>JAABUP010004370.1_pt1 | contig 23178 bp, 27 predicted proteins | sample 5559201 | NCBI WGS metagenome assembly JAABUP01 (sample SAMN10711887, study PRJNA513373) | rock metagenome | isolation source: Antarctica rocks | place: Antarctica | reverse complement strand
CTCGCCTCCCCCGCCTCCTCCCCGCACCGATTCGCAAACACAACCACCACCTGCCCCCGCCCCCGCGCGTCGACCACCGGCTGCAGCCGCGCGAGCCAGTAGCCGAACGTCTCCATATCCGGTTCGCGCGGGTGCGTGGCGAGGGCGGCGGAGGAGAGGCGCGTGAGCCACGCCATCGACAGCACGGCGAGCGAGGCGCGCGCGCGCAGGACGTGAGTGGCGAACTCGTATTCGGTCCAGGGGGCGGTGAAGTCGCGCGGGTTGAGATCCATGCAGATGCCCATTGCCACTTTCGACAACGATCGTTCGCGGAGGAGGGGTTGTTGGTCGCCGCCGCCGCCGCTTTGTCGGAGTGATGAGGGTCGAGCGGGGTTTTCGGGGTCGGTGGCGAGGGAGCCGGCCCAGAAACCGGAAGGGCTCGGGGACGCCCAGGTCGAGTCCGTGTAGTAGAGGAAGGTTTTGCGGTAGTGCGCGAGGATGGTGCCGGTCGGGGAGACGGTTACGGTGGAGTTGTAGCGGTGGGGTGGTGCTGGGGGTGGGGTTGGGTTGGTGGCGGGTCGGGGGGAAGTGTCTTGGGCGAGGGGTGCGGTGGGCGGCGAGGGTGAGGTGGACGGGGTGGTGATTTCAGGGTATCCGACGCTGACGGCGCAGTTGAGACGTTTGGCGGTCGCGAGCGCCCATGTTGTGGACGGGCCTGAGGACGTGGGTTCGAGGTAGGGCGAGATGGCGGAGAGGGAGGGGAAGTTGTAGCCTGTGAAGGCGAGTTCGGGGAGGACGAGGAGGTCGAGGTCGTGGAGTTTGGAGGACGAGGCCGAGAGGAGCGAGTCGGCGCGCTGGATGTTGCGTTGGACGTTGCCTAGGGAAGGGTTGAATTGTAGGCATGCGATGCGCATGTTGGGAGCTGGGCGGGGAGGTGTTATGGCTGGATGTCATCGTCGCCGATACGAGTTCATGACGTGTCGTAGCATCTTGTATTTGTCACCGTATTGGAAATCGCGTTATTCTGGCGGTTACGAGTATCCTTCGCAGTGCTGTCACAGCTTGAATTATCACCAACGGACAAAAATGAGAGCCGCAAACGTCATCTGGATTGTGTTTGAAGCTCATGTGTCGAGGACCAATCAATTTCATTTCTAGGAAGAAATTACCCTTCGTGCAGAGTAGCAGCAAAAATCGACTTCCAATCCTACGGTAAATAGAATGCATCTCCACCGAAGAAAGAACCTTAGTATCAACTTGGTTGCTGATAGCACTAGGGAGTGCTTGACCCCTGACACCGACGTAGCAGTCGTATATCTGCCAGATGCTTTGCCTAAGCTGAAATTTATGGACCTGCAGCCTATCAAATCACCATAGGCTCGAGGAAAGGCAGTGATATTTTATAGTAAATAGTTGTGAGGGACGGTATTGCTAGAGATACATCACGATGGTTGTTTGATCTCTTCTCGAGTTGGTAGAGGGTCCAGATCCTTCTGGGCTGCATATCAGAACAGCGGTTGTCTTGACCTGTCATCGAATTGCCGGAAGGCCCAAACCCCTCCTGAACATAACATATATGAAGTGGACAAATGCGGAGAAGCTGGGGTCAAGCTCTGGCAATAGATCATAAGTCGATGGCTGCTTAGAGGCCGTGAAGCTCCTGGTCTCTCAAGGAGCTTCGGTCAATCATCACGCGAAATATGACAAATCAGCCGTTCTGAGGGCGGCCCAACACGATCGTTTGGATGTCGTGGAGTTCCTGCTTGAGAAAGGTGCGGATATCGACGGGCGTGAGAAAAGTCCGTACTCGACCGAAAGCTGTAAGACCTTCTTGGCTTGGCTTGTCCGCGATGAATCGCCCTCTTCGGACGCCAACGATCAAAAGGTGGCAGCACTCCTCCAGAAATATGTTTTCGCCGAGCCGGGACGGCGGGTCCTTGAGCGGTCTGACGGTGAGGGAGGATGCCTTCTGCATTATTTTGCCGGTCGTGGAATGCGAAGTTGTGTCCAAGCATTGTTGGAGTTCGGGATTCCGCTCAATCAGCTGCGCCCGAAATACACTACTAAACCAGAGGGAGGTGTGGAGAAGAAGGTAAGGTGGTATGTAACGCCGCTGGATGTTGCCTTGGAAGCGAGAAATAGGAGACCTGGCAGCAGGTTCTCAAAGCAAGAGATCAGGGAGCTGTGTCACGAAGATGACTGCATTATCGTTGCACTTAAGAACGCTGGGGCGATGTTGGCCCCAGCTTCCATGCGGTCCCAGAAGGAATTTTGTTTTGGGAGCTTTGACGGGAGCCAGGAGCATACTGGAAAGCCCTTAGGGAGTTGTAAAATTAGCAGTGTTCCTAATAGCCTAGCCCAGCCCAGCTCAAGCCTCGAGCTGGGTCAGGGTAACAGATAAACTCTTCGGGCTGGGTTATCTAGCCTGCATAAGTATAAAGCTGCAGCAAATAAAAGCATCAAAATGGCCTTATTAGGGGTCAGCAGCGCTGAGATCTTAGTAACTGTGAGAGGACCCCTCAAGTTACCAATGAAGGCCTACTTGAACGTGTGTATGATAGAATGCAGAAGAAAGCTACTAAATCAGGTGCTTAAATCTATGTAGCTAGATGCTTAAAAGACTATGAACTGAGACTTCAAGAACGGAATGAACTGTCAGCTAGTGACTAAAGACCTGGTGGTGGCCTCTCATATATGATTGTTCTACCCCTGAGCTAGTGAATGTCAGGGTTGACTCAGTTGATCATTGGCCCAAGGCAGTAACCAAGGGCTATTAACAACACTGCAAACCGGTCCTGATGTTATGCAGCATTAAGGGAATTCCAGATTAAAGAATATTCAAAATTCAGGGCAAACCCTGTGGCTTCCGTCTTCTTCAAGCCATCTTTAGATTGAGATCTCCTCCAATCTTTTCACCACTCGCGTTATGTATATTGAGCCCATGACTACTCCATCCTTGTCGTTCAATACGCCCGAGTGATCATCCTCTTCTAGTCCGGTCAGACATGCAACCACAGCGTCCGCAACTGTTTGGCCTAGCACGCGTGGAATATCCGGTTTTGCGGAACTTTTCAGAGTTTTACGCAGGTCTGCAGGAGATTTGATTTTTTGTTGATCTTGCCAGAGCATCCTACCCGGACCAGATCTATTCGGTTAAATCAGTCCAAAGTGCTATCTCAAGAAGCACCACACCAAGACTGCATCAACGTTCGAGCGTGGTATCGATTCGAAGACAATTATATGGTCTGGGGGGACGTTTTTGTGGACGAAATCTCCGGAATGGATATAGAAGACAGCGGTTGCTAGCTTTCTTGCCAAGTTCACTCTCTGGTTAAGCGGATGCGCCGGGCCAATCTGCTCATTCACTGGGTCCTTCAAGAGATTGCGCAGACTTCGTGATCTAGTATAGCTGCTTGGCTGAAGGAATTTGAAGTTTGAACCGGTTCTCCAATCGGACCTGCTTAAATCGGCAGCAGCGCAAGCCGCCCATGGTCCTCAAGTCAACCTGATAGAGGATTGACGCAACATCTCGAACGGTTTTGCGGAGCCTGTTGAGAGTGATTGTGTCGGCATCATCACTGTGGGGCGCGTTCCTCGACAAGAGTTATAGTATCTGCTCCAATGCTGGTGTTTGGATGGCCCATAGGAGTGATTCATCATTGTTGGCGTGCAACCTTCTTCGGGTGGACGTTCCGGGATCTTCATCGAGCAGTAATTTGCTTGGCAGTGTGGCCTCGGTCAGGCTTTCTCGGACTGCTTTCCGAAGATTTATGACACGATCTAGGGCCTCATAGCTATGAATGATCCGTTCCCTCTCAGAAGCACTGGGCGTATGTATCTGGCCAAAGAAGAGATACTCAATAGCTCTCTTCAGAAACCGCGCATTCCAATCCTCCAACCTTTTGATCTCGCCTTCGATTCTTTTAACATCATGGCTCGAAAGTCTTCGCGTTGAAGTGGGTACAGAAGACCCATTAAGTTCTGCGACTGGAAATGCTTTGATGATGTTCTCATGCATAGCTCGGAGGGTTCGAAACAGATCCTGGATATCATCTCGAAAGGCTTTAGGAACAGTACCCCCAAGATTCTCGAAGGACAGCAGCAATTCTATTGATTCTCCCTGGTTCGACCTGACGATCTAATCACAGAGCTGCTTGTGGTCATCAATGTGCCTATGAGATTCTGCCCTTGAAACTATGTATTTGATAGTCTTGACAACGGCCCCTGTGAACGGCGGTCCACCGATAGCCACACCGGTGATGGCGAGTGCTGGGTCAGCCATGTCAAGCGAACCCTAAATCAGCTGAGTGCCGGGAACTGCGGATGCTCGCTCTCACCAATTCAATAACTCAATATGACTTATGATCAAGACCATGTAGTTTTCCTCGAAAGGCCCCCCGTAGGACGAGTGTGAAGGTAGCATCAGGTTTTTGCACAAGTGTTCTTATTGAGAACGGACGATGATCAACTCGGTCTGAAGGACAACAGGTGGGCAGATCACAGTGGATTCATCATCTGATGTTCATCTCTGAGCGTCCAAGATTGTTCAGATGGGAGACTCAGCTTGTCAGTGACATGATGAGATATCCGATATGGTAGAGCTTCACGATCGCCGGTGAATGTGAGAATAGGATTGAGGGGGTTAGACTGAGAAGTGATAGAGGCGCAACGCAGAAGGCAGTAAGTAGTTAGGTCAACTCCGAGCAATATTTGATGGTAATATCTTTTTATATGTTAGGAAAAAACAGTTTTAAATTATGAGTAAATGCATATAATAAATTTATACACAAAACATTATTTATCTAGAAAATTATAACAAGCCTAATTTACTAATTTTTGATTATATGAATTTACTGAAGCTGAGGGCTGTTTCACTTGTTCAGTGATAGATAAACCAGTTAATGGTGATTTAGTCAGATTAAGATATAAATTGTCTCAAAAAGGTAATTATGATGAAATGCTATATTTAGTTAAATCGTTAAATGGCAAAACTTAATCGATCCTCGCTTGGCTATTCGGCATATGCCGCTGGATGCCAAGTGAAATATTGAGACGAGTTCCAAAATCGAAGGCCTAAACTTATTGACCGGTCTAAAGTGTCAGCATCCTCGTGCCATAGCAGAGGATTGATGGACACAAGACGTCCTTGAAAGATCTCGGCATGAGAGTCACTAGAGAAAGCCAGGCGGTCTTCTTCAACCCTACGTCCGACTTCGAGCCAGATTACCTGGGGGTGACGAGAGAGGGAAAACAGCCGCTATGCGGTAACATTGAAGGCTGGGGCCCTATAAGTCCCTTTCGATATGACTTTACGCCGTGCTTTCTGGACGTCTGGATATCTGCGGTTGCGGTGTTCGGGATAGTGTGTGGGGCGGCGGCGGTGTTGTATCTTTTCAGAACGAAGACACCACAGCCGGTAGGAAAGAATTGGCATTTCTATACAAAGCTTGTATGAAATATGGTTCTTTTTCTGACCCTAGATTGGACTGACGTGGCGTACTTCAGATTGTCATCGGTGCCCTAATCGTCACCACAGCTCTGCAAGCTTGCCTCCAAATCCAGGCCTTTCCCGGCATATGGTATGGTGACTTTCGATTTTGGACCTCAATAATCACGCTGGTGTCCCTCGCGATTATCCTCAGCGTGCAGTATCAAGAACATTGGCGTTCTCGCCAGCCCAACGGTGTGGTTCTGTTCTACTGGCTGCTGCTCCTGATCGTGTACGGCGTCAAGCTAAGATCTCTCATATCACAACAACTCTATGAGAAGCGTCTGCCTTACTTCGTTATGTTTTCTGTGGGCTTCGGGCTCGCTGCAATTGAGTTTGCGCTCGAGTACCTCATACCTAAAAAGCAGAGTGCTTACGATGCGCTTGGCGATGAAGATGAGTGCCCGATCGAGTACGCAGATATCTTTAGTATCTTGACCTTCAGTTGGATGACGCCTATGATGAAATATGGATATAAGGAGTTTCTTACGCAAGATGACTTGTGGAACCTGAGAAGAAGGGATACTACCAGGGTGACTGGCAGGATTCTGGAAGATGCGTGGGCAATTGAACTCGAAAAGAAGAATCCTTCGTTATGGATAGCTCTGTTCAGGGGGTTTTCAGGCCCATATTTCCGTGGAGCTTGCATCAAGACCGTCAGCGACGCCTTAGCGTTCGTCCAACCTCAATTGTTGCGACTGCTTATTACGTTTGTCGACTCTCACCGTGGAGATGACCCGCAACCCGTCATCCGAGGTGCCGCTATAGCTCTGGCTATGTTTGCTGTCTCTCTCTCACAGACCGTATGTCTCCACCAATATTTCCAGCGAGCTTTTGAGACCGGAATGCGGGTCAAATCCTCCCTCACCGCTATGATATATTCGAAGTCTATGAGGCTGTCCAATGAGGGGCGAGCAGCAAAGTCGACCGGCGATATTGTTAACTACATGGCGGTCGACACGCAACGTCTTCAGGACCTGGCGCAGTACGGACAGCAGCTTTGGTCGGCACCTTTCCAGATCATATTATGCATGGCTTCGCTGTACCAGCTGGTAGGTCTCAGTATGCTGGCGGGCGTCGGGGCTATGATAGTTATGATACCCATCAATGGCTTGATTGCAAGGATCATGAAGACATTGCAGAAGCGGCAGATGAAGAACAAAGACGCCAGGACTCGTCTAATGACGGAGGTTCTGAATAACATGAAGAGAAAGTGCCCTTTCCCGGATCCTTGAAAAGTAAATTTAGCTAACGGTGTTTTAGGTATTAAGTAAGATCGTCAATATGGCACACCTCTTGTCAATCTGCTGACCAAGATACCTAGACTATACGCCTGGAGCACCGCTTTCATCAACAAACTCAACTACGTCCGCAATGAACAAGAATTGAAAACACTCCGAAAGATCGGTGCTGCACAATCATTTGCAAACTTTACATGGTCCACAACACCGTTTCTGGTGTCCTGCTCTACCTTCACTGTCTTCGTGTTGACGAAAGATCAGCCCCTGACGACGGAAATCGTCTTCCCCGCACTGACGCTATTCAATCTTCTGACATTCCCCCTTACCATTCTCCCAATGGTTATCAGCTCCATAGTCGAAGCCAGTGTCGCTGTAGGTCGCTTGACAAGCTACTTCACTGCGGAAGAACTCCAGCCAGATGCCGTCATACATAAAGGACCAGCTACCCAAGATGGCGAAGAGTCCCTTAGAATACGCGATGCAACCTTTACGTGGGATCGCAATGCAGGTCGCAACGTACTGAATAACGTCAGCTTTACGGCGCGCAAAGGGGAGTTAAGTTGTATCGTGGGTCGCGTAGGATCTGGAAAGTCTTCAATCCTTCAGGCAATATTAGGAGATCTCTGGAAAATCAACGGTGAGGTGGTTGTTCACGGTTCGGCAGCCTATGTAGCGCAGCAACCTTGGGTGATGAATGCTAGCGTGAAGGAGAACATCATCTTTGGGCATCGCTGGGATCCGCAATTTTATGATCGGACGGTCAAGGCTTGTGCTCTACTGGACGACTTCAAAACTTTGCCAGATGGAGATCAGACTGAGGTTGGAGACCGGGGTATATCCCTTTCGGGAGGGCAAAAGGCCCGACTGAGCCTTGCAAGAGCCGTGTATGCCCGAGCAGATATCTACTTGTTGGATGATTGCCTTTCCGCCGTGGATCAGCACGTTGGAAGACATTTAATTGACAATGTGTTTGGAGCCGGGGGACTTTTAAGCGGAAAGACGAGGGTACTCGCAACGAATTCCATCCCCATTCTCAAAGAGGCTGATTTCGTAGCGATGCTGCGCGACGGTCGCATTATCGAAAGCGGCACATATGAGCAGTTGGTGGCCATGAGAGGAGAAATCGCTAATATCATACGTACCGCCAACAACGAAGAGGAGGAGTCGCCTTCATCAAGTGAAGAAGGTAGTAAAGAGACTGAAAGTTCGCAGAGTAACGATTCCGTTACGATTTTTGGGACAGGTCTGAATCCAGAAGAGGACGAGGCCAACGAACTCCAGGAGAGTCTTAGTCAATTAGTGCCTATAAGACCTGGGCGTGGTACAGCGCGAAAATCGAGCTCATTGTCCCTGCGGCGAGCGAGCACGGCATCTTTCCGTGGTCCTAGTGGCAAACTTACCGACGAGGAGGGACCAGGCACTAAATCCAAGCAAACAAAAGAGTTCTCTGAACAAGGGAAGGTGAAGTGGAATGTGTATGGGGAGTACGCTAAGACGAGCAATCTTGTCGCCGTTAGTATCTACCTTGTAACCCTTATAGCAGCTCAGACTGCGCAGATCGGAGGGAGTGTTTGGTTGAAGCGATGGTCCGAGATCAATCAAAAGTACGGTAGCAATCCGCATGTCGGTAAGTACATAGGGGTTTACTTTGCCTTTGGGATTGGCGGAGCTGCATTGGTCGTGGTGCAGACTCTAATTCTTTGGATCTTCTGTTCCATTGAGGTACGTGCATGAAAGATCTGCCGGTCCGCTCCGGGCCGTATACGCTAATGCTGTGTGTCTCTAGGCCTCCCGTAAGCTCCATGAACGAATGGCTTTTGCGATCTTCAGGTCCCCGATGAGTTTCTTCGAGACTACACCCGCTGGGCGTATCCTCAATCGTTTCTCCAGGTTTGACACCCCTTGCTTGTGTCGCTTCGGGAGACCGCAGTGCCTGTCAAAGTGCATTTCTTGTGAGGACGTGCTGCGGCCTCGTGTGAGGATCGAATTTGAGTTCTAGTCATTTGCTGTCACTGCGTCTGCGGTCGCTCTTTGTTGCTGTCTTTTGCGATATGGTGCTGATACTAACTTTGATAGCGATATCTATCGTGTGGACGAAGTACTTGCCAGAACATTCAACATGGTAAGCACCGTGTGTGCGCCCAAGATACACCGATCTGCTGCTGATTGCTATTAGCTTTTCGTCAACAGTGCGCGCGCGTTCTTTACATTGGTGATCATTACGGCGTCGACCCCAGTCTTCATCGCCTTAGTCCTTCCTCTTGGTGCTGTGTACCTTTACATCCAACGATATTACTTGAGGACCTCCAGAGAGCTGAAAAGGTTGGACAGCATTAGCCGAAGCCCGATATATGCTCATTTCCAGGAGTCTCTTGGCGGCATTACCACCATTCGCGCCTACAGGCAGCAGAAACGATTTGCGCTGGAAAATGAGTGGCGCCTAGACGCTAACCTCCGGGCGTATTTTCCGTCTATCAATGCGAACAGGTGGCTTGCGGTTCGTCTGGAGTTCATCGGTTCATTCATCATTCTCGCTGCGGCATCGTTCGCCATTATCTCCGTGTCCACCGGTAGTGGTTTATCAGCGGGTATGGTGGGTTTAGCCATGTCTTATGCGCTGCAAATTACACAGAGCTTGAATTGGATCGTCCGGCAGACAGTGGAAGTCGAGACGAACATTGTCTCGGTCGAGCGTGTCTTGGAGTACGCTAGATTACCCAGTGAAGCCCCCGAGATCATCTCAAAGCACAGACCAAACATCAGCTGGCCGGCTCAAGGCGCCGTGTCCTTCAATAACTACAGTACAAGATACCGACCTGGTTTGCAACTAGTACTGAAAAATATCGACCTTGATATCAAGGCCCACGAGAAGATAGGTGTAGTCGGCCGCACTGGGGCCGGGAAAAGCTCGCTAACTCTGGCGCTGTTCCGGATTATTGAACCAGCATCCGGCAATATCAGGTACTTCCCGGAGTATTGCTATAGGCAGGAATGAGCTTGTTGACTTCCGTGCTTAGCATTGATACTTTAAACACGTCCACCATCGGATTGCTGGACCTCAGACGCAGATTGGCCATCATCCCTCAAGATGCGTTACTGTTTGAAGGCACCATACGGGATAACCTGGATCCTGGCCACGTTCATGATGACACCGAGTTGTGGAGCGTCCTGGGTCAGTTTTAGCTGTCTGACCAACAGGCCTCCGGAGAGTGACGTTCGCTGACAATTGCTGGACAGAACATGCGCGACTGAAAGAGCCAGTTTCGAGCATGAGTGGCCAACTGGAGGCGCATGTCCATGAAGGCGGTATGTACAGCGTCAGATCCAGGTTCAACTTGCGTTATACAATGCTAGAATAACTTGCATACAGGGTCCAACCTCAGCCAAGGGCAGCGGCAGCTTATCTCGTTAGCGCGAGCTTTGCTAACTCCAAGCAACATTCTGGTATTGGACGAAGCAACGGTATGCCGATCTTTCCACACAAATCGCGACAGCGTCAGTGCGTCGACAGAACTAGCAACTGACACATGTTGGACAGGCTGCCGTCGATGTGGAGACCGATGCTATGCTGCAGGCGACACTCAGGAGTAACATGTTTCACGACCGAACAATCATCACGATTGCGCATCGGATAGATACGATCCTCGATTCCGACCGAATTGTCGTCCTCGATCACGGCAATGTTGCCGAATTCGATACGCCTTCCGGACTGATCCAGCGCAAAGGGCTGTTCTATGAGCTTGTCAGGGAGGCTGGTTTGCTGGACAGTGTGGGAGCACAGCAGTAGCTCTCCCATGTCGTGCAGCGGGGAAGCTGGAGTGCCTCGCGACCGGGTCAACGGTTTCGTGAAAAGCTCCGGACCGCGTGGTCTGGCGTTGATAGATCTTCTTGCATTACTTTAAGGTAGAGTACCTCATAGCGTCCAAGATCTCCAGGATGTGGATTCCTTGCCACAATCTGCGAAATTGTGACGGAATCGTGAGGGCGACAGATGAGATGTGATTGACGCATCAGGCACAATAGTCAAGCGATGTTTTACAATCCTCCTCGTACCGGGTTCCCACCCCACGATTCGGATGGTGAAATGCACGAGCGGCTTATCGAAGCAATCTTCTTCACTCAAGGTAGTGACGAAACGGCTACAAGTCTCGAACGACAACCAATCAACGAAGGCCATCACATCCTCACTTTCACCCACATCATCATGTCAATCATAATGGCATCGTCAGGCCGCAAGGCAGAGAGACAAGGCGGCGTACGTCACAGAGAGCGTCCTATGGAACGTCAGCGATTGGGCGGAGTATGTCTCCTTCTGGAACGCAACTAAGATCGAAGAGGACGAAATCTGATCTCACATCGCCTTTGCTATCGGTGTAACACAAAGATAGTCTCACAATTAGATACCGATGTGCGGGAGAATAGGGATTTACCTGGTACGAAGTAATTACCTACCTGCTGTACGTCCTAGCGCCTTGCATAAGTGCAGTACAAGTACAGTACGAGCACCAACGGCCGAGGCATTGTGAAGTATGATTGCAGATTCAACCAATGCAAGGTAACCAGAGTGACGTACGAGTAAGTGACTTGACTATTGGCCCCCACAGCGTGTTCAACGCTTCCCGATACGCCCCGAGACAAGGACATGTACCTTGTTGTACTTGGACATTCAGCCAACGGCAGGCTTAGCTGTCCCCGTCCGCATTCGCTTGCCCGCACTGCACGGAAGTACATACGAAGTACGTCTCCGGTTCATCTTGTTCGGAGGCTGCTGTAGGTATACTCGATGTTGTATGGACGTGTATCGATGTGCTATTTTGCCAGCGACTTTGGTACCCGGGAATGGCAGGCTGCATGTATCCACACCCTGCGCGGATCCCGGCCGAATCATGTAAAAGTATCTACCTTACTCTCAAGCTTCTCGTTGTCTGACTATATTCTATATTATAGCACTGACCTGCTGGTGCCCTCCGCCGCCCTGCTTCGAACTTTCAAGCGTCCGAGAAAACCCCGGTGCTGGCGCAAGATCCATTTCTCGAGTCGCATCTACTCCGTACATGTCCAGGGACAAATTTCAAATACGGATTGTGGTGCCGGCATCTCCTTCTCCCAGCAGTACGTCTACTGTGCTCGCCGTTGCGGGAAGTCTGTGATTCGTCGCCGTTCTCGCGCTTACTCCGCCATACGAGTGCGAGCCTGCTATCTCTCGACGTTGACAATACAATAAATAACCTTATCGACGTCACATCTCCCTCTTCTCGATTGATCTTGAGTTATTGAGGACTGTCGAAACCACTTCCTCCGGTCGCTGCCTCACTACCTTACACACATCTGGCCATAGTCATGATATGCTTTCTGTCTTGAGAATGACGATCGTTCCGGTTCCTCCAACTGTGGAGTAAGTCGCTTTACCTTTCGCAGTATTGCTGAGGTACCGGCATAGGTACTTTCAGTACTCGTACTTGTCGATTCATTTAAGCCCCATAGCGCCTCGCTAAAGCTGTCATTGTCATGCTTTCTCACTAACGTTTAACTCAGTTGACAATCCCGCATTTAGTGCTGATCTCCAACCGAGCCGAAGTCAACATTTCGCTGATTACCTTATTACCCGCACATAATAATCAACCCGCGATGCTTTGTCAGTAAGGCTGATATAGCCTTTGTTTGAGGACATGGGTCGCAACAGCTCTTTCGAAGGAGGGCTGAAGAAACCCCCGAGTGGTGGAGGAAAGAGTCCTGGCGAGCTCCAGGGAGAGAAGGGCTTCCCACCGCCTGGCCAAAGTCGGTTTCCTTCGGTACGCCCTTTTGCTTTGATATCATGTTGATATCCACCCATCAAGAACCTTGCTGATCTGGAGATTGCAGTCGGTTTCGAAAGCACTTAAAGAAGAATGCAATATCCAACTAAAGGCTTTTGCGATGGTCTACCTCGATAACCGCGGGCGCACAAAATTCGAGGCTTCGCCTACTGTCAGGCATTCCCTCCCGGAAATATTCTCGGACGATGTGTGCCAGAGGTTCCTGCAGGCGGTCGAGGGGAAGGTGCATGGGAGAAGGCCCGCGCAGTCCGGTCAGCGAAGCTTGACGAGGTTGCCATTTAGAGGGGTGCTTACCACACGACAGGCACTGCGCACGACTCCTTCCAACCGATCCCCGAAGACCAAGTACATTCCAGAGGCTGCCGTCGGTCCAGTGATACTTCCTCCATCGACGTCCGTCGGCCTACACACAAAGCCGCTACTAGGAAAAAGCAGACCTCTCCGAAGCCAAAAAGCCGTCCTTGCAAGCGTCGCAAATCGAACGCGAAAGATTATGGAGCCTCACAATGGGGTGCAGACTCTGATGATAATTCGTCCGAGGAGGGAGACTATCTAGATGGGGAGATTATGATCGAGTCGATAAAGATTGGAGATACCATCACAGTCGACGAATATTTCGACCGACAATTCAAACGGATCCAACAACTCAATTGCAAAGTTATCGCCAAAGCCTGGATCAAGGTCGTTGAGCCAAAGAAACAATCGAACCACCCTTACAACGGAGGGAAACCAGACCCCGGCGGCAAAGCGGACCCTGAGAAAACAAAGCCGGATTGGTGGCCGGAGGGCTACAGGCATAAGGAACCCGACCATGTGAAAAAGGCTGGTATATGCTCCACATCGCCGTTAGGCCCATCACAGACACTGATTTCCACCCAGAGCGAGTGGCACTTCTCATGCATATACTCCGCCGTCTCAGGGACCGAGGCATCACGTACGAGCACCTGCAAGCTGCCACGAACGACGTTATTGGCCAGCTCCAACCGGAGAGCCGTCCATTGCTTGCGGAGTTGTACAAGGTCGCTAAGTATGAGGAGCGTTATTCGAGAGGTGAAATAGGTTTGTTCCGCTGGCCCTCCTGCTATAGCATTGGGACTGACAGACGTAAACAAGATGCCGACACGGAAGTCGAAGTCACTGTGGCGGAACGAATTCCAATGAGCGCAAGAGGTCCAAAATCATCCGGCGACTCTGAAGAAGTGGAGATCCCGAACATCAGTAACCCTGAGGTTCGAATCCCACATCCGTCGCAGCAAGATCCGAGCACTTCCAGCTTAATCACGCCGGTGAATCACCTTGTCTTGCAAGACAATCAACAGTATCGAACATCTGATAGGTCGAGGGCGTCAGCACGGTCTAATGCCGCAAACCACGCTTTCTCAGCTGACTCAAGTGTACTGAACGACCAACATCGATCCATGCTCAGTAGTGACTATCACCCGCAGTACAATCAGCAAACCACCGCCAATGAGATCCAATCATACATGGAGACGCAATCGACCAACGAGGCTCCAAGCCTTGAATACTTGCCGAGGAGCGCGTCCCATTCCTTTGCACCACTCAACTCCGATCAGATGGTCCTCAGGGAGCGCGGCCATTATGCAAGTCTACAGCAACACCAACCGTCGGTAACATATTCGGGCTGGCCTCCGCCAGCTTTCCATCATCACAGCTTCTCAAATCAAGTGAACTACTCCGACGCTCCTACGTCCGCCCACCCAGCTCTTCAATCTCACCCGCAACCTCACTATCAACTCCCTCCACCGGCGAACGGTGGAGGAGCTCTCCCTCCTCTACCTCCGCATCAGCCAGATCTGCCTTTCGCTAGAGTCCAGCCGCACTATGAGTTGCGAACGGGTTCTCAGGGCCATCCTCATCCTCATCATGGCCTGCCACACCCAGATTTCTCGGGCTTCTCGCTTGAGGATAAGCCTTACGGAGAGCGATGATGACCAGAGCGCCGATCGGACTTCCACGGCCACGACTCTGCTTCTGATGACGACGGGTACCCATGTTCGACGTCCACGAGACAAGAATCTTGTTGCGATTGATCGTCGAGGAACGTAACAAACTATAATCTACTGCATTTTTAACTAATCTTAAGTTTCGGATACGTCTATAGTGATCACATCTTCATGCGTTACAGCGAAGGCGATTTGGGTCATCAACATTTTGAAGGCAAAAGTGAGCTGCTTCTACTTCTATCACGGCTTGCTGTGCAAGTTTTGCTTGCTTAGAGTCATGGCCGGCTTATAGACTGGGGATGAGCTATGGTGACGATGCTCTTATGGGCTGTATCCCACCGGCTGGACGATGGTACCGTTATACAAGTAGAGCAGTGCTCCATGCGATTGCGGGGCGCAAAGGAGCACTTGGATGTTCTGCGACTTTATTAGATACCACTTGCTAGGGTTTAGGCTTCATTTATGGTTTTTATACGGTCACATTATGAGTACACTTTTGCCGTGATTGATCATCAGACCGTATGAGAAGTGTTTGATTTCCTCTGTGCCATGCTGACAACAATGCTGCATCGTATTACCGTGTGTACCTTATTGGGGTTCTACGAGTATGAGAGCTAACCAGGATCGGTTTAGCGGAAACTAACTACCGACATGCTGCTTCTTGAAGTTGTGATCTCCCACCTTAACAAAGAGCGCCAACTTCACTCAATCTGACGATCTATAGCTCATCTATACCACTGAATTATGACCAGAATCTCTCAATCGTTGTATTGATGTGCAAATACTACAAGCTGGCACCACCACCGAGCCACCGGCGCAATGCAGGCGCCCAAAGGCCCACGGGGCCGAGGGCGTGGAAGAGGCGCCTCTCGAGGTGGAGCCAGTCTTAAAAGCAACAGCGACGATGAGCACAACAAGCGCGATGGTCGAACGGGTAGCTCAGCCAGTACTCCGTTCGTTACGAGTGCGGTTTCCCGGCAAGTGAAGGCGCAGGCTGCCCAACTTGGCAATCGAAACAACCAGCAACGCAGCAACAAAACTTCAGACACTGCTCGACGACCAAACGGAATAAGCTCGAATGGGCGTCGACTATCATCACCTCTCTCTATTGCTGACCAGACCTGGCGGGACCCGACCATCGAGGGCAATGCTTCCTACACCAAGCGCATGAGCGAGCTTTATCAAACGGTATGCTTTCCCTTCTCTCGCTTACTGACTAGGGGATTCTTGTAGTGACACTTTGCGTTCGTTTGCGCCATAGCTCAAGAAAAATAGAGAGAAGGAGAGGAAGGACGCTATCAGAGATGGGGTTTTGGCAGACCCGGACAAGCCGACGTCATTGGCTCATGCCATCACGCCTGTTGGAACATGTCAGGATATGTGTCCGGAGTTTGAGAGGGTGGAGCGGATCGTGCAGCTTATGGTTGATGGATGCGAGAAGGTGGGACTCCTATGCGAACACGGGGGTTCGGGAGAAGATTGGCTGATAGGATCTTGCTCAGACACTAAGCAGATCAGTCGATGGGAAAGACCTTCCGTGCGAAGATCGCATGGTGAAGAGGTTTCGGCGATCAGCGGCTGGCTACGATGAGCAGCTTCCGTCAGACATTCGACCACCTATAGTTTTACAACGAACCCTCGACTACCTCTTGGACGAGGTCATTGGAGGACCACAAGCACTGGCAAACGTTCATAAATTCGTCTGGGATCGGACTCGAGGTATTCGAAATGATTTTTCCATCCAGCAGGTGACCAAAGCCGCAGACCTTCGCGTCGCCATTGACTGCTTCGAACGCATTGTCCGCTTCCATATCCTCTCTCTTCACCAATTGTCACGACCTGGACAAGACAATGGGGAGTTCGATCATCACCAGGAGCGGGAGCAGCTCAATAACTCCCTGCTTTCTTTGATGTATTACTATGACGACAGCCGCCATAAGCTCAAGTCTCCGAACGAGGCCGAGTTCCGAGCTTATTGCATAGTCTTTGAGATTCAGGATCAGCGGCCAGATCTAGAAGATCGATCACAGAATTGGCCGAGAGACATACTCAGGGATCGTCGCGTACAGACAGCTCTTAAGCTCTACGCCGCTGCCGGCAACACCGCCGACGAGCAGGGACCGCTCAGGCCCCGCACTCCTAACGTTATCGCGCAAGCGAATTATGGCAGTTTTTGGTCCGTTGTTGCGTCCAATACGGTATCATATCTCATGGCATGTGCGGCGGAGATCTACTTCAACCTCGTACGGAAAACGGCGTTGGAATTGATATGGAAAGCCTACAAGCGTGGAGGATCAATAAAGATGGAAGACTGGACGCTGAGTGAAATTGTACCAGCTCTAGGTTTTGACGAAGAAGAGCAAGTGCGGAGCTTCTGTGAAGAACATGGCTTTGCCATCGGACAAAGGGCGGACGGAGAGCCATTCCTAGATTTGGGTTCTGTCCCGGGAAAGATTTTATCAGGTGAGGGATTGTCCATGACTTGAGCTTTGGTGTATGATCGATGCTTCTTACGATGGTTGCAGATTCGTCCTCCCGACGGAAACAGCTCTTCTCGCGAAGCCTGGTGGAGAGTAAACGCCTTGATCGAACTCTTTCAGCAGTCATAAATGGCGTCACGGCGTCAGATGCAGCGGTAAATGGCATGGTCGAAGATTCGTCCAGTGAGGGAACAACGGTTCTACTAGAGCCTGGAAGCGACTCGCTCTTCATCACGGACCATTCGGATGATGAAATACCTAAAACAAGCGCCAAGCCTAGCACGACTGGGCTCACGACCGACTCAACTGCCTCTACAAACCCGAACCAATTTTCCTCTGTCTTTGATTCGACCTCTAAACCAAGTAATTTTGGTACCTCAACAGCGTTTACGCCTTCAGCAAATCCGTTTGGCGTTCCGCTGACCTCTACCACACCTTCTACGAATCCATTCGAGAAGGCCACTAGTACTTCCCCAAAGACCGACTTGTTCGGTGCTTCCAAACTTCCAACCAAGTCAGATATGTCTTTTGGCAACAACAGTCCATTTGCTACCAAAACAAATCCCTTGCAATCCACGGCAACACCTAAGTTCAATTTCTTCCAGTCTTCATCGACCGAGCCTACCGCCACCGGCCCTTCAGTCACCGCAGAATCCGGGCTGAAGCCCATCTTCGGGCTGCCATCCACTCCCACCGCGACCCCAGCATTGCCAGGCATTGAAGAGCCGGCCACTTTCAACAGTCCTCAAGCTAAGAACACAACAGATTGCAGCTCAGAGCCAGCTGCATGGACTATTTCAAATTCCAACCCACTGCAAAATACCACCCCATTATTCCAATTCAACGCTCCGGAGCAGGCACCAGCGAAATCACCATTCTCCTTCGACCCTCCAACAACCACAACCGGGCCATTATCTTCTTTACAGACCACCCTAATTTCGCCCACAAGAACCACAGACATCCCTAGTTCGCTAAACCCGCCACCTCTTTCAAACTTCTCTCCCATTACTGAATACAGCTCTACTTCGTCAACAACAACTTCGCAACCCATGCAGACAGCGGCAGGGTTATCCCCTACTAACTTGTCACCTCACAACAGCGCTCCATCCTGGATTACACCACCGACTTCTTCCCAATCGATACAGCGTTCTCAGGCTACCAAGTCTGCTAACACACCAGCTAGCCCATCTTCAGCGCCGTTCAAATCAACAGAATCTTCCAGATTTCCTAGTTCGTCGACGAACACAAAGCCCAGAGTCTCAAGCCCTCTGGCGAAGCCAGCCATCACCCCGTCGAGTGACCTAGAAAGGTATTCGCCAAGCAAAGAAGATAAGAGAGGTCAAGTTCTGGATCGACTGGCGAACACCGTGATGTTAGAGCCTGCTGGACTACTCGAGCAATTCATCGAGCATACTGTAGGCCCAATAATCTTCGCCGCCTTTGATCTGGTTCAGGATGAACAATCTTGGCAAATCGCAGGTCAGTGGCTACCTTCGACTTGGCCACGTCAAATCGTAGAGCTAATAAGGTACAGGAGAGGTTCGAGAGCGGCTGCTCGGACGGCGGTATATTAGAAGATGGAAAGGCATTGCATGGAGGCTTGGCCTACTACGGAAAGGTCGTGAACGAAGAAGAACTTTCGCACAGTCCATGCAAAGTCTAGCGGTAGATTCGAAAAGGCGAAGAAGTACAGACGTGGAATCTGAAAGACTTCTAATATCGACAGGAGTTGGCAGAAATGACAGCCCTCCACGGGAGAAGACAAGGATTGAAGTACGGTCGATGCTGCCACCAGAAAAGCCGCAGGCCTCACAGCCGAAGCGAAAAAGTCTCGGTGATGAGCCGGGAAAGAAAAGGGATGTTCGCGTTGAAGAAGGGTCGTTGCAACAGCGACAAGAACAAGTTCTCCTCACCCATGACTCTACGAGGAGGTCAGTCAAGGCCTCCAAAGGCCATCATAAGCGCTCAAAAACACTGGACAACGTCAGCGATATGTCAGAACCACGTCGCGGGTCAAGCTCAAACACTGAGTCTCCACTTGGATCGTCCTCCCGTACAAGTGGATCCATTCTGAACAGCTCGATCCTCTCCAAAGCTCGTCAGCTTGTCCCAATTGGGAGGATGGACACTACGCAGACCAGTTATTTCAGGCTGAAGGCTATGGGAATCGATCCGACGACCATGTCTCCATCAGGGATACCAGCGAGTCAAGCACGAAGGAAGCGGGCAAGAGATGATGAAAGCGAAGCACGGTTGAAAAAGACGCCAAGGCTCACGCCGCCAGAGAATGAATCATCCTCTAGGGCGGATTTAAGTGGACCAAGCCTAGCGAGGGTAAACGGCCACAGCTCTCCAGAGCAACAAACACGCAAGCCGTTCACGGCGAGCGTCAACGATGAGGACGAGCAACTGTTCGCCCAGATGCGTGGCGTGCGAGAGGCAATGTCGGAGAGCATCAGCTGGTTTCAGGATGAGAGGGCCAAGAGCGAGCTTAGTAGAAGTAGTAGTGGAGAGGAAGCGGGTAAAAGAGTAAGAGCGAGGACGTTCACATCGAGTCGGAGTCGAACGGAACAACGGTTTGCGAGGACGGGAGGACACGGATTGGCAACGAAGGAAGTAGTAAAGAGGAGTTCAACAAGCGAAGGAAAGAAGCCTGAGTTGGGAGGTTTGTCGGACGACGCCGGAGCGAAAAGGATTGTAAGACGAGGATTCGCGACGATCAGTGCTGAAGGAGGTAGTTTCACATCTACAAGAGGAATCGCCACAGGAGCAGCATCACCGGCGCAAGGCACGAGTTTGGAGGACGCGATAGAGCTTTAGCCAGCTTGCAGTTATGGGAGTCTAATAACGGCATCATAGAGAGAACATTACATGTTCCGTCATGATCATCTTTCGGGCGAACACCACTTCCGAGACTCAGATCCGTGCCACTGCCCCACCAACCAAGTCACCAGCAGATCTTCGAATCTATCTGTCGGCGAGAATCTGCCTTTCCCTTTTTCCAGCTTCTTTATGCATAGCGACGGCGTCATGGCATTGGCGGGGCAAGCAATTGGGTTTCCCGCAGGGGCTTACTTTATGGGGTGGCTCCTGAGCGGTATTATACGTTGAGAGTATGGATCTGCAAGGCCTGGCGCTTTCGGTTGCATGGTCACTAGTAACGTTGCTTAAGGTACTTACCTTATCAATCTTAGTATCTGCATGAATTCAGGCTTCAAGTCCATATTGGCGATTTTCCCTTGTGAAACATCGCCCGTCGGGCTTACTCTGCCGAAGTTGTGGCTGACAATGGATCTGCACCCCTGTCAAGGCTGACCTTCAGCCAGCCCTACAGGACAGGGGAAACAGCCTCAAGATAAGCTCTAGTGACACACCGATCTCCGCCTTTTCTGCGTGATGTGGATGTGTGATGATTCCGCAGTTTCTTGCACTAAATGATGTCATTCACTCATTGCCATTTCAATCACTTCTACAGTCTCCATCTCTCACTCCCGTGACAATCCGTGTCCTCTCTTCGTGAGTCCGGTCCTACGAAAATGATTCAAATCACCTCGTACATCATGCGTCCAACCATTTCGGCCATGACCGTGCTCCTAGCCGGCTTGATCATCAGCTTCTTCCTTAAGCTCTACAAGCAACGCCGACTTATGAGGGGCCTCGTAAGCACTCACCTCCTCCTCCTACCACAATCTCTCAACACTGACAAATCACTCTCTCGCCCAGCCAATGCCCCCTCATCACCCCGTCCTAGGCCATCTCCCCATCTTCGCCAAAATCGTCACCTCCCTCCCGCCCGACGTCCACCCACACACCTACCCACACTACCTTCGCACAACATACAACCTTGGCCCCATCTTCTACCTTGACACATGGCCGCTCGGCGACCCCATGCTCATTATCGCCGGCGACCCCGACCCCGCCAACCAAGTAACTATCAGCCACTCGCTGCCTAAACACCCAACGCTGGCGAAATTCCTGGAGCCGCTGGGCGGAAAGAAGAATTTGGTTACGGTGGAGGGCAGGGAGTGGAAGGCTTGGAGGACGATATTCAATCCGGGATTCGCGTCGGGGTTTTTGATGGGATTGGTGCCAGGCATTGTGGAGGATGTGGAGGTCTTCGGGCGGGTGTTGGGAGAGTGGGCGGATAGAGGGGAGGTGGTTAGATTGGAGGAGGTGGCGACTAGGGTTACGGTTGACGTTATTGGGAGGGTTGTTTTGGACACAAAGGTTTGCAGACTCTTTCTACCGCGACTCGACCATGAGTAGAGTAGCGGTCGAAGCTAACCTACTCGGAGATATATGCTAAGCTGAAGGGATATTTGTAGCTCAATTCGCAGACATCCGAGAACGAACTCGTCTCAGCATTTAGGAGCCAGGTGAGGTGGTTGCCGGAGACAAATACGCTCAATCCATTCAAGATGTACAACCCGATCCGTCCGTTGATGTTCTGGTGGAATGGGAGGAACATGAACAAGTACCTGGAGAAGGAGCTCGAGAAGCGATTTGCGTCCGTCGATGGAGAGGAGAAGACGGCAAAGACAGGGAAGCAGAAGCACGTCATTGACCTGGCGCTTGAGACCTATATCGAAGAGGAGAAGCCGGTGAAGAAGCAAGGGTCTGATGAGACATTTAAGAAATTCGCAATCGATCAGTAAATCTCCCAAAGCAGATGACCAATGTATGGCATGCTGACCTAACGACCATAGAATCAAAACATTCATCTTTGCCGGCCACGACACGACAAGTAGCGCCATCTGCGTAAGCACCTCTTTCCACATCCAAATCCGAAACACTGCTGACGATCTGTAAAAGTGGGTCTACCACTTGCTTTCCCAACATCCTTCAGCCCTCGCTCGCGTGCGCCAAGAACACGACGAAGTCTTCGGCACAGATCTGGCCCTCGCACCCGCCCTCATCAAATCGAACCCCCACTCCCTTAACAAACTGCCCTACACCCTCGCCGTCATCAAAGAAGTCCTGCGCCTCTTCCCGCCCGCAAGTAGCGTCCGAGTCGGCGAAGAAGGGTAAGCATACAACAAGCGGCCCATCCGTCACATTCCTCAACCTCAACCTCAAGCCATCAAACGTACATTGACGCTGCATGCTGATTACGCACAAACCCAGATTCTTCGTCCATCACAACGGCACATCCTACCCCACAGCCAACTTCATGATCTGGCCCGTCTCGCACGCCCTCCACCACGACGCCACCCTCTTCCCCTCCCCCTTCTCCTTCCGCCCCGAGCGCTTCCTGCCCGAAAACCTCGACTCCATCCCCAAAGGCGCGTTCCGGCCCTTCGAATACGGACCGAGGAACTGCATCGGGCAGGAACTGGCGCTGCTGGAAGCGAAGATTGTATGTGTGTTGACGATTAGGCGGTTCGATATTTGGGCTGTTTACGCGGAGATGGATCAAATGAGTGGGAAGGGGTGGAGAGGTGGGATGGGGAGGAAGGGAAAGCCGGACACGGTGGAGGGCGAGAGAGCGTATCAGGTGTTAGTTGCGACAGCGAAGCCGGCGGGAGGTATGCCGGCGAGGGTGAAGAGGACGGAGAGGGGGGAAGGGGGTTGAAAGCTTGTGCGGACACGTTGCGTTACGTTGCGTTGAGTTGCTTTGCGACAGCGGCTTTGAGGGGTTAATATTATGCAAGCGGGCGTTTGGCATATACCTACCTTACTACCCACAACAACAGGCACCGTGGTGCACTAGTGCAACTGGTTCTCCAACCCCTCGCGGTGGGGAAAAAAACTGGTGCTATGCGTGGTGAAAGTCTCGCACACACCGGATGACAGTACAAGAGGTCCAGAAAAGCGCGCTCTTTGAAAAAGCCGTCACCGACTACTTTCGAGCTTGATCCGTCTCCGATCAGACCTACCATCTCTTCCACGCGGAAAAGAGGAGTGGACGGGAAATCCAAAGAGCGCCAAAGCCCTCGATCCTCCATCCGTGCAAATCAGCTCCTTTTATACAATCGTACGAATCTGACGAGAATACAAGAAATAAAACAACAGCCCTATATACAAAAAGAGAGACTCTAGTAGGGAGGATACATGTGTGTCAATTTGTGTGTATGATGAGGACATGACTTCTCGCGAGACGAGAGGGAGAGTAGTTTCTTGAATCAGAAGTGCATTGTGGATTGTGGACTGTTTGATAGAGGTGTTTGACTGATGCCGAGGGGTCGTTGTTCTGTATGAGTATTTGGACGG
>JAABUP010004368.1_pt1 | contig 23186 bp, 24 predicted proteins | sample 5559201 | NCBI WGS metagenome assembly JAABUP01 (sample SAMN10711887, study PRJNA513373) | rock metagenome | isolation source: Antarctica rocks | place: Antarctica | reverse complement strand
GGCGGCGCGCGAACAGGTTTACATCTAATAGGTTTAGATTTAACGCTTGCGGCGCATTGCCGGGCGCAGAGCTCGCAGTCGCGGCACGTTTTGTGTTGCTCTCGCATACGGGTGCCATGCACGATGAAGTGCATTTGTTGGGTTTGATTCTGAATGATACAGAGGCGTATGTCTGCTGTGACTCAGCAACGACAGTAAAATATTTTGCATTTTCACTTTCAGATCTGAAGACATCAATAGATGCGCCTCGACGAGAGCTAACTCTGCACACTACTTTCGGGAAAAATGCCAAAGGTCTTGACCGATTATCCGAAGTTACTCCACGTTGGATAATTGAATTATCCAACCGCCAATGGCGTAACCAAGTCTGGTAATACTCCGTGAACCCTGCATCATCCACACCCCAGCCTGTGGGCAACCAGCGCAGCGTGTGCAAAAGGGACAAAGCAGATACATGGACTGAACAGGAGCACTGAGCTGCACATGCCAACGAGCGCAGCAAGTGCCATATGGGCATCTGCAGCAGCACATATTTCACCTCACTCATGAGCTGTGCAATCTGCCCACAGTGAGACCAAATATATGGGCTACAGGGGATCACTGAGCTGCACATGCCAACGAGCGCAGCAAGTGCGCTATGAGCAGCTGCAGCAGCACATACTTCATCACTCATAAGCTGTGAAGTCTTGTCCAGAGCAGCACCCAGTCCATCACTGTGGTGAGTGATGCACTGAGCCGCAGGCAAGCACACAACACTTCAGGCCTCACTGCAGATCACTAATAAAACTGATGCACAAAACTCCACCTCGGTGTTTCGCTAGCACAGCACGCAGCATGACATATCAATTCCAGTGCCACTCCGGTCAGCGCGTATACAGCCGCAGCGCAGCCTTTCCGACAGGAGACCGTACAATAGGGCAGATTGCATCAGTGCTGTGAATTATTCACAAGTGAATTATTCACAAGTGAACAGCGACTCATTGCTCATGAGTCATCCGTAAGTAATATCTTCGTCATCTATGCATATGCTGCAACACCCACGTTGTTATATGACATCGCGCAGGAATTACCTCGGACCAGCAAGGCCGCAGATCAGTAAATGAAGGATGCGTTGTGCACCGCTCTCAATTCGGCATTGCTTGTCAGTGACGTGATCTGGTCATCCTGGGTCAGACCTTGACCACTTTCGCCCGCTCGCTGCACATCAGAAGCTCAGCCGATACTGTTGTGCTTTTATTGATGCTGTAAGCCGTTAAATCCATCATGGCGGACTTTGGTACGCACGGTCATGTAATAGCAGCTTGCAATTGCAGCTTGCAATTGCAGCTTGCAATTGCAGCTTGCAATTGCAGCTTGCACTTGCGCTCACCATGACTCACAAACCCTTACTTGGTGTGCTTGCAGTGTCCGAGCACATGGGTCAAGGTCAGGCCATGCCGCAGCAGGGCATTGTTCAAAACGCAGAAAAGAATGCAGGAAAGGGTGACCAGGACCAAGCAGACCTGGAGGCTTCTACCGAACAGAACCCTGCAGACCACAACCTTTCAAAAGGTGCTCACAAAACAGTGCCACACAAGCCTTTCAGTGAGATGAACATCAAGAAGCTGACAAGGGCTGAGAAAGGCGAGCTTGTGGATCGAGTTTTGCAGGTGATTTACCGCATTGTCTCTAGGATCTGCTGACCAGTTTTTGCCGTGCTTTGCGCTACGCCATTCATCAGCTCTAAATGGCTCTCATGCTGTGACACCCTTCATGAATGCTTTGCACGCTGAAATAGAAATGTCCTGTACACCATCTCTGCCTGACCATGTGCTCAGCTCTGCTGTGTGCTGATGCAGAGCAGAGATGCTGACACTGAGACCTTCCTCTCTGGACTCAAAGCACGCATGGACAGGTGACTCTCAGTGACTTGTGCTGTGAACCTCAATCTGCAATGCAGAACCACTGCATCAGATTGTAGCCACTTGAGCAAAGGTGTAATGACTCATGGCAAGACACCATGCATCAATGTTTGTGCGCAGCTGAGGCGTGCAAGCACTGTCTGTCCATCCATCATGTTGTTGTCTGCCAGTGCGCCCTGACAGAAGCTGCAGCGTGCAATCCAGCAACATTTTCCAGACCCTCTCAGCACATTGTTGCTGCAGTCAGCATGCACAGGACCAATTGTGACTTGGGCTCCCCTATTATAGCCTTTGTTTGCTGCTTAAAAATACTAGCTTGCTAGTTTATAGCATGAAGTGGACCACCCGGCATGAATACATGCCATATGCAGTGTTACGTACAAATGCAGGGTTGGCATGGACACAGCAACTGTTCAAGTACGCATGGACAATCTAAAAATCGAGGCTGATATAGCTGTTGGGTCCAGGGGCAACCCCACAGTCACAAACACCTTTCGCAACATAGCAGAGGTAAGCTTATTTGTTCATTGGACAAACATACTCCAGGCACGCAGAAACACTCTGCTGGGCATTCCTAAACGCAGCAGTGTCTACGCTGCTTGGTCCCTCTGTCATCTCCCTGCAAGCCCATGCCAGCATTCTGTTGTCAAGACCCATTTGTTGCTCCACATCACACGGGCACATTGCTGTTGCTTCTGCAGAAGCCTGCTGTTCAAGGTATACTCGAGGGGACCCTTTGCCATGTGCGCATGCACTTTTGCAATGTAGGCTGAGCTGTACAAGGCCCTTTTTTACAGGCCCAAAAAAAAAAAAAAACAAAAAAAATCTATCTGCATATCTCAGGGTTTGCTGAGGAAGACTCGCCTCCTGAAGGACACATCTCAGCGCTTTACCATCCTAGACACAATGAGCAGCATCCTGTATCCAGGCAGATTCACACTGCTGCTGGGACCTCCAGGTGCCGGCAAGACGACCCTGCTGAATGCTCTCTCTGGTCGCCTGCACAAGAGCCCCAACATCGATGTGAGCGATTCCTTCCCATCTCCCTTGCATGTATGGGATGCTGTGAACGTGTGCAGGTGTGTACTTTGATTACTGATTATTGTACCAGGGGTTATGTTACCACAAGCTTTGTTTGATAAAACACCATCAACAAGTGGTCTTTATGCTGCTTGTCACTTGTCAAACTTTTCCAAGGCTGTGTACAATTTCTTGATGACCAGCACAAGTAGTTCAGCAGAGCACAATGCAGCTTTAGCGCAAGCTTCCTCTGACATGTTAACTAGCTGGATCACATGTTAGGCACTTCTCGTCAAGACAAGAAGTCTTGACATGGATAACTCCATTGATGCAAGTGCCTGGCGTGTTGTGATGCCGTGAAGCCAGACCTCCAGAGGCGTGCTGTCATGTTGTGCAGGTGACTGGCAGCATCACCTACAATGGCAAGGGCTTTGACCAGTTCAGAGCAGCGCATACAGCGGCGTATGTTGACCAGAATGACCTGCACCAGCCCGAGCTGACTGTCAGAGAGACATTTGACTTTGCTGCAAGGTGTCAGGGCGTCGGTCACAAAGCAGGTGGGCCAACAACTGCCGTCTGTCTATCTTCTGTCAGTCCGTCTGTCAGTCAGTCCGTCCGTCTGTCTGTCTGTCTGTCTGTCTGTCTGTCTGTCTGTCCGTCCGTCCGTCCGTCTGTCTGTCTGTCCGTCTGTTCTCTGTCTGTCTGTCTGTCTTTCTTTCTGTTCGTCTGTCTGTCTAGCTGTCTGTCTGTCGCTTGCATAGCTGCCGGCCTGGTCATAACAGTACCCAGAGAGCAAGGTGAAACCTCAATCATGCACCTTGTGTTGGCTGTGAACTGCATCGCAACTCTTCCTGTTCTGTTCTTGTTCAGGCTCATCAGTCTCTGTTGCGTGCACAGATGAACTGGAGCAGCTGCTGCAGCGTGGTAACAAGTTGGGCTTCACATCTTGATCAGAGCTGGATGGCTACATGCACGCATGCACAAATCTGTCCCTTTGTCCTTTCTTGGTGTTTTCTGTGCTCACAAGGTGTATATGCTGCAAACGAACTGGAGGAGCTGCTGAAGCATGCAAAGGAGATGGGCAACATGAATGCATGCATGTCCCTTGGTCCTTGCCGTGATAAACAACCTCTTTTGCCGCAGATGAACTGGAGGAGCTGCTGAAGCGTGAAAAGGAGATGGGCATCACGCCTGACCCTGAGCTGGACGCCTACATGAGGGCAGAGATCCGCACCGGCAACCGGGAGAGCATAGTCACTGATCTCATCATCAAGATGCTTGGTCTTGATGTAAGTCTCTGTCAATTGTCCCCAGAGTACTTTGGCTACATGCAAGAGAAGGCTTGCCCTGCGTGTACCTAGCTCATCATGAGCCAGAAAGCGTAAACATCATCATAATAACAGCGTTATGAGTAATCATGTTCATGATAACAACAATAATAGTAGTAATAGTACTAGCAAATATAATAATAATAGAGTAATAATGATAGTAATAATAACAAGAATAGCAGTAGTATCAATAATGATGTTAATGATGATAACAAGCACATTGAAAACAAACAGTCATATGTATTGTTATCGTTATTATCATTATTCTTATCCAGACATTGTGATTAAAATGTCGGAAATGCAGATGCCATGGTATTTTTGTGTATGTCTACCTTGCAGCTTATGGTCTTTTGACGCATTCACAGATGGGGCCATGAACAAGGTAACATCCACTGCTACAGCAAGCAGGAGCCGACGCCATGGTTGTGTATCCCCCTGATGATGATTGTGCAACGCATGTGGCAATGCATGCGTCACTCTGTACTAAGTGCTTCTTGCTGTGACAGCCTGTCATCTCTGCCATTGTATTGCATGCCGACACAAAGACTGGACTGCTGCGGCACAAAGCGCATGTCTGCGATGGGGGGGGGGAGGGAGCTGATAACAAGCACGCTGTGTGATATGTGTGAAGCGGGATATGTGATGTGTATCACACGTGTGATATGTGCAGGTGTGCTCAGAGACGCTGATAGGCAATGAGATGATGAGAGGTGTCAGTGGCGGCCAACGCAAACGAGTCACCACAGGCATGGCCACATCCCATACTCTAAACACCAAAACTTTCACCCTGCAAGACCTTTCACACGCATCAGGCCAAGTGTTGCAAGGCATGTGTGCCTCAGCATGCCCAATATGCTTGCAAACGTTAGTGAGTGACCATGTTGTCTTTCACACAAAAATTCCATGTTCTGCAGCATGACTTTAGCACCCCCTCAAGACAGGATGCAGGCAATCTGTCGGTACAGACTGTCTTTAGCATCTACACAGCCGGGTGGCTGTCAAAAGTATGTTCTGGCACTGATGTATATCTCTACCTCTACCAAGTTGCTTCTTGGTCCTGGGTTCACATCACCCTTGACAAGGGTAGCAGCAGCCTAGACAGCAGGCTGTATCTTGTCATTTGAGTACTCAGTGGCACAGGTGAGCTGCTGATGTCATTTGACTACTCAGTGGTGCAGGTGAGTTGCTGGTTGGGCCTGCCAAGGCAATGTTCTTGGATGAAATCAGCACGGGCTTGGACAGCAGCACCACTTTCCAGATCGTGCGCTCCCTGCGCCATTTTGCCCACATCCGGGGAGCCACGCTTCTGATCGCGCTGCTGCAGCCCACCCCAGAGACATATCACCTGTTTGATGACATCATGCTGCTGTCAGAAGGTAAGCTGACTGTGCTGGGTGGGCTCTGTGTTTGCATACTTTGCAGATATGAGTCTTTACACATGTGACAGGTATGATCCTTTGCACGTATGCATGTTGGCACCTGTAGTTCTTGTCACATATGACTCTGCGCATGTACACTCCTTTTGCACACATGATTCTCTGCATATGTAACTCTGTGCATGTATGTCTCTTTGCACGCATGACTCTTTACACAGATGACTCTGCTGCACCTTCCAGCATACACCTTTCATCTCTTTCAGGCATCATGCTACCTGCTGCCCATGTAAGTCAGTCACCTTTTTGGATTGCTGGCAGCCATCTTGCATTTGCAAAGCCATGGCTGGCTCACAGCGCTGCTGCCAAGCTTCCCAAGGCTCACCGTTTGGTGATGTCTTGCTGCTGACGAAAGGCAAGTCAGCTGCTTGCATTTGTTGGGGCCTAAACTGTACAGTACAGTACACACGGCACCTGTGAAGGTGCAGCCCACAGGTCTTCTTTCTGTGGAAAGGAAAGGAAAGGAAAGGAAAGGAAAGGAAAGGAAAGGAAAGGAAAGGAACGGACTGGACAGGAAACGGAAGCAAAGGAAACAAAACAACATGAAAACAAAACAGAACAGAACAGAACAAAATGAAACGAAAGACATACGAGCAGCCCTGTTTCTCTGCAGGCAACTTGGTGTTCCATGGCCCGAGGGAGGATGTGGTCCCATACTTTCAGAGTCTGGGCTTTTATGTGCCAGAACGGAAGGCCGTTTCCGACTTCCTGCAAGAAGTCACATCCAAGAAAGACCAGAAGGTGGGCGATCACTGATACATCTTCAGGAAAAGAAAAGTGTATGCCTTCTGGCAATCATGAGGCGGCAGCCAGGTGCTCTAAATTGTCTTCACAGCTGAACCTTCAGCATTTAACATGGTCATCATTACATGCTGCTCATGATCATCATTACAAGCTTTCTGGTGCAGATCATCCAGTGCAGATCATCCAGTGCAGATCATCCAGTGCAGATTATCAGTTTTGCGAGCTATTACATGATGATCATTTGGAGCTGATTATCTGGTGCTGCTCATCGTTGTTGCGTGCTTTCTAGTAGCTTCCTTATGAGCATTGCACAGTGCTTTGCCTGCATGACATCTTCATGCAGATATAGCAGGCGACTGGACGCCAGCCTGTTGACACTTTTTGCCCTGGCACAGATGTGAAAATCTCTTCTGACTTGCTCAAGCCACAACGCGTTGCAGTGATTTCAGTGTTATAGCATAAACACTGTCACAGCAAGCAGCTTGTGCGCACCAGGACTTCACAGATTGCTAGGTGACAAGTGTGATAGATGACAACTTTGGGATATGAACTAACGCCTTATCAGACCAGCACCTGAAGCGGGCGCATTAGACCGCTTGACCAAGTTGTCATGCCAAGTTGGCAGCAGATATGTGTTGTTGTCATACTCATGATCATAGCTGATCCAACTGAGACGCAGAGTGGTTTGCATCATGCTCATTGTGACTCACGGCAGCTGCCAATGAGCTTCAAGTTGGTGCTACGCCACCACCACATATGCTGTTATCACAGCAACTTACAAGAGCAACAATTTGCAAGGCGGCTGCTGGCTGACTTTGCATGCTCACCATGCTCAATTTTGCCTGTTTTGGTGCAGCAATACTACAGGGGCAAGGGCAAATGGGAGTACATGCCTGTGGCTGCCTTTGCAAAGGCCTTTCAGCAGACTCAGATTGCTCAGAAGACCCGGGGGGATCTGGCTCAGCCCTACCAGGCCCCCAACCCCAAGTGTGAGGAAGCCCTCATTCAGCACCGATATGCGCTCAATGGTGAGATGACGGGTCAAAACATACAGCAACCACAGCTGCTGCGTGTCTGTCTGTATATCTGTCTGTCTGTATGTCTGTCTGTCTGTCCATCTGTCTGTCTGTTTGCCTGATTGCCTGCCTGCCTGCTTGCCTGCCTGCCTGCTTGTTGATGAACGTGCATTGATCAGCCAACTGTTGTTATCCACATACAATCATATGTTATCAGAGGCATGGCACATCTCACAAACAGAAGAGAATTAGATGCTCTGACAGCATGTTTTGCGTAGCGCTTTGTTACAACGTTGTGCGGCTATGCACACCTGTGGTTTGAAACATGGTGCAGTAGGACATATGCGTCTGGCCCTAGGTTTTGTCAAACTGGTCCAAGATGATGTGGGTAGCGCATGTGCTTGGAACAAATTATGCTGGTTGTGCGAAAAAAGTGTGCAGGCTCGCAAGTGTTAAACAGCACTGATCCTCACCAATCAGTTTTGAGTTCCTTGCTGTTTCCTGCTGATCCTTCCTGATCCTTGCTGATGCGCACCGGTATCTGCTGATCCTTCCTGATCCTTGCTGATGCTTACTGGTATCTGCTGATCCTTGCTAATGCTCACTGGTGTCTGCTGATCCTTTCTGATCCTTGCTGATACGCACTGGTATCTGCTGATCCTTCCTGATCCTTGCTGATGCTTACTGGTATCCGCTGATCCTTGCTCTGGTGTCTGCTGATCCTTGCTGAGCACTGCTGACTGTGTTGCCTGCAGGCTTCCAACGATGGAAAGCACTGATGACGCGTGAGTTCACGCTCATCAAGCGCACCATAGTCCTGTACAAGGCCAAATCCTTCCAGATCTTTGTGCTGGGGATTTGCGCCGCCACCTTGTTCCTGCGCACCCATGTGCACCCTGTCAGCCCCAATGACGGCCAAGAAATTGCTGGCTTCACTTTCTTTGGCCTGCTGGTCATCATGGTGAATGGAATTGCTGAGATGGCCATGGCGGTGAGCCTATCATTACCGTACTGCACTGTTGTGCCCCCGTAATGTACTGTTGTGCTGTACTGTGCATTACTGTACTGTGCATTACTGTGCTGTGCTGTGCTGTGCTGTGCTGTACTGTACTGTACTGTACTGTACTGTACTGTACTGTACTGTACTGTACTGTACTGTACTGTACTGTACTGTACTGTTTTGTACTGTACTGTACTGTACTGTACTGTACTGTACTGTACTGTACTGTACTGTACTGTACTGTACTGTACTGTACTGTACTGTACTGTACTGTACTGTACTGTTTTGTACTGTACTGTACTGTACTGTGCTGTTTTGTACTGTACCGTACTGTACCATACCGTACTGCACTGTTTGTGCACATGTGCCTGACTGCATGGCAAAGGCAAGCTGTGTCCATGTGAAAAGATACAGCCAATTCCAGTCAAAGCCTGCCATGTCTGTGTATGTACGCATTTTGAGCACTGAGGCTTGCTATTCACAATGCCTTCACTTTGAAGCCTGTGGTCGTGAGTTTCTGAAGCCTTCAGTTTGTTGCCTTCAAACATCATGGTCTAAAGATGTAGGGTTCGGGGGTTTGTTTTGGGTTTAGGGTTTGGGCATGTATGGCCTGCCCTAACTCAGAACATTTCCCAGTGTGCTTTCTGGCATGAGCTCAATGTCATGCAAAATAACCATGCACATATTGCAGCCATACATCACAATTGAACACATGCACAGCATACACATGTCCATGTGCCTCTCTGTAGCCTGACGAGACAAACAGGTGTTAAGTCCAATGCTGTGTGAAAAAGTGTTTCATCGTTTAACTTTTGTTGTTGAACATTTTTGGTGTCTCTTTTGCGTAGTAAAATGCACAATTCTGGTGCAGGTGGAGCGGCTGCCAGTGTACTGGAAGCAGCGGCGAATGATGTTCTTTGATGCCTTCTCCTTTGCCTTCCCTGCTGCCCTACAGCGCATCCCATACTCGCTGTTTGTCTCCCTCATTTGGACAGTGGTCACCTACTTTCCTGTGGGCTTGTCTGCTGAGCCTAGCAGGTGCGCTTTGGTGCTGTGCTATGCCACCCTGTGCTGTGCTGTCTTGTGCATGCTATGCTGCGCTGCGCTGCAATGTGCCATGCTCCTCAATGTCAAATTGCATCAGACCTCAAACCCTCACAATGCAGATCGCAACACTGTAAGACCCTTCTCTCTACATCACATGTGGCTTTCCCGAAAAAAGCATTTTCTAGGGGTTTTGGGAACCTCAAATTCCAATGCAATGTAATGCTGGGGTGCCATGCTATGCTGCATCATGCTGTGCCACGCTGTGCTATGCTGCGACTGATGTCTGGTCATTGCTTCTGCTGTATGCCATTGAGAACATTTTGAGCGTGGTTCGGCTTATGTTATTGTTGCTGTCCTCATCTCTCCTGGGCCTTGACACCAGCATGTGACAGCGACATGTGACAGCGGCGTGTGACAGCGGCATGTGATAGCAGCATGTGACAGCAGCATGTGATAGCACCATGTGACAGCGGCATGTGACAGCAGTGGCATGTGATAGCAGCATGTCTCAGCGGCACATGACATGAGTATGTGATAGCAGCATGTGACAGCAGGACGCCAGTGCTGAAGATCCGACCACACCTGAGCAAGGCCCTGTCCTGTGCTTTGCAGGTTCTTCATGTATTGGGCAATCATTTTTGCAGGTTCTTCATGTATTGGGCAATTTTCTTTGCAGGTTATTCATGTATTGGGCAATTTTCTTTGCAGGTTGTTCATGTATTGGGCAATCTTCTTTGCAGGTTATTCATGTATTGGGCAATTTTCTTTGCAGGTTGTTCATGTATTGGGCAATCATCTTTGCAGGTTCTTCATGTATTGGGCAATTTTCTTTGCAGGTTCTTCATGTATTGGGCAATCATCTTTGTGACGCACCAAGTGGGGGTCACGCTCTTCCGCTGCACGGCTGTGGTCACGCGCAACATCGTGCTGGCAAATGGTGCTGGCATGCTCATGCTGCTGTGCACAATCCTGCTCGACGGCTTTGTCATCATCAAACGCTACATCCACCCCTGGGTAGTTTGGTAAGAGAAAACACAACAACACGCTTGTACTAGTAACTGTCAGTATATGGGGTGACCGTTGTTTAGCCTTTTGCTGAACCTAGGATAGTCCTCTCTGTGACAGTAATCAGGCATAAGATCTTCAAAGAAAGTTGCAACGATAGGTAGTGTCATGCATTGAGGCCACCTAGCTTTTTGATAGCTTGCATCCAGATGAGATGACAAGCAGGCCATTTCACATGCACAGGATAGACACCAGCCATGTGCACAAAATCAGCAGCTGGATCACATGATGCTGCTTACCTAATGCTGGTGTCAACCTGCTCTGACACCATGTGGATTGCACTCAGCCTTTGGGTATGCAATCACTCTATGCAGCATTTTGATCAATGCTACCTTCGTTGTGGGGAAGCAGAGTAAGGTGGCTGCAGCAGCCTGCTCTCCTGCATTTCTGACAGGTTTTCAGTCAGAAAACAACCTCTGGGAGCTTTGTTTGTTGCATTTTTGCTCATGCTCCATGCTTGGGACCCATACGCATAGTTAGGGTCATGACACAAAGTCTGCTGAAGCTTGTAAGATCTGCCTAGTCATACCCGTTGACATATGCTTTGACTTCATGTCGGTGAATTGCAGGATTTACTGGATGAATCCCCTGCAGTACGCTCAGAAGGCTATTCTGGTGAATGAGTTCACAGGAGGTGTGCTTTCAAGTGCCTGTGGGGTACAATGATCAGTGCTCATCACGGTGCATCATATGTAGGAGTGCTGTTGACAATGACCAGTGCTCAGCATAGTGCCTTGTATGCAGGAGTGCTGCTCAGCGTCATTGGCTGATTGTTGCCTATCCTCTGTACTGTCTTAGTCTGTTGTGGCAGAGGTGTGAGCCATTTTTGAACCACCACAGTGTTATCTGTTCATTGAGTGGCTCATGCGCAGACGTGAGATCAGCAGTCATACACACTGTATGAACACCTGGCAAAGGAATCTCTTTGGAAGGCATCACCTTTGATATATCTCTTCCTGCAGGCCACTGGCAGAACAAGCCCTTCCCCTACGCCCCGTACCAGGACCGCACCCTGGGGGATGGCACCCTTCTTGGGCTAGACATGTCCACAGACTACTACTGGTGCTGGATTGGCCTCGGGGTTAACCTGGCATACATCTTGCTCCTCAACGCCATGATAGTGACCCTGCTGGCTTTTCTACCAGCTTACGGCGCGCATGCAACTGTGGCAAAAACGGCTGAAGAGCTGGAGGACAGGAGGGCAGCCCTGTTTGGCGATGAGGGGACAGGTGCCAGTGACATTGTGGTGAATTTCCAGACGCATCATAATGGGGCTGCAGAGCACAGCAATGGGTTTGTGAATGGACACAGCAGTGGCCAAGATCAGAACAGGATTCAGGTGCTGATCTTGCTGTTACAGTGCTCTTGTGAGCTGGCATTCTGCTTGAATGCTGAATGCCTAGATAACAAGTTGTGTGATTGCTAGACTTCTGTGCAGCGACAGACTTACTGCAGTCCCTTGCTCTTCAGCCTCTGACAGTGTTTGCCTGCATGGCATGTAGCATCTGTTGGCACTTGTTTTGCGCATTTCCACAACAGCCCTGTATTCTTGTCGTCGAGCTGCCCCACGCTGGTGCTTCGGTCGTGTTGGAAGCCTGTCCATTCGCGGGCAGAGTTGCAGTGATGTCGTAAATGAGTTAATGACTCATGTACCACCCCAGGTTCAGCTGGACCAAATGAAGACTGGGCATGGCACATTGGTTGGTTGATTGGTTGGTTGGTTGGTTGATTGATTGATTGATTGATTGCTTGCTTGCTTGCTTGCTTGCTTGCTTGCTTGCTTGCTTGCTTGCTTGCTTGCTTGCTTGATTGCTTGATTGATTGCTTGCTTGATTGATTGCATGCATGGCACAGTCACACCTAAGCAATGGACGAGGGACAGCTGATTGATTGTTTGGTGTGTAGAGTTGTCCTCACAGACTTTTGGGCCGAGCTAAAGCAGCACAAACATCCTGGGCACGTTCTCCTGACCATGACACACTTGCATTTTTATGTTATCCCATGGAATGTGACTCTCGTGACTCTTTTCATGGCGCAGAGTCACGCCCGGTAGTCTTTGAGGGAAGCTGAGGCAGGGCAACTATTGGGGGCAACCTTCCTGACCACAGCACAATTGCATGTCCATGATATCTGATGCAATCTGACTGTTGTCTGCAATGTGCAGAGTCATCCCCGGAACTCTTTGGATGAAGCTGAGGCAGGGCAGCTGTCACATGGGCACTCCCTGGCAACAGCACAGTCAGAAGGCTTGGCGACAGCCAGCTCCAGGTCTCTCGGGTCACAGCTGCATGCCCAACCAGCAAAGCAGGCCTCCTCCAGAAGGAGCTTGGACTCAAAGGGAGGCTCTAGGTATGCCACCTGTCCAAGTCGTACCACTCTGCAGGGTTGTCCCTGCTTGAATGAGGGGTTGCTGCAACTTGTGTGCAACAAGGTGCATGTCTATGCCATGCTTTGGAATCAGCAGCCATGAATTCTATCAGCAGGAAGTTTGTCTGCCCACAGAGCGACTTGATCATTCACTTGTACTGTGTGGAGCATCAGTAATGGACCAAAAAAGACTGCTGAGCTCTGTCGTTGATCTGTGTTGGTGATTGTAATGATATCTGAAATGAATGTATCATAGGACCTGTCCCAAGATTTTGTCACCCTGCTTGCCCCTCCTTGCAGCAAGCAACTGGAAGTGCTGCCTGTCCGACTGCAGCTATATGCCTTGGCAGGTAGGAAGCATTGTACAGAGGTAACTCGCAGAGCTGCCTTTCATATCTGATGAGTGCCTTTCCTTGTAGGAAGCAACTGCAGGGAGAAGGCATGGTGCTGCCTTTCGAACCTATGACAATGACCTTCAAGGACCTGCACTACTGGGTCCAGATCCCTAAGGAGAGTGCCAAGGACAGGGCGCACGTACACATGGAAGGAGCCACACCATGGCTGGAGCTGCTGCTAGGCATCAGTGGTGCTTTCAGACCCAAAGTGCTCACCTGCCTGATGGGTGTAACAGGAGCTGGCAAGACGACGCTCATGGATGTGCTGGCTGGCAGAAAGACCGGTGAGTGCCCTCTGATGTTTCTTCTGATAGGCAAACTAGACTTGTTCCTCCTTTGACGCTGCATCGATTGGCGACAGTGCTGTACTCTGCCTTTTGGGAGCTGGCAAGACGGCACTTGTGGAAGAGCTGGCAGGCAGAAGGACCAGGGAGAGCTTTGACACAACTTTAAGCAGGCAAAGTCAGCTCGGGATCTCCTTGCCATGTTGTTGGAGTAGCACAGATGTTGTATAGATGTGTTGGCTCTTCCTTACAGGAGGGCAGGTAATTGGTATTCATGGATGGGCTTGCTAAGCCTGCCTCTTTTCACGGACTAAAAGGGTGAGAGTACCATGTAAGGTGTTAGTGATCTTGGCAAAGGCATGCTCAATGATATCCTGCAGTCCACCTCTGCTTGTGGGCACAGTTGCCCTTCAAGCCTACTGGTCTGCCTTTCAACCCACACGTGTTGCCTTTCATGCCTTCTGCTCTGCCTTTCGATCCACAAGTGTTGCCTGTCTGCAGGTGGTCGCATAGAGGGAGATGTGCGCATCAATGGGCATCCCAAGGAGCAGGACAGCTTTGCGCGGGTGTCAGGCTATGTTGAGCAGTTTGACACTCACTCGGCGGCTGCCACGGTGCATGAGGCCCTCATGTTCAGTGGCATCCTCAGGAATGAGAAAGACATTGACCATGACACCACTGAAGCCTTTGTAGAGCAGGTATGTCATCATCCTTCCTGCCTTCCTTCCTTCTCTTCTTCCTTCCTTCCTGCCTGCCTGCCTTCCTTGCTTCCTGCCTGCCTGCCTGCCTTCCCTTAATCCTTCCTTCCCTCATTGCATTGCCGGGTCGCAACACATGTACATCAAATACTGAGTGCGTCTTGCTGCAAGCCTGATTTGGCACACAGCATGCTGTCAGTTGGTCTGTAGCTCTTAGAGGGTGAAGTTGGCCAAGTCACGTCCCAAGAACACATTCTTCCACCCTGTCGTACCTGGCTCTCATTGCATGTGCAGGCTGCTCATGGCTGTGCCACAATGAGCACTGGTATTTTGATTGCCATTGGCTACAGTTAGTGTACATGGCTGACTTTACTCCGAAACTGACAATACCTGCTTGAGTACCTCATTGCACAGCTGCTGCTCCAGATGGTCACCTGCGCTGTGCAAGCAGGACCTCAAGCAGGCAGTGTCATTACCACAGCAAGTCTGCCATGTACAAACAGCTGTATCTGGCACTACAGGCTTGAGCACCACAGGGGTGGTGTCATCTTTGTGGCTGCCAAGTCAATCAATCAATCAATCAATCAATCAATCAATCAATCAATCAATCAATCAATCAATCAATCAATCAATCAATCAATCAATCAATCAATCAATCAATTTACATTTCCTGTCTTTAGGACTCACCAGGGGAGTCAACAGACAATAACTGGAAAACTTCTGAGAATGCTGTATCTGGATGAAACAAGTCATTCAATGCTGTTCTGGGCCACAAGAGTCCGTGTGTTGTTTCAACAACAGTGTTGCAGATAGTCACCTGGACAGTGACATAGTCAATAATGTTTCAAACTGAAGACTCCAGAAGAAACCAGAGAAGTTGGAAAATTCACATGTGCGGCACCAGAAGAAATGACATGCAGTGACATGTGCATGGCAGGTGATGGACTTGGTGGAGTTGAGATCTCTGGCTGGTGCTGTGGTAGGGAGGCCAGGCGTGGACGGCCTTTCAGTGGAGCAGAGGAAGCGGCTCACCATTGCGGTGGAGCTGGTTGCCAACCCCTCTATTGTCTTCATGGACGAGCCCACCTCAGGTAAGTGGCCTCTCAACCCTCATGAGTGGTGGTTGCTCACCCCTCTCTTGCCTTCATGAACGAGCCCACCTCAGATTACTAGCCTCTCCCCTCTCATGCGGTTGCTGGTTAACCCCTCTATTGTGTTCATGGACAAGCCCACCTCAGGTTACTAGCCTCTCACCTCATGGAGTTGCCCGTGTCCAGTTGCACAGGAGCTTCTCTCCAGCCACGCAGCAGTTGACTGATGTGTCCCGCCATTATACCTGAGGATGGTCCCACCTCAGTCTGTATCACATGTCGAATGAAGCTGACAATGACTGTAAAGCTGACTGAAAATCTGTCCGTTGCAATGAAAGCTGAAGCCGCTGCCGGCGAGCAACCCGTTACCTGTTGAACAAAAATGCTGATCTATGAGTGAGTGAGCAGTGAGTGAGTGGGTGGACGGGTGGATGAGCAAATGAGCGCGTGAGTAATCAAATGATCCTGAATGAATGATTTAGAATGGATGAATCGACAAATGAGTGATATGCAGGTCTGGATGCGCGAGCAGCAGCCATTGTGATGCGCACAGTGCGTAACATTGTCAACACAGGCAGGACAATTGTGTGTACCATCCACCAGCCCAGCATCGACATCTTTGATGCCTTTGATGAGCTGCTGCTGCTGAAGCGGGGCGGGGAACTCATCTTCAACGGACAGCTGGGTCACAAGTCCAAGCATCTCGTCAAATATTTCTCGGTGAGCAGCCGACCCCTTTGTCTCTCCACGTTTCCCCCCCACTCTTTCACTCAGTCACCCAGTTGCTTGATTGCTCGCGTACTTACTCACTGTTTCACTTGATTCCTGGCCCTTTTCCCCCATACACCCACTCGGCAGTTGCCTAATCTTGCGCTGTTGTGTGTATCTGTTTGTTGCTTTGTATGTTATGGTGAATTGAGCCCCTTCCTCTTCTTTCCCCTGGTCCCAGGCCTCTACCTACCTGCTCCATGATGACTCACGTTTGCGGCTGACTCTAGGGAAGGACAATGAGGGAATGAATGAATGAATAAGCATATGAACCAATGAACTAATGAGGCCATTGGGGGAATGAATGAACAAATGGACAGATGAACAAACGGAGGAATGAACGAACAAACGGATGGATGGATGGATGGATGGATGGATGGATGGATGGATGAATGGATGGATGGATGGATGGATGGATGGATGAACAAGTGAATGAGTAAGTGAGTAAAACGACTGAGTGAGGGAGTGAGTGAACGTGTGTGATGATGTATTCGTGTCGAATCAGTCAGTCAATCAATCATTCGTTCAAATAGTCAATCAATGAATCAATCAACCAATCAATTCATGAATCAGTCAGCAATGAGTGTGGTGGTGCATGCAGGCGGTGCCAGGGGTGCCGGCCATTCAGGGGGAGTTGAACCCCGCTGCATGGATGCTGGAGATCACCACCCCTGGTATGGAGCACCAGCTTGCTGTGGACTTTGCTCAGGTCTATAAAGAGTCCAACCTTGCAAGGTGCGCCTCTGATTCTGTTGTTTGCCACTTCAGTTCTAGAACTTCCATTCCATTCTGCCAGTTTGGTACGATTCACCCACATTGTGACCGCTGCATGATGTTGACTATCGGGTCTGGGGTCTGACTTTTCCTGTTGCAGCGGTTTCATTGCCAACCTCTCTTCTTCTTCTGTGCTATGACATTGCTTTGGTCTGTCCCTGCTTGGGGCTGCTGTGGCTTGTTTGTCTGCTGTCTTCGTCTTCTTGCCTTTGGGGCTGTTGAACACTGCTTCTGGCCACGGGCTCCCTGGTTTGCTGTCAAGGTTTAGGGTTTAGGGTTTCTCTCCATGAGGTAGAGTGGCTACAGGCTTTATTTGGGAATTGTCTTCTTGACTTTTGCAAGGTTGCTCGTGGCTGTCTTCTATTGTTGCTTTCTGCCCGAGCAGACAGTCCAGCAAGCTCCTAGCAGACCTCAAGTGTTATTTTATGTGTGGCAACAGCCCTGACCCTGATGGCAACAGCCCTGTCATGAAATGCAACTGCCTTGCCCTTGGATGCAACAGCCCTGTCCCCAATTGCAACAGGCCTTTTGAGGTGATCTTACATGAGATGATTTTTACATAAAATAATTTGTTTAGTATGACATCCCAAGGAATGCATGAAAGCACTCAGTGATATTTGCACACAGCAATCTTCCTGACTGCGGTATGCCTTGCTGATGGCAATCTTCTGGTTTTGTGGCTGTGCAGGCAGCATGACAAGCTGCTAGCACAGATCTTCAGTCTCAAGGAGTCCATACAGAAACTAAGGAATGGTTATAAGAGCAGCTTGCGTCCACTCTTACCACCTGCTGATGACAAGTTCATGGTTTCATGGCTACGCAGGCAGTATGACAAGCTGCTGGCAGATTTCAGCAGTCCCAAGGAAGGCACCAAGGCCCTCAAATTCGACACCAAATACCCCAAGCCCTTTGTCATTCAGTTCAAGACGGTCTTCGACAAATACTGGGCGGCATACTGGCGAATGCCCGAGTACAATGGCTTCAGATTCTTCTATGCCATCAGCGTAGGGCTTCTGTTTGGCGCCATCTTCTGGCGGCTAGGGTAAGAGCTCTGGCCAACTGCATTCACTGCTGTGCTGTACCTGTCTCTGCTGCCATTGTCACGCTTTTGCTCCCCAGCACTCATATCAGTACCACTAGCCTGCTTGTCTTGCCATATCAGCGTGCATGCAGCCATACCTGTATGGTGACATAAACTAGCAGCAGTTGCCCTCAGGGCTTCATCCATGCTGTCTGAGTTGGCATGCACAACGCCAGCCTTTGCTCAGCAGCCCTTGTACAAGTCCAGCGCAGTACAGCTGTGACCCAGTCATTCTTTCATGCACATTCATTTGTTTGCTTGTCCATTCGTTTGTTCGTTCATTCATTCACTCACCTGCTCCCTCCATTCATTGATCGATTTGCTGATTCATTTGTTCGTCTGTTTGTTTGTTTGCTCGTTCCCTCCATCAATCAATCTATCCATGCATCCATGCATCTTTTGAAAGCCGTCATGTGATGATGCAGAGACAAGGTGACCAGTCAGGCAGGTCTCACAAACGTGCTGGGGGCGCTGTATGCCAGCGTCCTCTTCTTCGCTGTCATCAACGCCCTCATAGTGCAGCCGGTGCTGTCAGCAGAGAGGGCGGTGTCCTACCGCGAGAGGGCCGCCGGAATGTACTCCTTCTGGCCCTGGACCCTTGCAATTGTAAGTGCCTTTGTCCAAGCTGTGCAGGAATTGTAACTGCTTCATCAATGCTGTGCAGTATGTGTAGGGTCTTTGTTCCTGATGGGCAGCAATCATAAGTGCTGTGTCCATTCTGAATGCAGCAACGGTAGATGCTGTGTCTGTGCTGTGCCAACCCTGTCTTGACATGTTCTAGCACATGCATGCTGGGCTCTGAAAGCGCTGCTGGGATGTGTATCCTTCCTGGTCTTGGGCCTTGCATCAACACTGAGACGACCTACGTTTCTCCCTGCAGCTCTGACTGGGTGTACATTTGCCTGTTGTCATCAGACGTATGCATGTCGTCATCATTTCAGTGCAGAACCTCATTGCATCAATCGGATCATCTTCTGTGTAATGTTCTGTTTAGATGGGAGTGCATCTGTGCTGCGCTGGGAGTGCTGTGCTGGCATATGCCTGACTCGGTCTTTAGACCCTTGCACTGGTTTGGCAACCTGTCTGTCGTTGTTTGTGTGCATCATGTCAATGCATGGCAAAGGCTGGCAATGGGCCTGCTGCAGGGTAAGCCAACCAGTGGCTGAGTCTGTGCTTGAAATTCTGCCTGTTTGTCCTTTTTGAAGAAGGACTTTTGCTGGGAGGCTTGCTTTTGTATCTTTGCTTGGGTACTCATGTGCTTCTTTGCCACTGCAAGCTTTGTGTAAGTGCATGCAGTCACATGACATGGGGCTGGCAGTTTGTGTATATTTCCCCACATAACTGATTGTAAACTGGTTTGGACACGCGTGGGCTGCTGCAATTTCGCGATGTCTGTCTGTCAATGCTGCATTACAACCTCTTCAGGGCTGGAGCCTGCAAGAAGACTGACGCAAAGCTGTGTAGTCTACCACAGCTGTAGACTGACTGACTAGCTGTGTAGTCTACTACGTCTGTAGACTGACTGATTAGCTGTGTACTGCGCAGGGATGCGTGGAGATCTGCTATATCACACTTCAGTGTTTGTTATTTGTCATGATCGTCTATTGGATGTGCTGGTTTCAAATAGATGCAGGTAAGTCTCAGTGTAATCAGGTCCAAAATGTACGTGCTGCTGCAAACACCAATGATGCTGTATCACAAGACCAGTGCTTGTCATCCACAGACTGTCAGCACACAAACAACGCGTGGCAACTGCAGAAGATGCATATGTGCTAGCCTAGCTGTTTGTACACAGACGTTCGTGCAGAGTGTGATGCTCCTCACGAATGATGTCCATGCAATGCACAGCATGCATATGTGATGCTTGGTGTGGGCTCTATTGTGTTGCTTCAGAGTGGCACAGTCCTGTCTGCCACACGATTGTCTGATTGCGTCAAGTGCCGGAAATTAATGATGTAACTAAGTTATATCATGCTATATCAATAATAATACTAATAAAACTAACTTCTGCTTGCAGGCAAATTCTTCTGGTTCATGCTATATACCTTTGTGACCCTGGTCTACTTCACCTTCTTTGGTAGGCGCCCCTTGCCAATGTGCAAACATCAGAATTTGAGTTCACATCGGCCCTTTCCACCACACCTTTCCAGCAAAGCGCATGGTCGAAAGTCTTTGCGCAATGAAGCAGTCCATGGATGGCTGCATGCTGGCATGACGCGGCAGGCAGCCACATTGTTCATCTGCGGCTGTCACCCATCACATATGACCAAGCATGCACATGATTATGCACTGCCTCAAGTTCTGCTCAGTGTTTCTGGATGTTGAGCACAATGCGCCTTGCTCAGTGATCAATTGCGATATCTTTCCAACACGACAGACTTGGTGTTTGACAACCAGCACTGACACATCGCAGGCCAGGTATGACTGCTTTCTACTGCTGTCTTCTGCATCACATGTGTCTTGCAGGGATGATAGCTGTTGCTCTGACTCCGAACCTAAAGATTGCGGCAGTGTGCACCTCCTATATGGTCACCGTCTTCCACCTCTTCGCCGGCTTTGTGATCACACAACCCAACATGCCCGGCTGGTGGTGAGCCCCTCTCTTCATCTTCTTCGACTTGTTATCACCTCTGATGTCGGAACTTACATCTGACTCATGGTTCAAAGGCTGTTTGTCTGGCTCTTTCTCATGACTGCTGCATTGCTTTGACTCAACTGCATGTCTTCAGTTGTCAGGGCTGCCTCTCTGTCTGGCAGCATCATCTGCAAAGAAGCTTGCAGTTGGCTCAACTGCTGCAGATTTGTGCCTGAGCAGAAACATCACTACGTCAACTTATGCTGAGTCTGTCTCTCTTGATGCAAGACAAGAATCAGTTCAACGACACACTCGGACCAGCTGTCCGTTGCACCTGGAGCAATGTAGCGTTGCACGTGCATTTCTTGCACGCAGCTGCGTCAATGCAACAGCAAAACTGTGGAACCTGCAAGCCAAGAGACGTGATCAGATGTCTCTTGCAGGGTGTGGCTTCCTTACCTGAACCCTATCTTTTGGACAGTGTACGGACTGATTGAAAGTCAGGTTGACAACTTGGATGCGCTTGTCACCCTCACCAACCAACAGCAAGTGCCGGTCTATGAAGCTGTGGAAATGCTGTTTGGCTACCAGTAAGCAAATCTGACCACCCAACCCCATCTGAGGTGCTGTGCCTGTCATCAACCAGGGCTGAACAGGCTTGCAGCACAAATAGTATTCGGTGACTTACATGCATGGCAATCTGCACAGACATAATGGCTGTTTATTGTCACATCTGAGGCGCTGATTTGTTTCCAGTTGTACACAGCAAGTCTGAAGCGCATATGTGGTGATTGCAGTCGTGGAATGTTGGGCTGGATTGTTGTCATTCTGTTGGTGTGGACTGGGATCTGTTGGGCGGTCACTTACATAGCTCCGACAAAGCTCAATTTCCTCAAAAGATGAGCCAGTAGCTGGTGGGATCACATGGCATTCCTCTAGGCATACTATCAGTTGCCAGCCATTGAAAGAAACGTGCATCTCACATTGATGGCTTGGTCAGTGTTTGTCATAGGTTATCATTCTTGCCGGTACTTACACACAGCGCAGCACCTGTGTCAGCTCTTGCATAGTACGTCAGCTGATGCATTCTGGCAATTGTTCCAACTGAGGTAGTTCATTTTATTCAATATGAATAAAATGAACTATTCATGTATTGACTGGATCCGGTTCAATTTGGCTTGTATTGCAGCAAGTTCAAACGTTCACGAACAGAGAGTGCGTTCTGCCTTGATGGCCGTCCAACTGTTTTATATACATCATGAAAGTTTGAAGCAATGGTCAAGCGGCCACTTGCCCGTATTGTAAAATGCAGGCCTAGATAAAATAATAAAAAATGTAATTGACATACAACTGACAAATAAGTTTCGACAGGAATCGACAGAAAAAGTAAGCATAAATGCTAACAAAACAACGAAACACAAGCAAAGAAAGAGAAAAGAATTCACAAACTTCTATATTGATGTATGGCGCAGCGGCCCAAAGGACCCTCTGGAGCCTGAGTCACACATTGGCTACACTGACTGCTGATGTGTCGCATGCAGTATCAACCATCTTGTACTTCCAAATTTGGAAAAAAATGCAGCACTACGTTCCAACACAAGCATCACAAGAGCCTCTCCACACCAGATCTCGCATGGTCTTGCTTGCCCTGTGTCAAAGACTCAGTGATGATGGATAGAATATGTTTCTCCCTCATGTTGACAATGCAACAGCAGACGGCAAAACTGAGGGGACTGAAAACAACTGTGTGCATTTGTCTACAGGGCTAGCTGCAGGCCTAACACATCCATGAGCTGGATCTTCAGGCTGCAGCGGCAGTACTGTGCTGCCGTGACACACACTGCCTTGCCAGGCTCCAGCGTGGGTCATGCGCTCCGCCAAATCTGCAATTTGTACTTCCATCACCTGCGCTCGCATCCACTGAGTCACTCAGTGGGTGACTTCAACAAGACCAGCTTGATGCCGAGCAACACTACCTGAGATGAGTAGCTCATGTGTGTGTAGCCACCCACCAATGCAACAAGAGTGAGCCTAACTTTGCCAGCAAGGAGCTTGATCAGGCACGACGGCAGACATGACAAGTGAGAAGTTTTGCTAACTCATGAATGCAAGGATGGTGGCGTGGTCAGTCATATGTCCAGGAATCTGGTTGAGACAAATGTCAAACGCCTGACTGTGTTGTGCAGGCTGACCTTGGAGGTGCCGGCAATGCCCTTGAATTTGAAGGCACCAATGCCCCACACCTCGATAGGCAGCTGCCTTGTGGGGAAGGGCTTGCCCAGGGCTGAGCTGGGTGTCCACACTGGTCATCTTGCTTCTGCATACAGCTTGCAGTTGGTCACAGCTGGTTGGTGAGGGCAATGGTGGATCTCAGAGACACCAACTGGAATGGCAAGCAAGGCAGAAGGGGATGCAATTGTGAAGATGGGCTGCAATGCGGTGGAGGTTGGGGAAGGAGGGATTGGGCGGGGGGGGGGGGAGGGGGGGGAGGGGTTGGAGTGGCAGTGGCATGGATGAGGTGAAGGGCAGGGGTATTGACTCAGCAAGTGCAACAGAAGCCACGCATTACAAATAGCAGCAGCAGCCTTTGCAAAGTATC
>JAABUP010004367.1_pt1 | contig 23195 bp, 18 predicted proteins | sample 5559201 | NCBI WGS metagenome assembly JAABUP01 (sample SAMN10711887, study PRJNA513373) | rock metagenome | isolation source: Antarctica rocks | place: Antarctica | reverse complement strand
GCCCGCATCCGGACGTGGTGGCTTTTCTGCAGCACGTCGAGGACGAAAGCTTCCTGGACGAGCTGCTCGAGCTCGCGGGCGGGCGGGAAGCGCGAGACGCCATCCGGGCCTGGCTCGACAAGTACGGCATGCGCTGTGTCGGCGAGATCGACATCACGAAGCCGCGTTGGAGCGAACGCCCCACCACGCTCGTGCCGATCCTCCTCGACAACATCAAGAACTTCGAGCCGCGCGCCGGCAAGCGGCGCTTCGAGCAAGGGTGGCAGGAGGTTTGGAAGAAGGAGCAGGAGCTGCTAGAGCGCTTGCGGGCCTTGCCGGACGGGGAGCGGAAGGCCGAAGAGGCCAAGCGGATGATCGACCGGGTCCGCATCTTCATCGGGTACCGGGAGTATCCGAAGTACGGCATGGTCAGCCGCTACTTCGTCTACAAGCAGGACTTGCTCGAAGAAGCCGAGCGCCTCGTGCAGGCCCACGTGCTTCGTGAGAAGGAAGACATCTTCTACCTCACGTTCCAGGAGCTCCACGACGTCGTGCGCACGAACCAGGTGGACGACCAGCTCGTCCGCCAGCGCAAGGACGCGTTCAGGTCGTATCAGGCGCTCACGCCGCCCCGGGTGCTCACATCGGGCGGCGAGGTCGTCGCCGGGTCGTATCGACGCGACGACTCGCCGGCCGGCGCGCTGGTCGGCTTGCCGGTTTCCGCCGGGATCGTCGAGGGGCAGGCCCGCATCGTCCTGGACATGGCGGAGGCCGACCTCGAAGCGGGCGACATCCTGGTCACCGCCTACACGGACCCCAGCTGGACGCCTCTGTTTGTCGCGATCGGGGGCCTGGTGACGGAGGTGGGGGGCCTGATGACCCATGGCGCGGTGATCGCACGGGAGTACGGCTTGCCGGCCGTCGTGGGGGTGGAGCATGCCACCCGGCTGATCCGGGATAGGCAGCGGGTCCGCGTGCATGGAACAGACGGGTACGTCGAGATCCTGCCCTAGCGGGCCAGCCCGACAGGTAGCCGGGCGGCACGTGGTCGGTCAGCCAGACGCCGTTGGCGGTCTGGTAGAAGGCGTGGCCGGCCGCGTGCATGGCCGCGGCGTCCACCGTCAGGATGACGGGCTGCGCAGACGATTGGCCGCGGAGATGTCCGGTCTGGACATTCGTTACGACCTCGGCGAAGGACACCCGCTGCTCGGGCGCCGCATGCCCGATCTCGACCTGGTCACCGCGAACGCTCCGCTGCGGGTATTCACCCTGCTGCACGAGGCCCGGCCGGTGCTCCTCAACCTCGGTGAGCCCGGCGGCTTCGACATCACTCCATGGGCGGATCGGGTTTAGGTGATCGACGCTACATATGGTGGTCTGTGGGAGCTTCCGGTCCTTGGCGCGGTCATTGCTCCCACTGCCGTGTTGATGCGGCCCGACGGCTATGTAGCCTGGGTGGGAAACCTCACCCACCTGGGGCTCCCTGACGCGCTAACCACCTGGTTCGGACCGCCTACTGCGGCGTAGCTCTCTGCTCACATTCCATGCACTGCACCAGGATGACTCTGGCGTTCGGATCAGGACGGCTTCCAGCCGCACCGGTCTGTGCGGTAGCCTCGCTTGGGATGCGGCGCAGATTCAAGCCCGCATCGACACTGGATCGCTGATCATCGAGACTGCGGGAGAGCCCCGACAATTTACAGGCCCTGCCCGCGGGGTCCAGGGCTCGTGCATTGTCGGGGCAGGTGTGTCCGTGTGTGCCCGTGTGTGCTCGTTTGCCCGCACGCCCTGTGGTTGGCGGGGGTCTGGGGGGAGGCATCTCCCCAGGTTCCCCCGGAGGCGCGCCCCACTGTTGGACCCGCGGCTAGGGTCCGGGAGACCAGTCAGCCAGGGGCGGAGGGGGCGAGGAGAGGTAAGGGCGACTTTTCACGAGCCCTGCCGCGGGGCCGAAGGACGTGGTAACATAGCGCGAGATATGTCACACTTAGTGGCGTGCCGATACACATACTGTAACCGTAGTGGTCTATTGCATAGCATGGCCGTAGCATGGCCGTGGTGAGCGAAGGGTAGAGCAGCTAGCTTATGAAAAGAATCGCGGTTGTAGGGGGGACGGGGTACGTCGGGCTCACGACGGGCGCGTGCTTCGCCGAATTGGGCAACACGGTCGTCTGCCTCGACACGGACGGGTCCAAGGTCGAGATGCTGCGGCGCGGCGAGATACCGATCTTCGAGCCCGGCCTGAGCGAGATGGTCGCGCGCAACATCGCGGCGCGGCGCCTCAGCTTCACCACGGATTACGCCGAGGCCGTCCCCGACGCCGAGATTGTTTTCATCGCCGTCGGCACGCCGACGATGCCGGACGGGCGCGCCAATCTGCGCTACGTGCGCGCCGCCGCCGAAACGATCGGTAACCACCTGCGCGGCCACACCGTCATCGTCAACAAGAGCACCGTGCCGATCGGCACGGGCGACTGGGTCGGGGGCATCCTGCGCCGCACGGCCGATCCCAGCGCCTCGTTCGGCGTCGTCTCCAACCCCGAGTTCCTGGCCGAGGGCACGGCCGTGGCCGACTTCATGAACCCGGACCGCGTGGTGCTCGGCAGCGAGGACCGCTCGGCGGCCGAGGTGGTGGCTAGCCTCTACCTCTCGCTGCAGTCGCCCATCCTCATCACCGACCTGCGCACCGCTGAGATGATCAAGTACGCCAGCAACGCTTTCCTGGCCACGCGCGTCAGCTTCATCAACGAGATCGCCTCGATCTGCGAGCCCCTCGGCGCCGACGTGCGTCAGGTGGCCATGGGCATGGGCTACGACAAGCGCGTCGGCAAATACTTCCTCAACGCCGGGCTCGGCTACGGTGGCAGCTGTTTCCCCAAGGACGTGCGCGCGCTCGCCCAGATGGCCGAGTACGCCGGCTGCCACCCGCAGCTGCTGCGCACGGTGATGGAGATCAACCAGGACCAGCGCACCGCCGTGGCCGATAAGGTGCGCGAGGGCCTCGGCCGTACCCTCAAGGGCGCCCGCATCGCCCTGCTGGGCCTCGCCTTCAAGCCCAACACCGACGACATGCGCGAGGCGCCGAGCATCGACCTAACCGACCAGTTCCTCGCCGACGGCGCCACGGTCGCCGGCTACGACCCGCAGGCCGGCGAAACGGCGCGCCAGACCCTCGGCGACCGCATCGACTACGCGACGAACGCCTACGAGGCCACGGAGGGCGCCGACGCCGTGGTGCTGGTGACGGAGTGGCCCGAGTTCCGCGCGCTCGACTTCGCGCGTATCAAGGGCGGCATGCGCGGCAACGTCTTCGTCGACGGCCGCAACCTCTACGAGCCCGAGACGCTGCGCACGCTCGGCTTCGCCTACTATGGCGTCGGGCGCGGCTACGCCCCGCAGCCGTTCCCGGCCGATGCCGAGGATCTCTACGTCGAGCAGGCCCCGATCGCCCGGCCCGAGATCGAGCCGCTCGCCGTGGAGAGCGTCAACTAGTAGCACTATGACCATGGAGCAGAGCGGCGCTACGGGGCCGAGCGGGCGCGCGCTGGGAACCAACCGGGGCGGCGAGTTCGGTGATTGGGCGCCGCCGCCCGAGGCCTGGGCGCGCGTTCTCGCGGCCTGGAGACCGCCCGCGCCCGCTGCGCAGGAAGACGTCCCCCTCCTCGAGGCGCGTGGCCGCGTCCTCGCCACCGACGCGCATGCCCCGCTCGACTCGCCCGCCTTCGACCGATCGGCCATGGATGGTTACGCTGTGCGCGCCGCCGACACGGCCGGCGCCTCGGACGACACCCCCGCGCGCCTGACTTTCGCGGGCGATGTGCCGATGGGCGCGGCCAGCGCGATCACGGTCGGGCCGGGCCGGGCCGCCTGGGTCGCCACCGGCTCGATGATCCCCGCGGGGGCCGACGGCGTGGTCATGGTGGAGCTCACGGCCCGCGAGGACGACGCCGTCCTGCTGCGACACCGCGCCGCGCCCGGCGACAACATCGTGCGGCGCGGCGACGACCTGCGCGCCGGCGCCCTCGTGCTTCGCGCGGGTCACACGTTGCGCCCGCAGGACGTGGCGGCGCTGGCCTCGATGGGCCTGGCCGAGGCGCCCGTGCGGCCCCGCCCGCGCGTCGCCGTCATCTCCGGCGGCGACGAGCTCGTGTCGCCCGGCGCGCCGCTCCAGGCCGGACAGATCTACGATTCTAACTCCTACGCCCTGGCCGCCCAGGTGGCTTCGTGGGGCGGCGAGGCGCGGGTGCTGTCGCGCATGCCCGACCAACTCGAGGCGGTGCGCGAGGCCCTCGCGCGCGCGATCCGCGAGGCCGACATCGTGTTGCTCTCGGGCGGCAGTTCGGTCGGCGTCAAAGACTTGACGGCGACGGCGATCGACGCCGCGGGCAAGCCGGGCGTCGTGGTCCACGGCGTGGCCATGCGCCCGGGGCGGCCTACCATCGTAGGCGTGGTCGATGGCGTCCTGGTCATCGGCATCCCCGGCAACCCTGTTTCGGCCATGGTCGCCTGCGAGGTCTTCGCGCGTCCCGCCGTCGAGGCGCTGCTCGGCGTCGTCCCCGCGCGCGCGGCCGGCGCGGTCGGGGACTACTCTGCCCGCGGGACGCTGACGGAGATTGTGCGCTCGCAGGCCGGGCGACAAGACTACGTGCGCGTCGCGCTCTCCCACACCGACGACGGCGCGCTCGCCGTCACCCCTGTCCCAGGCGGCTCGGGCGTGATCCGCTCCATGGTCGACGCCGCCGGCCTGCTCGTCGTCCCGTCCGAGCGCGAATCGCTGCAGCAGGGCGAAACAGTCGAGGTCCGGCTGTTCTAATACCTACATTACTAGGCGCGGACCTGCCCGAACAACCGATGCCCGGTGTAGGCGCGCGCCGTACAGTGTGTGTAGATGGTGTGGGCCCCGCCGCCCCGCCATACCTGCGACACAGGCGCGGGGCTTTTAAGAGTAGGTTTTTCACGAAGGAGGGAGGGTCGGAGGGCGGCGCCCTCCGTGCCTCCTCTCGTGCGGAGGGGTGGGCAGCGCCGCTGCCCACCCCTCCGCACAAAAAACCTACTCCTAGGTAAGAGAGGCACAGGGCTCGCGCATTGTCGGGGCAGGCGTGCCCGTGTGTGCCCCTGTGTGCCCGTCCGGCCGCACGCCCTGTGGTTGGCGGGGGTCTGGGGGGAGGCATCTCCCCAGGTTCTCCCGGAGGTGCGCTGGACCGTCGGCCACAGCCGAGGGATCAGTCAGCCAGGGGCGGAGGGGGCGAGAGGGGCAATGGCGACTTTTCACGAGCCCTGAAGGGGGCGGGGACACAGAGACTATGACGCCGACTTTCTATTGGCTGATCGACGATGCGCTGGCCGGGTGTTCGCGGCCGGGCGAGCCGGAGAAACGGCGCGCCCATGCTCGACGCGACGAACAGGACGAACGGGACGAGTTCGATGGAGCGGACCCGCGCGACGCGCTGGATCGCGACCTCGCGTGGCTGCGCCGCCAGGGCATCGGGGCTGTGCTCTCGCTTACAGAGACGCCGCTGGCCGAGGATGTCATGGCGCGACACGACCTGGCGACGCTGCACCTGTCCGTGCCGGATCTCACCGCGCCCACCACGGAGCAGCTGATGCGGGCGCTCTCCTTTATCGACCTGCACCGCGCCAGGGGGCGCGCCGTGGCGGTGCACTGCCTGGTGGGCGAGGGCCGCACTGGGACCGTCCTCGCCGCCTACCGCATCCGCGGCGGCGCCACGCCCGATCAGGCGCTACGCGAGCTCCGCGGCCACCGACCGGGTGCCGTCGGCAGCAAGGAGCAGGAACGCGCCCTGCGCGCCTTCGCCGCGCGCCGCGACTGGATCGTGTGAGTTGCAGGACTCCTATCCATTGAGTTCGTCGAGCGCCGCCGTCAAGTCCGGCGGGAGCGGCGAGGAGAATTCGCGGTAGGCGTCGTCGGAGGGGAGGCGCAGGCCCAGCAGGTAGGCGTGCAGGAACTGGCGCGTCAGGCCGGGGAGCGGGCGGCGCGCGCCGTAGAGGTGGTCGCCCGCGACGGGGTGGCCAAGCGCGGCGAGGTGCACGCGGATCTGGTGCGTGCGCCCGGTCTCGATCAGGACGTCGAGCAGGGCGAAGCCTCTGTACTCACGCTCGATGCGATAGGTCGTGCGTGCGGACCGCCCGTCGAGGGTCGGGGCCATGCGTTTGCGGTTGCGCGGGTCGCGCCCGATCGGCAACTCGATCGCGCCCTCCGCGGCCTTCGGCGTACCCTCCACGAGCGCCCAATAGCGTTTTACAACGGACCGCTCGCGCCACTGCCGGGACAGATAGGCGTGCGCGGCGGGCGTGCGCGCCACCACGATCAGGCCCGAGGTGTCCCGGTCCAGCCGGTGCACGAGGCCGGGGCGCGCCGTGTCCCCAGTCTCGGCGATCGACGGGTCGTGGCCGAGCAGCCTGTTGACCAGCGTGTCCTCGGCGTGCCCCGCCCCCGGGTGCGCCGTCAGGCCCGCCGGCTTGTCGATCACCACGACATCTTCGTCCTCGTACACGATGGCCAGCTCCCCGCGCGAGGGCGCCAGCGCGGCGGGGCTGGGGGCCGTGAGCGCCGCGAGCGCCGCCTCTTGTACCATCAGTGTCTCGCCGGCCACGACCGCGCGGGCGGCGCGAGCTTTGCCGTGGGCGAACGCGACCTGACCCTCGTCGACCAACCGCCGCGCGGCCGTGCGCGTCGTGCCGGGCAACAGCGCCGCCAGCGCGACATCGAGTCGCTTCCCCTCGAGCTCCGGCGGGACAATCAGGGTCTGTATGGGCATGGCGGCCTCGGCTTCGCTACGCGCATTTCGACGGTGAGACGGTGGGGACAGGCGGGGCGGGCACAGCGGGGACGGTACCCGTCCCCGTCCACGATCAAGGGATGGGAGAGCGATAGTACGGCTCCCCCGATAGGCTGGCGCGGAGGGCCTGGCCGTCGACGATCGTGTCGAACTGTAGCCGCTCGGGAGAGGGGGCGGCGCCGACCCGGAACACGCCCGCGCCCAGGGGGGCGAGCGGCTCCTCGCCGCCGTCCGGCCGGCTCAGCAGCGCCGCGCCCTTACGCTGAACTACGCGAAAGTTGGAGGTCCAGGGGTTGTGCGAGCGGTAATGGCCTGTGTATGCGGCCCACTCCACGGGCGCGTCGAAAGTTGTCGCTCCGGCGTAGCGATCTCCAGCGTACCAGTCGGGGCCGTGGAAAGCCTCGACGACCCGGCCCTCCGCACGCCCCATGCGCAGCAAGAAACGGGCGAAGTCCGGGTGGTCGACAAAAAAGGTGTCGCGGCCGCGCCGCTCCAGCGCGACACGGCCGGCGCCATGGCCCAGCATCAGGTGGCCGTCGGACGCCTCCAACGTGAGTGTCCCGGCCTCGCCACGATACACCCCCGCGTAGTCGGGCGCATCCTCGACCACGGCCGGGTCGTGCACGGGCGACGTGGAGGGCAACGGCGTCCCCGCGACGACGGCCCGCAGGAGCCCGAGCGCGGCGTGCGCCATCTCGATATACAGCGCGCCCTGCCCGTAGTTGATCAACACGGCGACGCCCACGCCGGCGTCCATGTCGGCCATGACGGCGGACTGATAACCCGGGGCGCCCCCGCCGTGGCCGAGATAGGTGTGGCCGTCCACCTCCTGGATGATCGTGCCATAGCCGTAGGATAGATCCTGTCCGAAGGCGCCGCCGGCGACGCGCCGCGCCATCAGGTCGAAGCTCGCGGGCGCGAGGATGCGCCCCCGGGGACCCTGCCCGCGATTCAGGATCATGCGCGCGTAGGCCGCCAAGTCCGCTGCCGTCGAAACGCCGCCGCCGTCGCCGGTCGTGAACTCCGTCCACGCTGCCGGGAGCGGCGTTTCGCCTCGCCGCGCCGGGCGGTCGTCGTAGCGGGCGGCGTAGCCGACCGCCATGCGGTCGCGCCGCTCCTGCGTCACTATCGCGGCCGACGCTACCATGCCGAGCGGATCGAAGACGCCTTCCTGGATCGCCACGGCGCGCGGACGCCTCGTCAGGGCTTCGAGCAGGAAGCCCAGCGTCTTGTAGCCTGTGTTCGAGTAGTGGAAGTGGCGGCCCGGCGCATAGGCTAGCTCCACCTCGCGCAGCGCCGCCACGTCGTAGCGCGAACCCGGCGTCTCGGCGTAGGCCGTGGCGAGGCCGGACGTGTGACTGAGCAGGTGGTGCGCCGTGATCGGCGCGAAGCGGGAGCGCACACGGAACCAGGGCAGATAGTCCCCGACGGGCGCGTGCAGGTCCAGGCGGCCGGCCTCGTGCTGCTGGAGGAGGGCCACGGCGGTGAACCACTTGCCGACGGACGCGATGTCGAAAAGGATGTCGGGCGTGAGCGGCGCCCGTGCCGCCACATCGGCGTCGCCGTACGTCGCGCTATAGAGCGTGCGCTCCCGGTCGGTTAGCGCGAGCGCGAGGCCTGGCGCCGATGATAGGGGTAAGCGCCGCGCGACGACGTCATCCAGGCGGGCCAACGCCCGCGCGAGGGGCGTCATGCCGTCAGCGGCGATCATCGAGCGGCGACTGCCGGCGGACCGGCTCCTGGCCCGACGACGCCGTCGCGCTCGCCGCAGGTGATCGGGCGGGCGCGCCCTGCGCGACCAGCAGGTAGTAGGCCAGGATGACCACGCCGACGACGATGCAGGAATCCGCGATGTTGAAGATGGGGAAGGATTTGACGGAGACGAAGTCGACGACGTAGCCCTGGCGCAGCCGGTCGATCAGGTTGCCCAGCGCCCCCCCGAGTTGCAGCCCCAGGCTGAGCTTGAGCCACGGGCGGTTGGACGGCAGGAAGCGAAAGTAGGCCACGATCACGCCGACCACGACAACGGCGATGAGCACGAACAGCAACGTTTCGTTGGGCAACACGCCGAACGCCGCGCCCTTGTTCCTGACGTAGGTCAGGCTCAACCAGTCCGGTACCACGATCTGCGCGCTCGCGTACTCGTTGGAGAAGCGGAAACGATCCTGCACCCAGTGCTTGCTCTCCTGGTCCGCCAGGAGCGCCAGGACGGCCACCAGCAGCAGCGACACGCCGCGCAGGCGAGCCGCCCTGGATGGGGACGATGGGGGTGGCGTGGGGCCGGACACCATCAGCGTTGGGAGACCTGCTGCTTGGCGGCGTCGTCGATGCACAGGGCCGCCTGCGGCATGGCCTGCAGACGCTCCGGCGCGATTTCCCTGCCGCAGACATCGCAGATGCCGTACGTGCCCCGGGCGAATTTGTCCAGGGCGTGCTCGACGTCGGCGAGCTGCTGCTCCAGGTTGCGCTCCAGCGCGAGGTTGCGCTCCTGCTCGTAGAGCTCGGTGCCTGCCTCGGCTTCGTGGTTGCCGTAGCCCGACTGCTCGGCGTCGTATTGCACGCCCGCCTGCACGTCGTTGTTCGCGATGTCGTCGATCTCGACGCGCAGGCTGTCGCGATCACTTTCGAGGCGCCCGCGCAACTCGTCGAGCTGAGTCTGATCCAATCCTGTCATACGCTCGTTCTCCTCACCCTTGGTTCCACCTAAGATATCATGTGAATCATGCCAGATGCGCCCCGCATGTGTCGAGACATCTTACTCCGCGAACGCGGTGCCCTTTACTCCGCGAACGCCGTGCCCTCGACGCGCGCCTCTACCCGACCGGCCGAGAGATCGCGCACGCGCTCCTGAAAAAGCGCGACCTCGCCGGCGGGCGCGAGGAGCGTCAATGTCGCGCGCTCGCCGTACTCTATCTTCGGTGCGCGCAACCCCAGCCGGTGGACCTCCTGCTCGACGGCGCCCAGCAACCCGTACTCGACGGTCAGACGCAGGCGCGCGTGCGGGCGCAGCGTGACGACGCCGGCCGCGCGCACCGCCTCGGCCGCCGCGCCGCCGTACGCCCGCGCGAGGCCGCCCGCCCCCAGCAGCGTGCCGCCGAAGCGCCGCGACACCACGACGGCGATGTCGACCAGCCCCTCCCGCAACAGCGCCTCCATCATAGGCCGCCCCGCCGTGCCCCCCGGCTCCCCGTCGTCGCTGAAACGCGCGATCTCACCGGCCGGTCCGAGCCGGTAGGCGTAGGCATGGTGGTTGGCCTCCGGGCGCCCGGCGCGCGCCGCGGCCAGCAGGGCCTGGACCTCGCCCCCCGTCGCGGTGGGCACGGCCCGCGCGTAGAAGCGCGATCCCTTTGTCTCGAGCACCGCCTCGCCCACGCGCGCCGGCGCGTTGTAGCCCGTGGTCATATCCTGGTTATATTCACTGGGAGCGCGAGGGCGTCGCGCGCGACGCCCACGCGCTCCCAGTAGATCAGCGCCATCGTTACTCGCCAACCGCTGACGGCTGATTGCCGACGGCTGACGGCTCCTCGCAGCACCCGCACGGCAGCGCGCAGTACAGGTCGGGGGCGGCGCAGCCGGTCGTTTCGGGCTGGATCGTGCAGTGCGCGATGCCGAAGCGATCGCGCAGCGTCGCGTTGAGCCGATCGACGACACTCAGCCCATCGCAGAGCGGCTGATCGTCGATGCGCACGTGGCAACTGAGCGCGGTGAGACCGCTGCCGATGCTCCATACGTGCAGGTCGTGCACGTCGCGCACCCCCGATACGCCCAGCATCTGGCGCACCAACTCGGGCATATTGATCTCGCGCGGCGCCGCCTCCATTAGCACCGTCAGCGCCTCGTTGAGCAGACGCCAGGCCCCGACCGCGATGAGCGCGGCGATGGCGACCGAGAGCACGGGGTCGAGCGCCGTCTGGCCGGTAAAGGCGATGAGCAGCGCCGCCACGATGACGCCGGCCGAGGCCCCGGCGTCGTTGACCACGTGCAGCCACGCGGCCCGCGTATTGAGGTCGTGCCCGTGGCCGTGCAGGCGGGTCGCCGTGAACAGGTTGACGACGAGGCCGATCGCCGCGGCGACGACCATAGGCGCGGTCTGCACCTTTTCGGGGTGCGCGAGCCGGCTGTAGGCCTCGACGACGATGAAGAGGGTGATGGCGATCAGCATCGCCGCGTTGAGCAGCGCCACGAGGATGCCGGTGCGGTGGTAGCCGTAGGTGCGCGTCTGGTCGGCGGGCCGGTGTACCTGGCGCGCGGCGAAGAGCGCCATGGCCAGTGCGCCGGCGTCCGTCAGTACATGGCCGGCGTCGGCCAGCAGGGCGAGGGAGTGCGAGAGCAGGCCGCCCGCGACCTCGACCAGCAGGATGACGAAGGTGAGGACCAGGGCGAGGCGCAACCCAGCCTCGACGCCGCGGGCATGCGGGTGCGCGTGGCCACCGTGGTCGCGCCGGCCATGCGCGTGGCCATCGTGGTCGTGGTCGTGGGCAGAGGCCACCATCAGTCCTCGCCTCCTTGCACGTGCGCCAACGCTAGGTGGAACAGGTCGGACACGTGACTGTTGTCGAGGGCATAGTAGATCGACTTGCCGGCGCGGCGGTTGCGCACGATGCGCAGGTCGCGCAGCACGCGCAGGTGCTGCGACACGGCGGGGACGGCCATGCCGAGCGTGGTCGCCAGGTCGCCCACGCACAACTCGCCGCGCGATAGGGCGTGGACGATGCGCAGGCGCGCCGGCTCACCGAGGGCCGCGAAGACCCCGGCCAGCGTATCGACGACGCGCGGCGGCAGGTCCTGCCCGTTGCCCCGGCCGTTCGGGTGCGGCCCGATACCTCCACCGTCGGCAGTCGGCCCGAGGACCCCGTCGCCCAGCGCCACGTCTTCTCGCGTTAACACTTGCGTCACCATGCAACTATATGATACGCCCCGTAGGGCTACGGGTCAATAGCCCGTTGGTTGTTCGGCAGTTTCGCTGGCACGCATTGTGCTTTAGTGGGCGCTTGGGTAGAGTAATACCCGATGAGTCCCAACGGTCTCACGGACCGTGGAGAGTAGTTGCAACGGTCGGACGAACGTCCCAACCACAAGAAAACCAGAAGGATTTGAGGACCGGACTAATGAAGATCAAGCTTTTCGCCATTGGACTGCTCGCGCTGCTCATGGTGAGCATCGCCGGGCCGTCGTTCACCGGCCGCGCCAGCGCCGCCGTGCGAACCGTCCCCGTCGCCAGCGCGCCTGCGGCGCACAACCAGGCATTCTTCGATCGGACGCGCTTCCTGTTCGACATGGGCATTGCGTTCTTCGCTATCCACCACGTCTACAAGAAGTATCAGCAGGGCTACTATGCGTCGGGTACATCGGGCCGGACCAAGCATATCATCGCGGCCGGCGTCGTCCTCCTAATCGCCGTCAACCGCCTCAACGCCGCGTACAAGAGGGCCAACGAGAGCAACAGCAAGACGTTGCATGCGCTCGCCTCGCCGATTAACGCCTTGCTCGGCAAGGCCAAGGGCACGTACGGCACGTTCAACGGCAAGAACGGCAACGTCGATCCCTCGACTGTTGACTCCTCCCTGCAAGGCCTGAACTCGCAGTCGAGCCAACTCGGCAGCCAGGCGAACGGCGCGGGGTATAACATCAAGGATATTTCGACACCGCTGCCCGCCGGAGCGTAACAAGCCCTAACTGCCCCACTACTACTCTCCACGAACGCGACGGAGGCCTGCGACCTTAGTGGTCGCGGGCCTCCGTCGCGTCCGGGCAATTCTCTGATGCTATCTAATCGGGGAAAAAGCGATAGGGGCGATAGAATCGTCACAGGCTGAGAGTTTTTAGCCGTCGCGGGCCATGACCAGGGCGCGCCAGACGACGGCGAGGAGATCGTCGAGGTCGAACGGCTTGCTCAGGTAGCCGGCGACCCCTAACTCGGCCGCATGCCGCGGGAGATCCTGCGACGCCGACATCAGCACGACTGGGATGTCGCATGTTTCGGGCGACTCGCGCAGCCGCCGCACAGCCTCGTCGCCGCCCATGGTGGGCATCAGCAGGTCGGTCACGATCAGGTCGGGCAGGTGTTCGCGACTAGCGATCAGGGCCGAGAGATCATCCGCCAGGTCCACGTGGTAGTCGTGGCTGGACAGGACGCTCTGCAAGAGCGTCGCGATGTCCATATTGTCCTCGATGACGAGGATTCGTGCCGTCGGTGAGCGCACGCTGGTAGCTCCCTATCTAAAAGACCGCTGGTGACACCATTAGTGTAGCGCACTGCACGGCCACATCCTTGGCTTCGATGTTCCCGACATCCCGAAAACGGCAGACATCATGCCATGGGATAACAACCCTTTACTCCCCACTCCATGCGAATTCGGGGCTCCTCTGGGGAGCGGCCCTAGCCGCGGGCCAAGAGCCCAACCGGCATCTCTCGCGTCCGGGAGAGGGGGTTGGGGTGTCGGGGTAGGTGAAGGGATCACTGCGCCTGGAAGTGGGTATAGGCCGGCTTGGACGCGCCTCCGCTGTCGAGCAGCCCCCACGATGTGCTGTTGAGATCGCCGGGGTTGTCCTGCAACTCGAACCACAGCAGGTCCTGCACGAAAAGGCTGCGCCGCGCCGCCTCGAAAAGAGTGTCGAGGTTGAAGGCCTGCATGACGTCCGTGACGTGGGGCTCGTTGGCGTCGCCCGTCCTCCACCCCGCCTCGGTGATGGCGATCCCGCGCGACGGGTCGCTACCCGCGTACGCCGCGTGGAACCAGCCCAGATACGCGCGCAGCAGCGCGGGCGTGGTGCGCTGCCCTTGGTCGACGTAGAGGTGCTCGCCCACCAGGTCGAGCGGGTACGCGCCGAACTGCGCTTTGACGGCCCCCCACGTCCCGGCGCGGTTGATGCCCTCGTCGTACGTCCGGGCGATGTAGTCGGCCCCCGACGCCGTCGCACTGTAGGCGCCGGCGATGCTGTGTCCGAAGATGCCGCCCGAGATGAGCTGCGCATCGCGTGTGGCGGCGTTGCCCTTGATCGCCGTGTACGACTCGGCCAGCAGCGCGGCGAAGTTGGAGGGCTGCAGGCCCGGGTGCTGCAGGCACTGCGCGGTGGGATCGATGTCGGTGCAGCCGGCCAGCGCCACGTTGGGCTCGTTCCACAGCTCCCAGTGCCGCACGTTGGACGGGGACCCGTAGAAATGGCCGGCCAGGATGCCCAGTTCGCGCACATAGTCCCTGATCGCCGGGTTGTCGCCGTTCCCGCCCGTCGTCTCCTGCGCGTTCTGCGCCCAGCTGGCGGGCGACCAGCCGGCCGTGATGCCATTCCCGACCACGGCCAGGACGCCGATGCCCTTCGCGTCGAGCATGCCGATCACCTGGTCGTAAGCCTTCAAGCGCGCGTCGGTCCAGGCCATGGCCCCGTCACCGATGTAGAAGGAGACGCGCGCGTAGGCCGCGCCACTGGCCGCCGCGGCCGCCACCGTTTTGTCCGTGAGGTAGAGCTTGTTGTCGTACGCGTGCACGGTCTGCCCCAGGTCGATCCCCTTGACCACAGGCGCCCGCGTCGCCGGGACCGGCGCGGGGCCGGCCGCGCCCGTTGGCGTCAGCGCCCACAGGTCGTTGGAAACGTTCGGGACCGCGCCCGGTCCGATCTGCCGTCCCCCGAACAAGAGCAACTGATTGTCGGCGGCGTCCCACACCATCCGCGCCATCTGGCGCAACGGCGGCGCGGCGGGGTTGGCCACCGGGACCTGCGCCCAATCGTGAGCCGACGGATCGTAGTCCCACACGTCGTTGCTGTTGCCTGCGAGGGCCAGGCCCGGCCCAACCAGGAAGCGCCCGTGCGTACTGTCCCAGTCGTAGCCGGCCGCCGCGGCCCCCGGCGGCTGGTCGGGCGCGTCCTCGTAGCCCCAGCCCGAGGACGGCGTCCACGTCCACGTATCGCTCATGGCCCCGTTCCCGGGGTTCTTGCCGCCGAAGAGGCGCAGCGCGCCGGCGGGCGCGTCCCAGGCGATCTGCGCCCACTGCCGCGGGGGTGGGGCGTTCTGGTCGCCGGTGTTCGGCGACAGCTGCGTCCAGCTCCCGCCCCCACCCGGACTCAGGGTGAAGGCCCACAGGTCGTTGGTCAAGGTCGACTGCGACAGGTCGTTGGTCTGGCCGCCGAAGACGAGGAGGCGATTGCCGGCGGCGTCCCAGGACACGGCGGCGTGGGCGCGCGGACTCGGTGCGCCGGGCGCCCCGTTCGGCGAGAGCGCCGTCCATGCGTTGGTAGCCGGCGCGTAGGCCCACACGTCGTTCGTGAAAGCGGCGTACGGGCCGGCGCCGCGCATGCCGCCGAAGACGAGTAGCAGGCCCTGCGCGGCGTCCCAGGCCGCGCCGGCGCCGTAGCGCCCCGGCGGCGCTAGGGCGGCGACCGGCGCCGGCGCGATGAGCGTCCAGGCGTTGGTGATCGCGCTGTAGGCCGAGAGATCGTTGTAGGCCGTCGAGGTCTTGTTGTCGGTACCCCCGAACACGTAGAGGCGGCGGTTGGCGTTGTCCCACCCCGCCGCGTAGTCCTGGCGCGGGGGCGGCGGGCCGGCGTCGCACGGACCGGGCGGCGTGGGCGTGGCCGTGGGCGTGGCCGTGGGCACGGCTGTCGCCGTGGGCAAGGGCGCGCCCGTCGCCGTCGCGGGGGGCGCCTGCGTGCCCGTGGCGCTGAGTGGCAGAGTCGGCGAAGGCAAGACCAGGGGCGTCGCCGTCGCTATCGCGGTGGGCGAGGGCGCGAGCGTCGCCGTCGCGGAGATGGGCGGAGGCGCCACGGTCGGCTGCGGGCACACCGGGAGGGTGCGCGCGCGCTGCTGCCACGCCCAGACCTGGGCGAGCGTGCCGGGCGGGTAGGGGGTGGGCAGGGCAATCGTCGCGGCCGGGGCGGCCGTCGGGGTGAGCGTCGCCGTCGGGGTGAGCGTCGCCGTCGGCGGAGGCGTGCTCGTGGGGAACGGTGTCGCGGTCGCCGTGGCGGTGGCGGTCCCCGTCGGGCTGGGCGTCGGCGTGGGACGCGGGCGCTGCATGGCCCGTCCCGGCGCGTACCCGCGCGGCGCCCACGGGCGCAGGACCGCCCCGCGGCCGCCCGTTTCGACGCGCACGCGCAGGGCGGCCGGCGCGACGTGGCCGGACAGGGTTACCTCGGCGTAGCCGAAGCCCGCCGCGTCGGTGGTCAGGCGCGCCACTGTCCTGTTGGCTCCGGCCACCACGGCGAGACGGGCCGCCGCCAGCGGGGCCGCGTGCAGGGCCAGCGCCACGCGGTCGCCGGTCCGCGGCGTGAGCGTCAGCGCAAGGTCGAAGCGCGGCGCCGCCGGCGGGCGCGTCTCGCGCAGCCACAGCGTAGCGCCCCCGGCCGTCCTGACTCGCAGGAGCGCCGGGTCGCGCGGGTCGAAGGAGAGGGTGCGGATAGAATTGGCGGCCGGCAGGCCCCGCGGCGCGAAGGCCGCCCACGTCGCGCCCGCGTCTCGACTATGGTAGAGCGCACGGTCCGTCAGCGCGTAGGCGAGCGCCGGGTTCGCCCCATTGATGAACAGGCGCAGCGTGCGCGTGGCCGCGATGCCCCGTGCGGCCGACCACCGCGCGCCGCGGTCGACGCTGCGATAGAGCGCCGTCCCGGCGTCCGTCCCGACGGCATCGAAAAGCGTGGCGCCGTGCGCGGGGTCGATCACGACCGTGCCGCCCGAGACACGTCCGCGCAGCCCGCGCATCGCCGCGCGCCAATGCAGGCCGCCGTCGTCGGACCGATAGAGACCGGGGGGCGGGGAACCCGGCGCGGGGACCCCCGCGCCGGCGGCCGCCTCGGCGTAGAGCACGGCGGGGTTTGTCGGGTCGGTGACCACGTCGAGCAGGTCGTAGGCGTGCGGGACCCCCGCGCGCGGCCGCCCCCTGCCCGCGCCGGTCACGGGGGCCTGCGTATAGGGCAGGCCGGCCGCGAGGGCAGCCGTGCTGCGCAGTCCTCCGCGCCCATCGGGCTGGAGCAGGAAGAGGCCGCCGGTGGCGGCGTCGCAGCCGATGTCGCGCCTATCGCGGCGCGCGCCGCCGGGCGCGCCGCGCGCCGCGACGAGCAGCGCGCCCGGGAACAGCCCGGCCACGCGCAGATTGGCCACGTCGTGGTAGCGGGCGGGGTGGCACGAGTTGTCGCGCAGCCGAGGGCGCCCGCCCGGATCGAGCACCTGGCTCCAGTGGTGGCCGCCGTCGGTCGAGCGTTGCACGACGTTGCCGACGAGGCGGTAATCCACCCGCCGGTCGGCGTAGTCCGCGGCGGCCATACGCGTGCGCGGGACCCCCGCGCCCGGCCTGCTAGCGGCGACCCGATCGGCCATCCCCGCGCGCCCGCCTTGCGCCGCGCTACCCCGGCCGGAACCAAACGCCGACAGGAGGACTAGGACAACAAGCAGAACAAGCAGGGTTCGACGCGACGAAGATAATGCGGGCACAGACTTCCCCTAGTGTTGAGCAATCTCAAACAGTGGTGAGCGCGATCTCAGAGGACAGGGGGGAACGGCTGTAGCCTATCGAACGTGGCCCCGCGCGTCAACGCCGGCCGTACGAGGGTACAAACGAGGGTACAAGCTATGGAACCGGAGCTCTGTTCGTCCCTCCTGCGTCACCGTGCCCGGGGGCCACAATCTGGCGTACAGAGTCCGTGAGTCGAGGGTGAGAGGCCCGCGATGTTCCCGATCGCGCCCGCGCTAGCGATAGGGGTCGAGCGCGGCGGCGCGGCGGGAGCCGTCGTTGACGGGGGTGCCGTGGCCGGGCAGCAGCAGGTCGATTTCCAGCGTGCCGATGCGCGCGATCGACCGCCGCGCTTCCTCCTTGTTCCACGTCAGAAAGCCGGGCGCGGGGCGCAGCTTGCGGCCGCCGAACAAGGTGTCGCCGCCGAAGAGCACGCCGTCTCGCTGCAGCCCGATGTGCCCCGGCGTGTGGCCCGGCAGATGCCGCACGACCAGGCCGTCCAGGTCGTCGCCCTCGCGCAGGACACGGTCGACGCGCGGGCGGGGCAGGTGGCGCCCCCTGGTTAGATCGATGATTTGGCGCGCGGCCGGCCCCGGGAAGCCGCGCTCCCCGGTGATGTAGGACTTGTCCCCCTCGGGCGCGCAGATCTCGGCGTCGGCGACGAGGCTCAGCGAGTAGGCGTTGCCGATGTGGTCGGCGTCGCAGTGCGTGAGCACGATGCGTCCCAGCGTCGACGGGCGCACCCCCGCCTTGTCGAGGGCGGCCAGAATGCGCGGCAGTGCCCCGGGCGGGCCGGTATCTATGAGGGTGATGGGGGGGTCCATCACGAGGTAGACGTTGCTCACGCGCGACGCGTCGAGGCTATGGATGCCCGGCCACAGTTCCATCACACACTCCTGTCGATCTATGCCCATGCTCTTTTCCCGCCCCACACGCGCACTCTCCGTGCCACGACGGCCCTCTCCTCCATCGTAGGACACCACCCTCCCTCCGCCCTCTCTCCTCTTCAGGGTATGTTAGTACGTTAGTACATTATGCCACACATAGGGTGGGGGCGGGTGAGAAAGACCTCTAATACGCGATACTGCATAGAAGATCGATGATAGAGAGCTACGACGACGCCATCGCCTACCTGGAGCGCCTGGTCGCGACGCCGGTGCGCGGCGCCCCGGAGGCGAAGCTGGCCCGCGCGCGCGCCCTCCTGGCGCGCGCCGGCGATCCGCAGGGACGCTTCGCCACGCTGCATGTCACGGGCAGCGCGGGGAAGGGCTCGACCGCCGCGCTGTCGGCCGGCATCCTGCGCGCCGCCGGCTACCGCACCGGCCTGTTCACCTCACCGCACCTGCGCGACTACACCGAGCGCATCGCCGTCGACGGCGCGCCGATCGCGCGCGCGGACTGGGCGCGCCTGCTGGAGAAGCTGCGGCCCGCCATCGAAGATCTTGCCGCGGACCGCACGCCCGGCTACACGCTCGGGCGACCCGCGTTCATGGAGGTGCTGTGGGCGCTCGCCGCGCTCTACTTCGCCGAGCGCGCGGTCGACATCGCCGTCGTCGAGGTCGGCCGGGGCGGGCGCTACGACCCCACCACCGTCAACAGCGCACGCGTGGGGATCATCACCAACGTCTCGCTCGAGCACGCCGAGCTCCTCGGCCCGACCCTGGCCGACATCGCCCGCCACAAGGCCGGCATCGCCAAGCCGGGCGGCATCGTCGTGACCGCGGCGACCGAAGCGACCGCGCTCCGCATCATCGCCGAAGAGTGCGCGCGCCTGGACGCCCTGTTGTGGCGCGTGACCGCCGGGGAGGGCGACGGCGAGGTGCGCTACGCGGCCGAGGATGACCCCTCCGGCTTCCGCATCGCGACGCCGGCCCATGAGTACGTCGACCTGCCCCTGGGCCTGCTGGGACCCCACCAGCGGGCCAACGCCGCCTGCGCCGTCGGCGCGATCGACGCGCTCGGCGTCCTGGGCGTCCTGGGCGTCGCGCGGGCGGGCGGGCGGGCGGACGAGGTGGCCGTGCGCCGCGCCCTGGCGGCGACGCGCGTGCCGGGCCGGCTGGAGTGGATGGGCGACGACCCGCGCACGCTCCTCGACGGCGCGCACTCGGCCGGCGCGGCGCGCGCGCTGGCCGTCGCCCTGCCCGCTCTGCTCCCGGGGGTGGCGGGACCGCGGGGAGAGCCGGGGGGGCGCGCGGTGTTCCTGCTCGGCATCCTGGGCGACAAAGACATCGCGGCCATGGTCGGCGCGCTGACCCCCTTCGCCGCGGCCGTCGTCGTGACCGAGCCGCCGTGGGAGCGTCGCGCGGGCGGAGCCCACATCGTCATGGAGGAATTGCTGCGCCGCGTGCCCGCGCCCGATGTCGCGTTCGTGCCAGACCATACCAAGGCGCTGGCGCGGGCGCAAGAGTTGGCGCGCGCCCACGGCCTCCCCCTCGTCGTGACCGGCTCGCTCATCCTCATCGGCGCCGTCCGCCCACTGCTATAGCGCGTATGCAGTCTCCCGGATTCGCCCTGCTCGTTTTCGCGGCCGGACTGGCGGTCACGCTCGTGGCCAGCGATGCGCTGGTGCGCGGGCTCGACCGCCTCGGCGCGCGCCTGGGTCTTTCCGAGGGGTTGCTCGGCCTGCTCACCGCGCTGGGCGCCGACGCACCCGAGGTCTCGTCCGCGCTCGTGGCGCTGCACGCCGGCAACGGCGCCGTGGGACTCGGCGTCGTGCTCGGCTCCAACATCTTCAACCTGGCCGCCCTGTTGGGTCTCGGCGCCGTGCTGGCCGGCCACGTGCGTGTGCATCGCCAGGGCCTGCTCCTCGACGGCGGGGTCGCCGCGCTCTCCACGCTCATCACCGCCGGACTCGTGTGGGGCCTGCTCGCGCCCGTCGCGGCCGCCGCGCTGCTGGTCGTGCTGTTCATCCCCTATTGCCTCGTGCTGGGCGCGCCCCCGCGGCGCCTGGCGCGCCTGCCCCTGCCCTGGCGGCTGGCCCCCTTCCTCGCCGTCGCCGTGAGCGAGGTCGACCACGAATCCGCCGAGGATCCGCGCATCGGCGCCGCGGCGTCGCCCGGGGCGGGGCCGGGCTCGTGGCTACTCGCCCCCCTGATCCTCGTGGCGCTGGCCTTCATCGTCGGCGGGAGTTTTGCCCTGGTGTCGGCCGCACTGGCGCTCGCCACGGCGTGGCGGGCGCCGGACGCGCTCGTGGGCACGGTCGCGCTCGCGGCCCTAACCAGCCTGCCCAACGCCTACGCCGCGGCGCGCCTGGCGCTGCAGGGGCGCGGCGCGGCGGTCGTGAGCGAGACGCTCAACAGCAACACCATCAACGCGCTCGCCGGCGTCGCCCTCCCGGCGCTCGTCTTCGGCGGCGTGGCCACGCGGGGCCCCGGAAGGGCCGACCTGCCCTGGCTGCTGGGCATGACCGTCGTCGCGCTGGCGCTGCTGTCGCGCCGGCGTGGCCTCACGCGCGCGGGTGGCGGCGCGATCATCGCGGCCTATCTGCTCTTCGTGGCGTGGACCGCGGTTAACGGCTAGCTATCTGTGACCGAGGGGGCGACCTTCGGCGACAGGCGACCGAATGAGCATCCGCCGAAGCGATTGTGGATGCGCCCGCTCCCCAAAGCTAACGGCTAATCGCCATGTCGTGGTCCCACTCTTGCCTTTATCACCGTCGCAACAGGTGAGTTTTATATCATGCTATTCCGCCACCTGTTGTCTATAGTGAAGATAGAGCTCTTGTCGACAGCCAGGACGAAAGCTTTGTCTTGATCTGCTGGTCTCGGTCGTTCGCACCGGGACAGCGCGAGAGGCGCCGCGGCGAGTATCCACCCCGGGTATAGATCTCGGCCGGCGCGCCTTGCTAGGCCCGTGCACTTATCGATATCGCACATGGGCGCTTGGAGGAATTACGCTATCATGGGTTCTACACCACGTTTAGGGGCTGGTCTGGCCGTGCTGCTGACGGGCGGTCTGGTCATGTCTGGCTATGCCGCGGCGACGCCTGCGTCCGCCGCGGTCGCGGCGGCCACGGCGACCGCGCCCGCCGCCACGGCGACCAAGCCTGCCGCCACCGCGACCAAGGCGCCCGCGACCAAGGCGCCCGCCGCCACGGCGACGGCCAAGGCGACCGTGACGCCCGTCGTGACGGCCACGCTCGCCGTGACGCCGACCACGACCAACCGCGGCGGCCTCGTCACTCTCTCGGGGACCGGCTACGCCGCGAACGAGACCGTCGTCATCCTCATCAACGGAGCTAAGACGGCCACGACGACCAAGGCGACCGCCGCGGGCGCCCTTACGCCCACCGGCGTGACCTTCGCCTACGGCCTCAAACCCGGCGTCTACACGCTCAGCGCCCTGGGCGTCACGAGCAAGCGCTCGGCCCAGGCCAAGGTGACCGTGCAGGCGCTCACACCCTCTATTTCGCTCAACCCGGCCACGGCGGCCCCTGGCGCTACTGAGATGGTCACCGGCAGCGGCTTCGGGCGGGAGGAGCGGGTCACGCTCGCGCTCAACGGCGCGGCCATCTCGACCACCGCGCCGATCTCGACGAACAACGGCGCCTTCACAGCTTCGTTCACGGCGCCCAGCGCCCTCTTACAGGGCTTGAACACCGTGAGCGCCATCGGCAACCGCAGCCGCGTGAGCGCGGTCGCGTCGCTGACCGGCCAGTTGAAGGGCGCGGAGCAGTACTACTTCGCGGGCGGCCTTCAGACGGCCTCGGCCAAGTCCTTCGTCAACCTGCTCAACGCCAACGGCCAGCCCGCCACCGTCAAGCTCACCTTCTACTTCAACAACGGCGCGACCGACACCAAGACGGTGACGGTCAAGCCCACCTCGCAGCAGACGCTCGCGGTCGCCTCGCTCGAGCCGTTCAGCGGCGCCTTTGGCCTCGTTGTGAGCGCCGACCGCCGCATCACGGCGCAGCTCAACATCAACCGCCCCGGCCAGGACGGCGACGCCATCCTGGGCAATACCGGCCTGGGGCAGACCTGGTACCTGGCCGAGGGCTACACCGGCCTCTCCTTCCGCGAGAGCGTGTCGATCCTCAACCCCGACCAGACCACCCCGGCGCATGTGCAGCTGCAGATCCTGCCGCTGGGCGGCGGCGCGGGCAAGAGCGTGCCCGTGACGGTCCCCGCGCACAGCAACGGCGTGGTGGACATCAACGCGCAGTTCCCCGGCAAGTCGGTCAGCATCGTCGCCACGTCGGACCGCCCGGTCGTGGTCGAGCGCACCCTGACCTTCGGCGCGAACGGCTACGGCATGACCACGCGCGCCGGGACCAACACCGCCGCGACGAGTTGGGTCTTCGCTGAGGGCACGACCGTCAACCGCTTCGAGACATTCCTGACCGTGCTCAACCCCAACCTGACGCCGGCCCTGGTCACGGCCAGCTTCTTCGGCGGCGGAGGCAATCCCCTGGGTAGCCGCACCGTCCTGGTGGCGGCGCGCAGCCGGGCCAACATCAAGCTCAACGACATCTTGAGCGCCAGCGGCGTGGCTAGCGTGGTCACGAGCGACCAGCCGGTCGTGGTGGAGCGGCCCGAGTACTTCGGCTCGCCCAACTCCGCGGGCATCCCTGGCTCCGACGTGTTCGGGCGCAACGGCGCGGGCGTGCGCTGGAGCTTCCCGGGCGGCAACACGGAGGGCAACAGCGAGTTCCTGCTGCTCTACAACCCGTCGTCCGCGACGGTCCCGGTCGACGCGACCTTCTACGGCAGCAACGGCCAGCAAATCACCAAGCGCATCGACGTACAGCCGACGCAGCGCTACACGCTCGACGTGAACCGGCTCATCCCCGGCTTCGCGCCGATCCACGGGGCGATCCTCTCCTCGACGAGCCCACAGGGCTTCATTGCCGAGCAGACCGTCTTCGCCCCCAACCATAGCACCCTACGCAGCACCGAGGGGCTCGCGCAGTAGCGCAAGTAGCGCAGCTACTGTCCAATATATAGGTAGTGGGCGAGGGGCGGGGCCGCATGCGGCCCCGCCC
>JAABUP010004366.1_pt1 | contig 23201 bp, 29 predicted proteins | sample 5559201 | NCBI WGS metagenome assembly JAABUP01 (sample SAMN10711887, study PRJNA513373) | rock metagenome | isolation source: Antarctica rocks | place: Antarctica | reverse complement strand
CATCCTGCGGATTTTGTCGCTCCATATCTGCTCCTCATGATACCGTGCGAGTATACTCTTGCTTAGCTTCGCCGCTGCCTCTTCGGCCTTGCGTTCAGCAAGGGTCAGGGCTTCCTGTGCGGCTGATTCGGCTTGCTCGTTTGCGTGGTCCGAGCGGTAGAGAGATGTGAAGCGTTCGAGGTCCTGCGATGTCCAGGCGTGCTTGCGTTGAAGAAGTTCGTTCACTTCGCGCTGCGAGGCGGAACGTTGGGTGATGGCTGCCGAGTAGGCGTCTTTGGCTGCGCGGAGAGACGCTCTAGTATTGCGGACAAGCTCCTCTGACAGACATGTCAGATGATGAAGGTTTGATAATAGCAATACAAGATGTACCTTGCTCTTCAATTTCCTTCTTCATAACTTCGATCCCAGAATAGCCGGTTAGATCGTTCAATCGCTTTCCGGCTATGAAGATATTGGACTGCAAATTGTCCATGACATGGGAGAAGCGTTTTGCAATGTGCGACCTGCGTTGTTCCTCCTGTGAGGGTAGGTTCTGTCGTTGTGTATGCGCTGTCCCATCGTTGCTGATAGAGGAAGACTTCGCAGGCTTTGGCAGGGATGATGCACTCTCGGCAGCGTCCTTCACTGATAGCGAAGGTGATGGATGTGCAGACTCAGTGCTTTTCGTGACTTTATATGGGGGTGGTTTATTGCTATCGGAATATGGCCGGCTGTGAGCGCGAAGCCAGCATTGTATGCATATTGCAGGCTTCAGATCATGACTGAACCCGGTCTTGTGGGCTAAAGACTTAGCACTCGGTATTGCCGGGGCAAAGATGGACTCGACAACAGGACGTGACACATGCCTGAGCAAAGGTCTCATTGCTTTGCGTTGCTTTGAGATGTAGCTTCCACAGACCAACTGAAAGTTGTCGAGACGGAACGGAATTACCATCTACCGCGACCGGGGTCTGTTTTTGACCTATTCAAAGTCTTGGCGCTCTGGACGATGTTGCGATGGAGCGATTGAATCCCCAATGTAAAGGCACAGCCACTCCGAGGAGACATAGGGTTTCCACCGACGTCTGTGCTTGTTCTCTTGTGTTGTAGTCAAAACCTCGGCAGTGCTTAGCCTAAATCTTCCTTCCGGGCTGTTCCTGTTGAACGTCTTCTTAAGTCTAATACACTCATACAAGAGGTGAAGGAAGCACCTTTTCACCACCTATCATGCCTTATCCTTCAGCATTGAAACGCAATCTAAAGTGCATCTTTTTTACTGACTTCGACGGCACAATCACTTTGCGAGACAGTAGGTACTGCGCTTCTGCTGTTATTGCTCATAAAGGACCCATAAATCTGACTGCTCGCTGCAGGTAACGATTACCTCGTAGGTACCGTCTGGCAACGAGTCCTCTTCTATCCTACTTACACTGGTAATAGACCGACAATTTGGGGTTTGGTGAGAAATTGCGACGCAAGGGCAACCTCGACGTCCTTGAAGGAAGAGCCAGCTTCAGGTAGATAAGTTGCCAGCACGCATGGCCGGGTTTTTCATGCTCTAATCCATACGCAGAGATGCCTTCACGGAAATGCTTGACAGTATCAAGGCACCGTTCCCCGATTGCGTTAAGACCCTCTGTGATAACATCAAGCTCGACCTTTCTTTCAAAGACTTCCACAAGTGGGCCGAGGAGAACAACGTGCCTGTAATTGTCCTCTCCTCCGGAATGGTCCCGATCGTTCGCGCTCTCCTTGTCCACCTTGTCGGACCAGAAGCCAACGATATCGAAATTGTGGCCAATGATGTGCAAGATCGACCTGGCAAGACCAAGGACCAAGAACGCGGTTGGGAGATTAAGTTCCATGACGATAGGTGCGAATGCTCTGCTAAAGACACGCAAACGCAACACCCTACTGACTTTCTGCTTGAAGTCACTTCGGCCACGATAAATCGCTAGCGATTAGACCATACGCCGAGCACATTGCAAAAATGCCGGAAAATGAACGCCCAACACTCCTCTATGCTGGAGACGGTGTGTCCGATCTCTCCGCGGCGCGAGAAACGGATTTGCTGTTCGCGAAGAAAGGTCATGGTATGCTGATATAATCCACCATCGTATCCTGAAGGCTTGTTCTTCTTCATCTAATGCTGTTTTAATCTGCAGACCTGGTCTCCTACTGCGAGAGGGAGGGTGTGCCATTCACAATCTTCGAGGATTGGAGATCTATCCTGGCGACTACTAAGGATATCTAGTGAGCACAAGTTCAGACCTAAAACAACTGCGGTTCAGTTCACTGACTCGTTCTCCTTGATCAGCGAGGGAAAGACCAACGTCAAGAAGGTCGCGGCTGAGGGCGTGGAGGACTACAACGCTGGGGGGAACGATGTCAAGACGACCAAGTAGGACTTCTAGATTGGTTGATCACATCTACTACGATTACGACTATTAGATATAGACATAGACAGCGTGCTTTAGGTGTGTAGACAGGGTTGTGTTTTAGCTTGCGAATGCTACATTCACGACGTAAAGGCGGGCGGGTAGAAGATAGATGAGACCCTTGCGGCATCCTGAAACTGCAATTGAGAGGAAGCGTGGAGTACAGCATTCAGATCGAACGCTGCATCTGCATCTCTAGTTACCACCTTAGGAACTGACGGCGAGATACGTTACGTAGAGGTTTAGTGTACGAATTAGTCAGTCCTATTGCAGCACGAGTCTTGCTCTACCCATGCTACTGGCCATGAACGAGAGCACTAACTCACTGTCGGGTGGAGGTCGGTGGACGGGTTACACAGCAGCATACATGGTATGGCCGAGAGTTCTGCGTACGATCATCGATTTTCGCATCACGTTTTTGTATTACGTAAGGGCTTTATAGACCGTAGTAGATTCCATGATAACGTCATTCCTGACTATCGACAATATCGCGGAAGGGAATCATAGACGGTGGAAAAGTTTAATGACCAAGTCATCCTGACTATCCTGTGTGACAAGGCCCTGTGCATAACCTCGCCCTTGATTTTTCAAGCCATCTATTGGAGCATGATCTCGTCTATCGGAATACCGACCCCTTTCCACGGCCGAATGCGATATCGTTCCAAAGCAAATCGCCAGCCGAGCACCCTTCAAACCGCCACCGTCCGGAAGATGAGAGACAATCTCAGTGAGGTGGTATTATAGCGTCGATGGCATCCAGGTGAATAGTAAATCTATCCAAAGCCGCACGTGCACTCTCAGCAGCACGGTCGGCGTCCTCGAGGCATTTAAGCAAGTCGGTCTGGTCGGTGATCTTATTGCACTGACTCAGGGCATCGGGGCCTCCTCTGCTTGTCGGTCTGTTTATCTTCACGGTGACGGTGGTTGCCCGCAGGAGGACGCGACCGCCGGTGCCACGGGTCGAGACGCACCAATCGATGGCTAGCTTGGCGGCCGTCCGTTGATGGTCCCAAAGCGTCATGGCCATGTCAACACCGTCCGCCAGGGTGACTTCGATGGCACAGTTGCCGTGCCGGAAGGTCTGCGGGAGGCGGTAGCGAAGCGGTGTTGTGGTCATGTCGGTGAATACGCTCGACGCCGAGATTGCGCCGTTGTCCATGTCGCTGGGGATATTCTCCGGCATGTCTCCGTATGCGGCCATGCAATCGGCGTACCTAAGGTCGCGACCGAGGTAGCTGGAGCAATAGTCTTCGCGTTTCTGTAAGCTTGAGTGGGAGGTGGACACAGACGTGGGGAGCTGCTCGTCAGCATTGGCTGGGGCGGCGCCGGTCAGGGAGAGGAGGCACATGAAGGGTACAATGGCGAGAATCATTGTACGAGACGTCCTGCCGATGCAAGGAGAGGTACAGTGATGGGCAAAAGCACTGGTCTTGAAGATTGCTTGCGCAGTCTGTCTTGACTTCGTATGGCTTCATCAAGGAACTCCGAGACCTACCAGGGTGCCCGACTTATAGTATTGGGACAAGGCCCCATGATTTGTAATTGAAAGCATCTGAAACGTGGTAGAAAAGCATCTGTGATATGCGATAGAAAGCACTCCTACACACAAAAGAGAGTGTGGAAGCTCTTGAAACAGACTCTCCAACGCCAAACAACGGCGCGGTGGAGCATTATTATTACGCAGGCTGAGCGTGACGAGAGTTACTAGAGCGCAAGTACTGAGTAAGGCAAGAGAACCAATCCGCAAAGGTACCGCCATTGCTGGAGGAAGCGACCAAGGAACTCGTCGCAAGATGTTCGATTCATCTTAAAGACTATACATATACAGCTGATGCTGTCCGTTAGAGTAGGCTGGGTTCCCAGGACCTGGTTCTGTATCCATCCATATCGCTGATAACGCGATATAATGACATGATTGACACAAACAACGCGACATGGACCCAGCTATGTCTGATTAAGCTCAAAGTTATTGTGCGATCCTTGATAAGTATGTATGTTCGATACCTAAGGTAGGGAGGTGCGATGCTGCGCTTGAGCGACGTCGAAGATCTGCGTTTGGCGAGCACTAGCGCGCCCGACCTCCATCCTGCTATCGGCCATCACCCACAAAGCATTTCTTTCTTGCAAGCAGCAACTCGCCAGCCATGACCTTCCGATACCTCCACCACTCACTCCGCCCTGCGTCATCTTCAGCCGCCGTCCTATCCTTTCTCTACCCCACAACCTTCCCGGCCATCTTCCCACGCTCCCTCATTCGCTCCAAACCATCTTGCCCTGCCTCCACCATCCGATCTTTCACCTCCTCCGCGCCTCGCTCAGCAACCTACAATCAAGTCGTCCGCGGCTGCCGCACTGCACAACGCGCGCGGAAACCGATCTCACCTGCCCTAGTCGATCGCCCGGAGATGAAAGGCGTGTGTCTGAAAGTTGGGACCACGAAGCCGAAGAAGCCCAATTCGGCGGAAAGGAAGGTCGCGAGAGTGAGGCTGAGTAGTGGGAGGGTCGTTACGTGCTATATTCCTGGGGAAGGTACGTTGCTTTGCATCTCCGACATACCCGGGAAGGCAAGCTGTGCAGGATAGGGCATGGGTGGGAGACATACGGACGCTGACGACGGCAGGACATAACGTGCAGCAACATAGTGTCGTGCTTGTAAGAGGGGGGAGGAGCCAGGATTGCCCCGGTGTCAGGTATCATCTTGTCAGGGGGGCAATGGATTTGGTATGTTTCCTACTTGCCTTGAATACGACCGGGATACGTGGGCGCTAACGAGCTGGGCTGGTAGGGTGGAGTTGGCAATCGAATTACAAGTCGCTCGAAGTACGGGACGAAGAAGCCCAAGACAGCAGCATAGATGGTGGTGGACGTGGATGGAGCTGTAACATTGTACATATAAAGCGTTGGTGGCGTCCGGAATCTCTATCACCGTTGGTACCGGCGAGCCCTCTCGAACGTAAGCTCGATGTACACTTACATAAATTTCGCCGGGAAGAGGTGCAACATGTGAACGTGCTCTTTGCGATGGCAATATGTGCAGCTTGATGGTCTTTTGTACAATTCTACAATCAAAGAACCGCGCTCGAAGATGCAACAGAGCTCCGTGTCGCGTCTTCGTTCTATGCAGTGACCCGCAAGAATGTGGAGCCCTTATTCTTGCTGACATCACGGAACTCCAATCAATCCACACAACCTTCTCTAACCAATGACCACTTGGTTTTCCTCCGGAAAACTATACTCGGGAATCTCCAAATTTAGAGGTGCAGGTCCCTTTCTGGCCCGGCCTGAAATGTCGTAGTGAGACCCGTGGCATGGACAGAACCATCCGCCAAAGTCTCCAGCTTCGCCAATTGGAACGCATCCCAGATGTGTGCAAACACCTAATGAAGCCAAAGCGTCAGTAACTGACCGGAATCAGGACGACCAAGTTCCCACCCCAACAAAGGAGAATTGCACTGGAATAAACGCACCAAGCATGATCAACCACTCCGGTTGCTGGACTCGGTCAGAATCTGGCTGAGGATCTCGTAGCTTCTCCCATTTTGTGTTCTCAGCTTCTTTGATCTCGTCCTCAGTGCGGTGGCGGATGAACACTGGCTTGCCCCGCCATTTGATGATGACCTGCGCAACCAAATCAATGTGAGACTTCAGCCAGCTTGGGTTGAATTGACGTACGTTCTTGCCCAGTGGAATGGTGCTGAGATCGACCTCTACCTTGGCTTGAGCCAGGATGTCCGCGGAGGCAGACATGTTGACTAGAAAATCTAGAGACGCCAGCGTCAGCTTTTCCACTCTAAGTCCATCAATACCCTGCAATGCAATCAACCCCATCGCCACTTTGCATATGCTTTGGACTTGCCCACCTTGCACAGTGGCTTTCGCTCCCGCGGCGGTCAAGGCCCCCAATGTCCCAACCATGAAGTAGGAGAAAACCTTGTTTGACGTTTCACCTCCCTTTGCCATATAATTCTTGAAGCTTGGGATCTTCGTGGTAGAACTCCCTTCCCCTCCCCGGAAAGGGCTGTCGAATGATGAGGTTGGCTGGTATTCGCCCGCTGTGGCTCGTTGTATCACGTCCGCCTTGCGCCGTCTTTGAATCACAGATGCCGGGCCGCGTATAGCTGGCGATTGATGCCGTGCGCAGGTGCGCAGCAGCGTATTTGTGTTTGAGGTAAGAGGAGGCATGGCGCAAGGTTGATGAGCAGGAACAGCTGGGGCTAGAGTGGACTTGGGCGCAGCATTGATGAGGTTGCTGGGTGGTGATCATGGTTTCTCGGCAAGCCTTATGTAAGCTTCAACGTAGCTTCTAATTGGCTCCTCGAGAGAATCTATGATAATTTCCTAGAGCTTCACATTTGCTCAATGGACTTAAGGGCCCTCATGAAGTAACCCCTACCAGGTAGCTTTACATTCAACTAATACTACAAGTAATGCCATAACCTTCTTGCGCCTGCCTCATTTGAGACCACACACTCCAGTAGGGTTAAAATCCAACGCCAATCTCCTTTGTTTAAACAGGGTACTCCTTAGGTCGATGTCGCCATGAACCCCATTGCTGTGAGCTAAATCATTGCATCTCAACATCCTCGGTTTCTTGATGGCCTCCAACCCCATTGGCACTGTAATGTTTGAATACTAATTCACCATTCGTCTGAGCTGGTTTGGTGTCCTTCCTAAGCTCCTGAGGCTCTGTGGGATCCACGTCCGATATGGTGCCATTGACTCCCTTCTCGTTGTTGAGCTCGACCATTCCACTCGACCCGTTCGGCATGGCTCTTCTGCTATCTAAGGTCGTTTGTCCTGGTTCAATAGATCCCCCATTTGCAGCTTCTTTGGCTCTCTTTTCCTTATACTGCTTGTACGTCTGAGTTCGAGGGATGACGTCGGACAGGAATTCGAGGTTATCAATGCGAGCCACAGCGTTTGCTTTACAATGTTAGCCCTAAAGCAGCTGACCAAATAACCGAGGAACGTACCAAGATCCTTGTATTGGATGTTCTTTCTGGGCTTCCTTTCTGATTTGACGACGTTGTGAGCTTGTTCCCCCAAGTAGCGGACGAACATCTCCTGTACATCATCTGATCTCAGCTAAGTAGCGATATGGGAGCAGTAAATGCTTACCGTGGCCACCGTGATAACGAAAGCGGCGTTGTTAGAACATTGAATAATGTCTTCGTCGAGCTGTAATATGCGCTTCACACGAGAGACTGGAAATCATAAATTTAGCCAAGTCCCTCAACCATTTGAGGTTTGTACGGACGTGGTAGAGCCGCTGATCCCGTTACCTCCTCCGAGGGTGGTATTGCGGTGTTATTGTATGGCATATTGTACTCCAGTATACCAATGGTACTCGTTGCCGTATGTGACGAGGGTCGTGAGATGCTGATCGCAGGTCGAGGCGGAAAGATGATGTGCTGGACCACGCAACCGGTGCCGCAGATACTGAGATTTTTGTATTGTTTCTTTTCCCTCCAAATAGAGGTACTTGAGACACCTCGAGTGAGCCGTCCGGGCTTGCTTTCTTAGCGCTGGACCCCGAATGTGTAGACGTAGTGGAGGGCCCGGTACCAAACTCGCGCTTTGCGGTTCTATAAGGAGGAGTCAGCGATACCATAGCAAATGGGCTTCATGAGTCACCATGTCGGCACGTACCTCGAGCGCAGGAATACCGACAGACGTTTGTGATTGCAAGGACGATTCGGTTTAGTGGAAAGGGCATCTCAAGTGTTCACCTTCGGCGTTTGCCGTTGGATGTTGGAATGCGCAGGGAAGCTGACAACCTCACCTTAAACAGAAACCACAGCAATGCACCACGGTCCGATGTGATGAACTCCCGTTCATCGTCTTTCTCTGCGCAGAATCCGCGCCGATCAACGTTACCAGACCGGGCAATCTCTAGACGACTATCCGCTCTTTCAAGTGCTGAACAAGGGCGTAATGGAGCTGCGGCAGGCAGCGCAGAGCATCAGATTACGGAAGAGATTGAGGAGATTAAAAGATATGAGGATTTCACTACAATAGACTGGGTGCAGGACGCTGCACGGGAGCAGTTACGGAGAAGTGCTAGGCGCAAAGAAGATGCAGGTTCCTTCGAGCGTGAGGGCGGACTCAGCTGGAGGCATAAGGTGTTAGGATTATACGAGTCTGGGCAAGCATGGATCGTTGTCACCTTGGTCGGAGCTGCGATTGGCTTAAATGCGGCGTTTCTGAACATTGTTACGGAGTGGTTATCTGATATCAAGCTTGGATACTGTACAACAGCGTTTTACTTGAATGAGCAGTTCTGCTGCTGGGGTGCCGACAATGGTATGTTTACCCTTGCCTTTGATGAAGTGACTACAAAGCTAAAAGAATAAGGCTGTGATGAATGGCATAGGTGGAGTTCGATTTGGCCTATTAATTATCTACTTTACTTTCTATTTTCAGTAGGCTCTACCCCGTCTATTGAGGACTCGTGAACATGCTACTAAAGAACTACAGACGCTATTCGCACTTACCTCAGCGAGTTTAGTCAAGTCATTTGCTCCCTACGCCGCCGGATCCGGCATTTCGGAGATCAAATGCATTATTGCAGGTTTCGTAATGAAGGGGTTCCTCGGCTTTCGGACTTTATTAATCAAGTCCGTAAGTCTTCCGCTAGCTATTGCATCCGGTCTGTCTGTCGGCAAGGAAGGCCCCAGTGTGCATTATGCCGTTTGCACAGGAAATGTTATATCACGGGTTTTCGACAAATACAAACGCAATGCGGCAAAGACTCGAGAAATCCTCAGCGCGTGCGCTGCTGCAGGGGTGGCAGTAGCTTTCGGAAGTCCCATTGGTGGTGTCTTATTTTCTTTGGAGGTTGTTGGTCCCAGTAGATCTCCCTACTCATGAGGGCAAGTCTGATTATCGGCCTGCAGGAAATGTCCTCCTATTTCCCATTAAAGACCATATGGAGGAGTTACTTTTGTGCTTTGGTTGCAACCGCAGTATTGGCGGTAAGACCACGATCAACGGGCTTTGCGTCAAGAGTTAACTAATTATGATACAGGCTATGAATCCCTTTCGCACTGGTCAGCTAGTTCTGTTCCAGGTAAAGTACGACCGATCATGGCATTTCTTCGAGATCGTCTTCTACATCTTCATCGGCGTATTCGGCGGTTTGTACGGTGCATTCGTGATGAAATGGAATTTAAGAGCACAGGCTTTCCGGAAGAAGTATTTGACGAAATACGCCATCTTAGAGGCAACACTGTTGGCTGCCGGCACTGCTATTTTATGCTATCCGAACATGTTCCTTCGAATTGATATGACCGAAAGTATGGAGATTCTCTTCCTAGAGTGCGAGGGCGCTGAGGATTACGACGGGCTTTGCGAGTAAGTTTTGACCCTTCATCACGAGTCTGAACATGTTTATTGAGCATTGTAGAGCAAAGAATCGATGGTCCATGGTGCTTTCGTTGGCGTTTGCCACAATCCTACGCATCTTCCTCGTCATCATTTCCTATGGATGTAAGGTACCGGCAGGTATTTTTGTACCCTCCATGGCTATTGGGGCGTCGTTTGGCAGGATGGTCGGCATCTTAGTACAGGCCCTGCACGAGTCTTTCCCCAACTCGAAATTTTTCGCGGCATGCGAACCTGATGTACCATGTATCACACCAGGTACCTACGCCTTTCTCGGCGCCGGAGCCGCTCTCAGTGGCATTATGCACATCACTGTGTCAGTCGTAGTCATTATGTTCGAATTAACAGGAGCCTTGACGTACATCCTGCCTACGATGGTGAGTCACGCTATCTAGGCCATGTTTATCTAATCCACTAAGACTACTTTTTAGATTGTTGTTGGCGTTACAAAGGCCGTGGGTGACCGCTTTGGCAAAGGCGGCATTGCAGACCGGATGATCTGGTTCAACGGCTTTCCGTTCCTCGACAACAAAGAAGAGCATACCTTCAATGTGCCTGTCTCACAAGTAATGACGGGTGATGTTACGGTTCTTCCGGCGTCCGGCCTCCAACTACAAGCCGTGGAGAAGCTCCTGAGTGAGACTAGACTCCAGGGCTTTCCTGTCGTTGAGGACCGCACTTCAATGGTTTTACTCGGCTACATTGGGCGGACTGAGCTACGCTACGCCATCGACCGCGCAAAGAAGGAGGGTATCATCTCATCGGTTGCGCGATGCTTCTTCACGCCTCCACTTTCCGCTGCTGTACAGACTCCTTTAGCCGCAGTACCTCCAGTCACTTTTGACGATATTGCTTCATTATCGGGCCAACAGTTACTCGACTTCAGCCGCTTCATTGACTCAACCCCACTAGCAGTACATCCCCGCCTGCCGCTCGAGACCGTGATGGAAATATTCAAGAAGATGGGTCCGCGCGTCATACTAATCGAATATCGAGGCAGGCTTACAGGCTTGGTGACCGTCAAGGATTGCTTGAAATATCAGTTCAAGGTCGAGGCGCAGGAGAACCCAAGAGACGACTCCACCTTTGACGAGCGACAAGAGAGGCTATGGGCTATGATCAACAAGGCTGGTGATTGGGTCGCGGATAAGGTGTTGAGTGTATCGGGTGGCAGAATCAAGCTGGGTGGGAGGGGCTTGCGAGTGGGCCAATGGAACGAGGATCCCCGAGATCATCGTTCACCTATTGAACCGAGCCCGAGCGATCGAATCCTGGATGGCACTGAAGATGATGACCTTGGTTTGGAGTTAGAAGAAAGGTAATAGTATCTAGAGAGAATCGGGGGTATCAGGTTAGGTTTTGATCATAGATATTGGATGTTGCATACATACCATTTCAAGATCTTGGTCACATTCAGTAGAGATTGCAGCCGTTGCGACATCTACCTCACATAGCCGTGCATTGCATCGTAGACTGTTCTTCACAAATTTTATGGATCGCACTTATGCCAACTTACGCCCTGAAACTCCAACCAAACCACTTTTCGGTGGTCCAATACCATAAGATATGTAGGCAATGATCTGCTTCCCTACTGCACCTATTTGGCCCCTTTACCCTTTGCCTCAGTCTCCCCTAATTCCCGAATAAACACCGTCACGACTCCTTCACTCTCCCCTTCTGTTCCATCCTCAAATCCCGGACTAACACCCACGGCCAAGAACCTCCCATCCGCACTGAAACTCAGCGCCGCTACACTTGCAGGATACTTTTGATATTGCCTTATCCTCCTCTTTGCAACCCCATCCCACAGCGCCACAACCCCATCTCCACCTCCGCTGGCAAAAGTTCCATGTACTGGATGGAAAGCGAGGGCGTTGACGGGATAGACCACATCAACGCCGTCGGGCGATGTTTGACGATGGCACTTGAACGCGTACTTGCGTGCTTGCGAGGTGGCGGAGGGGTCGAACCATTCAACTGCGACGCGGCCTTCGATGCTCGAGCTTGCGTAGCCGGCATCGTTGGGCATGCACGCCACGGCTCGCGTCATGAATTTCAGACTGCTTTCTCGCCGTTGCCAGGGCTCTGCTTCGACGATGTTAGGCGGCGGTTGCGCGGCTTGCGCTGTGAGGACGGCGAGCGATTTGAGGTCGTAGATGTGGAGGGCGCGGGAGGCCATGGCGACGACGAGTTTGGTGGGTGTGAGGGAGAGGGAGAATGGTTTGCTGGGGAGCGGGATCGTTGCTGGGAAGTGGGGAGGGTTGGAGGGATGGTGGATGTGGAGTGTTGAGTCCCAGGAAGCGGAGATGAGGATAGAAGTTTCTTTGCTGTAAACTACGGACCTGACACCAGCGTCATGGGATGATAGAACGGTTTGCTCGCCCGTTGTTAGGTCGATTCTATTGGTTCTCAGCTTGGCATGGGTTCCCCCTATGTATGCACAGACTAAGCACGAAGAATGCCTACTTCTTCACATCCCAATCTAGCCCTGCGCTGAATGCCTCACCATCACTTTCTCCAAAGCAGACGTCCAGCACTGGCGCGCGATGCTCAAATGTCTGTATCAGATGTCCTCCAGGCTCTGATGTGTCGTAAAGGTAGACGTTTCTGTCCCATGATGCAACGAGTAGTTTTGAAGACGCTCCGTATCTGAGGGCTGAGATCGTATCTGACGGTGGACTTGAAAGCTCGGCCTGTGCTTTAAGAGACAAGTCAACTCGGAATGTGCTGAGGAATGTATGACGGAGTACTTACACGAGCTCATATTGACCTCCCCTTTGACCCAACCTCAAAAACGGTACTGAGTTGCTTATCTTGGGCAGTATTGCAAAATCCTAGCGCCATTGCCCTTCTTTTCTGCCACCGCCTTCATCATCGCAACATCTTCGCAACGAGAACAAACGCGCTGACTTCGGAACATCTCGAGATGCCTTTTGCTCAACTGGTGATAGGGCCGCCCGGCTCAGGCAAATCGACATACTGTAATGGAATGCAACAATTTATGTCGGCAATCGGCCGCAAGTGCTCCGTCGTCAATCTCGATCCGGCAAACGACCATACCTCATACCCTTGCGCCCTCGATGTGCGCGATCTGGTATCGTTGGAGGAGATCATGGCGGAGGAGGAGCTGGGACCAAACGGCGGAGTTTTATACGCCCTGGAGGAGTTGGAGAACAACATCGAATGGTTAGAGCAGGGGCTGGGCACACTCGAAGGTAGGAAGTCAGATCATGTAGCCTAGGACCGTGCTGTTTAGGCTGGAGGCGATGCTAAAGCGATACTGCAGAGGACTACGTGCTCTTTGACTGTCCAGGTCAAGTAGAGTTGTTCACACATCATGCTTCACTGCGCAATGTCTTCTTCCGGATACAGAAGCTTGGGTACAGAGTCTGCTTCCTCTCATCATCACATGCGATCCAGTCGCTGACCTTAATCGTTTATAGCTAGTGGTACTCCACCTGACAGATTCCTACATTCTGACGATGCCTTCTCTCTACATCTCCACTCTCCTCCTCTCCTTGCGAGCAATGCTCCAGATGGACCTCCCTCACCTCAATGTCCTTACCAAGATCGACAACCTTTCTACCTATGCCCCACTTCCCTTCAATCTAGATTACTACACCGAAGTCCATGACCTTACATATCTCTTGCCGCACCTTGCTGCCGAGTCACCCATACTAAAGAACCCTAAATTCGAGGGCCTAAACAAGGCCATCATCGAGCTTGTGGAAGATTTCGGGCTGGTTGGTTTCGAGACGCTGGCTGTGGAGGACAAGAAGAGCATGATGATGCTGTTGCAAGCTATCGATCGAGCAGGCGGTTATGCGTTCGGAAGCGCAGAAGGCGCGAACGACACTGTGTGGCAGGTTGCTATGAGGGAAGGTATGGCCACAATGGACATCAAAGATGTGCAGGAGAGGTGGATTGATGCGAAGGATGAGTACGACGATAAACAGAGGAGAGAGTGGGAAGAGGAAGCCAAGGCTCGAGATACGCCATCGCTCACTGAAGACGGCGAAGATGACGAGGTTGACGATGATATCGAGGAAATCGAAAGGCAGGCACCAAGTAGCGGAGTCAAGGTCGTACGACGCAATTAGACGAATTGCATCTTGCAATAGAGACCGCATCTGGAATGGGCGTTCTGGCACCAGCGTAACGTTTAATCCACAGACTGAGACTCAGAGCTGATTGCTCGCCCTTTGAGAGTAGTCTCACTCTGTGCTCCACATTTGGCGTTCGTTCGTCGTTACCCAGATGCATCGGTCCATCATCTTTCAGCCCTCCTCATCACTATCGTCTTCCTCTTCGTCATCATCATCCTCAATACCCACTATTGCCCCTTCGTCATTCCCCAGACCTACGTTGTTATCCTGCTGCTCTTCATCTGCTCCTCCCAACAGCGCTTCCAGCCCGGTCCCAACCCTACCAGTAGCCTCTTTCTTCGCTTCCAAAATCGCAGCTCTAGCCCTCCGAATCGCCTCCTCTTCCGCCTTCCTAATAGTGCCGGACACCCTCACAACCTGGAAGACACATGGTTGCTCTCCGTACTTGTTCGACAACTTTGGCAGTTTGGTGAGAAAAGACAGTGCGGCCCATACAAGGCGGTAGTGCGCGCGTGAGCATTTGATTATGGCGGTGGACGTTGCTGGTGAGAGATACTTGACTACGACGTAGTATCAGAAAGTTGTAGACTACGTAGCCATAACGTGGAGTACTGAATTTCGGGAAACAACAGTACCGGAGAGACTTCCAGCTGTGACCCCAACACCGTAGTCCCCGAAGAGCAGAGACACTTCGTCCCTGATGGCGCGGGAGAGAAGTTGGGGCGTCAACGCATCTGGTGTAGGCTGGTGGAACTGCACAACATCCGGAAGCGAGCTGGATGATTTTGAAGCGGGTATTATGGCATTCGGCCTATCAGACGCGTCGGGGTAGAGGATGTGGACTAAGAGATAGCGATTCTTGAGTCGGACCATAGCGACAAATGGCGCGCATACATAGCGCTCTGGGTAAAAGTCAACGGCATACGTTCAGCGCCAGGAAGAGCGGTGTGGATCTCGGAGCATCGAGCGCGGTGCCGGCTGGAAGTAAAGGTGCGGCTCTACGGACACTGGGTGTAGGGCTGCAGCTCGCTTGTCTGCAATTCCTTGGTTCAGCGGCTGCTCCTTCAGGCAATGCGTCTCACTTCACCCGATTGGTGCTTTTCTTCGACTTCAGAATGGGCATCACAGAAATCTGTCGCTCTTAAACTCTCCCTGTCGACCTTTACCCCGAAGTTTCTTACATGGTGAGGTAGTTTCAGAGCTCCATGCATGCACTACGCCTCCGCATCTCCGCCGACATTTCTCTAAGGTAGCCCGTCACAGCGCCGCAAACGATCACAGTGGCCATTGGGGGAGAATGACAACTGTGGAAGGGGCTGAGCGTCACTCATCCGTCTTGGTATAGCCGATCGCTAGTCGGCAGAGCAGGATTACCCCGATACGCATAGTGTCTTTGCTCTGATGAAGGCAATGACCGAGAACTTCTGTTCTTTCACTGCGATGTGGCATTCGAGCGCTTGAAGGAGCTGTTTCAGTCCCGAGATATAAAACGTTGAGGCACAGTGTATATCTAGTTAGATACATACGAACATAAGCTCCTACAACTCGTCTCTCAAAGATATACTAACAATTAGACCTGCATATTCTATCAGCCATCCGCGTCGACCCCATCATCAAGCCCAAACAATCAAACGTGAAAGTGATAATCTCGAAGTAATGCATCTTCTTCATCACCATCTCCCACCATCATCAGTAACTCAAACTTCGACCATCTTCCTCCTCTTCTTCAATCTTCTCGTCTCGTCCTTCGCCATCTCATGATCAGAGGACAGCAGTAACCCAGCGAAGCTATTCAGCCGCGCCACCTTCCGAGTTGATGAACTCACTACATGCAGTATCTTGTACGGCCACCCAAGCTCGACGGACTGTGATGCCGCCGCGGGACAGGTCCGTGATATGCTCGGCCTCGATACTGGGGTCGGGACAGATGGAACAACAACTACTATGAGTTCATTGGCGTCGGCGCCCAGTCGTAGTTCCGGGAGTCGGGTGAATACCATACACCTATTTACTTCAGCCCTGGTCAGTAAAGGCTCTCTTAACCCCGGCTGTGCGTTTCATCACAGCTGAAGTCTGGTTTTCTGATGCGTACGCTCTTGCAAAATCGCCATATTTGTGGATGTGAGTCCCGGGCACGCCACCTCGGACGTGGAGAAATGGCTCAATATTTGGGACGCGGCGAAACATGTCGCTCTTACCTGCGTCGGACCTCCCGCAGCCTTTCGGTTGGAGCTTGGACAGCTGCAGCTGCTGGACCTTGAACCGTATGACCCACGACTGCACCCACAGCAGACCACTGACATGGGCCGACAAGGGTGGTTGCCGGCAGCAGAAAAGAAGATCCGGGATAGAGCCCCTGCTGCGAGCATGGCGACGTCGTCCTGGAGGGTCTATCAGAGTCACTACGGCTCTTGCGGAATCTACTGACGCCTACCGCATTTCGATAGCTCCTTCCGATGCCGACGGGGCCATCTGCTAATCGCGTTGAGATTCCCCTCGCATAAACCTTGATTCTCGACTGGGTGAATTGAATAGCAGCTTCCTGGCGTAATCAACTGACTGCAAATCTTGGTTAAGCATTGTAGTAGCCACGCGTGGGCGCAGCATGAGGCGCTGGCTGCCGTGCAGGGGAGTACGGCAGCGCAATCTGGGTGCGATTGCCAAGGCAGAGGAAGCGAAAGATAGGAATTGGGTTGGCGACCGGGAGGCGAGTGGCTTGGGGGTTGTTTGATGACAGGGACAGGTAGTTGATGGTTGTTAGTTGTTATGGACTGCTGTGTTTGAGAATATGGAGAGGGGTCTTGGTGAGAAGGAATTAGGAGACGTTGCTGGCGCAGGTGGGTTATCTGGGAACGGGAAGGGGCTTACGTTTTGGGAAAGGTACTTCAATTCGACAGGCTGGTTCTTGACGGGGTTGGAGATGGCGGTTGGTTCGGAAGAGACGTTGCGGTGGATGAGTGGGGCATGGCAATAGCAATTGGAACTGATCGAACCAGGTGGATCCAATAATCGGAAAATGTATCTAATAAGATAATTGAAAGTATTTGACGTCGAAGCCCTGTTGACTGTATCATGAGACCCTCAAAGAGTAGGCATAGCCATCCCCTCCGGGATCGACATCCACTGGTTGGTGACCGGATCCAGCAGTCTCTTAGCCTCGCTCCACTCCTTCTCAACTAATTCAGCTCTCTCCTTCGACCTCGGGCTAATCCTAGCCTGGTACGGCTCCGGCATGCACACAAATCCTTGGGTTAGCCTCTCAATGTCCGGGATGATAGGCTTGCCATCCGCATCTACCTCAGGCTCAAAGTTAAACGCCCACAGCAAGCGAGACATGCCTAGAAATAAGCTCCTTTCCGCAACGTGCATGCCTGGGCAGATGCGGCGCCCGGACCCAAATGCGAAGTGGTCACGTTGTGAAACATCTGGGTTGTTGGCGGAGTCTGCAGCTGTCTGCAAGTTGTCTTCGTAGCGGTCTGGATTGAAGCGGCGAGGCTCAGGGTAGCGCTTAGGATCCATATGGATGGTATAGGTGTTGATCATCACTCCCGCGCCTTTCGGTATTTGATAGCCCATGTACTCATCATCTTTGGTTACTGCGTGAGGCACCCCGCCAAGGGGCGTTGTTGGCATCCACCTGAGCGACTCTTTGACACATGCACGAATATATTGCAGGTTCGGCTCGTCATCCATCGTTGGCAGTCTGTCATGGCCAACTACGCGTTCAATCTCTTCCTGCGCCCTTTTCTGGACCTCCGGAAAGACTACCATCGCCTGGATAAAGGCGTAGAGTGTGTTTGAGGTTGTGTCGGAACCGGCCTCAAGAATAGTGCCTGAAATGTAAGCGGCTTGGTCGTCACTGAAACCTTCCTGTTCCTGTACCTGCGCCGCATTGATACAAAAGCAAGGACGGGGTGAACCATCTTTGATGCTGTTCTTCGCCTTGAGCCAGTGGGAGCGGTACAATTTCTTCTCGCGTTGATGCAACGCCTTCGCCTTTGCTTGTGTAGGCAGGATAGAATCAGGAAGCTTTCGAAGGATCGGGAAAAAGTCGACCAGCGCCGCTGTTCCAGTTTGGTTGATGAGGGAAAACTGTTCAAACCCCTCAAACAGTTGCTTTACATCAGCGTTGTCATAAGTGGGTGCTCGCCAACTGGAGCACGCAATTAGTCAAGGCCATCAAAGAGAATCCTAGCACCCTCGCTTACCCAAATACCATGCTCGTAGTGAGAGCGTTGGAATATCGACGGACATGCTCAAGAAAGCCGTCTGGTTGTTGGAGCATGTCATGAAGCATTTGCTTGTTCTCCAAAAGTTGGTACGGAACGTAGGAGCGAGCAGTGGACACGTTCAGCAGGTTATGAATCATCTTTCTGAACTGGAGAGGATCGAATGAACATCGTTATTCTTGGTTGAGGTTCGAGTGGCACTTACCATGCGCCAGGTCGGTCCGTATTGCTACATACAACTATCAGCAAACAAGGCAAGGGATGACGGAGCAAGCACAACTGACCATCATCAAGAATCGAAGACCCCCACTGCACAGTGTCTGCCCGATATACATGTCTAGCCGGGAACTGTAGATAGCGCTCCGTTTGTCTATAAGGTCTTTGACCGCCACATCGCTCGACAGGACGATCCAGGTCTGGGTACCGAGGATCAAGCTATAAACCGGTCCGTATTCCTCGGCCCACTTCTGGAACTGCTTATGAGCATCATGGGTTGGCATCTAACCAAAATCAGCGCACCCGAGCATGCAAACGTGAGTCAGCCATATACGACAATCAACAAAGACAACCCACTTGATGGATGTTACCCAAGATGGGGATGGTAGGGGGCCCCGGAGGGTATCCATGAGGTCTTCGGCCGACGCGGAGGAGACGAACGGAAATAAGGAGGATGCCAATAATGGCCGAAATAACAGCAAGCCATTTTTGATCCATGAAGGAACGAAGATTCAGAATAAGGGTCAAATGTCAAGACGAGCGTAAAGAGAGGCCCTGCGTACGACGAGGCGTGCTGAGCAAAAGCGGGATGGCACCCGGAGACATTATATTATATCTCTAGAGAAGATATGGAAAAGGCATGACAAGCGCGGTTAGAGGTTGTCGGGTGAAGTACTAAGGTGTGGAGTGCTTGGTTGCATCCATGACGGTTTGGTCGCAGGCGCCACGTGACAAGGTATCTGCAGGGCCCTAAGGAATGGACGTCGGGTTCTTGTAGCATCTTTAACCACTAAGAGAAGATTGGCCAAAAGAGGTTCAATTCTGCTTGGCCATTATTATCCTTGTGATATCATCAAGGCTCTTAGTGAGATGTGTATACTTCCTCTCCGTCGTCCCCGTTAAGGTAGCGATTTGCACGAGCACCACCTCAGGGTCCAGCATCAGCACTGTGCTCAGCTCCTGCAGGATGCAGCTTCGTACAATACGCAGCCACTTTGCGCCAGACAGCGAGGTACCTACCTTAGGTATCAAAGTCGCTTGGCGCTTTACTTTACGTTGGCTCGATTGGCGCTCCCCCTGATTGTTGGTTCGACTCGTGCACGCGAACCGAGCACCTTGACTTGCCCAACTTTTTATTTCTAACCCGGATCGGGGAGAATCCAGAATCCACAATCCACTTTGCGCCTTCACTCCAGCGGTTTGTTCGGTGCGATCATGCCGCCCTTCTTTAGCATCGCCGTTGCTGCACTACCCCGGTTTAACACCGAGTGGCGTCGCAGGTACGTCGAGTTAGTGTCCCGGTCCTAGTCGTCAAGAAGGACTGTCCGGGGTGGACCGAACAAGGGTATTCGCGGGTCCGTCCGTTTCCCATAAGAACCTGGACTCTAGTAGTATGGGAGACCGACGTTGCTTATATACTTGAAGGATTAAGATGCCGGGACCGACAGGCAGAAGACTGAAATGCAAGCTTCGTCGGTAACCTTTGTTTGACCTAGTATTTCCTACAGGGGGTTCACCACAGTTATAAGTATTTGTGTCGTTTTCCATGCTCTCATCCGTGTACGAGCGTTTCCTTGGCCATAGAAGACTATCACCTTTCCATATCGTCTGCTCAAGTACGCCGTCATCATGGGTGCCCTCAGCGCAGCTAAATCGCGGAACGCGATGGCCGTGGCAATCATCTTGATTGCTCTGGCCACCACGGCAGTTATCATTCGAGTCATCTTGAGGAAGACGAAGAAGATCGCATTTGCGGCAGATGATTATTTCATCATTGGTGCACTGGTAAAGGGCTTTACACTGCCATCTAGATGGACACTGAAAGCCGATCTCTCGACAGTTCTTCACATATGGCTTGCTAGGATTACAGATCACGAGTATGACTTCCAATGGCGCTCCTTGGATTGCACCTTTCCTAATCAGAGTAGGTGTTGTTGATGCTGGCGTTGGGCGCCATGCGTCAGAAATGAAGCCGGCGCAAGTCGTATTAGCGCTCAAGGTTCGCGATCTTCGGTTCATCCTCTTACGATTACTTGCGGAAACACTGGCGACTGATGACCGCTACGCTCACAGCTCATGTTGCCCATCGAGACGCTATATGGCATGAGTATGTCGACAGTCAAATGCTCTATCCTGCTATTCTATCTCCGTATCTTCGTCAATAGGTCATTCCGTATTGCTGCCCGCGTATGCATAGTCATCTCGGTGTGCTGGGGTATGAGCGTCATTCTTGAAGGCTTCCTTTTATGCCGACCACTTGCCCTCAACTGGGACCCGACCATCAAAGGAACTTGTGGAGACAGACACAGCGCCTTTGTTGCGGCTGGAGCTCTCAACATGATCACGGATATCATGGTTCTGTTGCTTCCTATACCTACCGTCTGGAATCTGCAGATGCCACGGGCAAACAAGGTCGCTCTCTGTGCTGTTTTTGCACTCGGTCTCTTGTATGATATGTTCTCATTTTGCCCGTTCATCCCGGGGGTGATCTATTGCTGATAGAATTCTTGCTTATCTATTCAGTACCTGCGTCACAAGCATCATTCGCCTGAACGCCCTCAACGCCCTCACCTTCGAGGACATCACCTACACCTTGGCTGACGCCCCCTTCTAATCAAACTCTTGCCCGCGGGTCTCTTCATCAAGAGAAGCAAGAATACTGGTGTCACTGGTTCCAAAAGATTCGAGCGTTTAGATGAGCATGCATATCCTCTCACCCGCGTGGAAGGTGTCATGCTAAATGAGATCACCTCTCACGGCGACTCCAAGCTGCCCTATGAGGCAACTCACAGCCTGAGCGACGTCGATTCCCAACGACATGATCGTGGTGGAGGTTCTCACGGTGGTATCAATATCAAGACAGAATGGCAAGTTCAACATTCAGGAGTTTGATGGGCTGGTCCGAAAGCTGGAGGGATTCTAGACAACTCAGTCCCTGTTAGCGGTGCAATCAGAGAACGATTCGGGTTCTAAAACAGCAAGTTCGGGAACGTTTACTGTTGCGGCAATCAAAGACTGGGAATGGGTCTGCAGATGTGTCGGATAAATTTCCAAGCCTCTATGCATACTTCTATATATTGTTTCAATATAGATACCTTTGAGAGAAGTTCATGTGCCCTTTAAGTGAGAAGTGAAAGTGAGTGTAATGTATAGTGTGGCCGCAGGGTCTGAGAGACCCGGCTCAACCCAGATCAAACCACCGGGTTAGACTAGTTGAGTCAGGGCTCTTGACCTGCCAGGGGACTAGTTGTGGCGCACCGCACTGTCAAGGCCCGAGGACCGAGGTACCCCTTTTCTATTCGGAGCGAAAAGTAAGCAAAGCCCGCACGACCATTCAATTCATTGATTCCTCACCTTCTATATAGTTTGCGTGCTTCCTGCGGTTGTAGATTCGGCAGGAAGGATGCGTAATTGCGTATGTAGACCGCAATGCAGAACCACGACACTGCGTGCGGATTTCCTTAGAATTCTGTGGCCTATCTACATGTACAAGTAGATCAGCCCTGTACTCTACCTATCAAGGGTGGCACTAGTCGCCTTGTGCCACCCACACGATCTGAAGGGTGTGGGGTCAGGGGCTTCTATCGGGTAACAGAGGGGTATCCTGTGTTCACGTCCTACCTTTGCTATTGCTCCATAATCAATACAATACCAGCGGATACTGCAGCTTCTTTCCTTTCGCGGAGGTGTTTGTCCTTTCATGTTCATTGGCAGCTCCGACGTCCTTTCGACATCGAGGACCGTCTCTCAATCCTCATGCCTACAGAACCGCGCGATCCACATGTTGCACAGGATGATTGTATATTTCTCGCGCTTTTTTTGGTCCAATCCATCGGAGCTGGTACTGTCAATCCCCATGTCAAATGCGCGCCATCGAGGCTATGGGTCTAAAGCAAGTTTTACTTATGGCTGGTTGACGATGTGAAGTTAGTAGGGCAGATAGACTTGGAATGGGTTTTCCTTAACACTACCTAATCTCTACAATCAGTTTCCAGGGCATATTATTCTGAGAGAAGTTAAGCCGACCTAAGTTTAAATACGGCCGCTGTCTTGGTAACTGCCAAGCAAGAGAGAGCCTGATCGCACAGCGAGACAGGTATTAGATGAAGGACAGTATTCTAGACCGCGGGGTTGAAGAGTGACCGTCAATGAATCTCAGCCCGCCTGAGTGCTAAGGCTTTTCAAGGTTAGCGCTCCGCTGCACTAAGCAGATCTCCCCGCACTAAAGTACGCCGACCGTTTTCTGGTTGTGGCGCAGGGACACTTACCGGCGATGCGTCTCATTTGACAGACGAAGGAGCACTTCGTACCTAACCTCGCAAAGTGCAGTGCTTTCCCTCATTTATTCTCTGCGGTGGGACTGAGTTTCTGGCTCTACGGAAATCTCAAACTGCGCTTTCATGATACATTAAAGAGCAATGGACATTCTGTATCGATCTTGCTTTGCCAAGTGTTCTCGGGAATACATCTTCCCACACCGAAGTTTAACGCAAGGCCTCCGCACACAGGGCGGCCTGTCGGCATCATATTGAATCAACATTTCACATTTCGCTGCTACCTCCTGCGGACGGCGGTCTCATCTCCGGAGATTTGACTTCCTTTGCCGAAGCAAACGGCAACACCGCCATGACGACTCATACGGTAGAGTGTGTGTATGATTGCTCCCCAATGAAAATATGACTCTAATCCCTCCCAAGCTCCCTGCCACCTGCTGACATGTGAACTGACAACCTGACAGGAACACATCATCCAGAACATCAATTCAACTGCAAGTACAAGGTCAAGATGACAATGGAGGTGTACATCCTGGACTTCCGGCCCCAATAACAGCCGTTACTTCGCTACAGACT
>JAABUP010004365.1_pt1 | contig 23206 bp, 17 predicted proteins | sample 5559201 | NCBI WGS metagenome assembly JAABUP01 (sample SAMN10711887, study PRJNA513373) | rock metagenome | isolation source: Antarctica rocks | place: Antarctica | reverse complement strand
GGTGTATGCTAGCGTCTTCAGACCCAGTGAGTACAACTAAACAGTCCAACAACTTTGTGAGCAATGAAGATATCAAAAAGCAGTAATAACATGAATTTTAAAGCAAGGTAAAGCGAAGAAAACTGTCAATTCAGATTTTCTGAAAACGCGTTGATTATGGCGATGATGATGTCTGAAATGTTGTTTAGGTTTTTTGGCTGAAGGTACGCAAAAAATTTTCACTGAATGGTAATTGAGGTCCTTCACCACCAGTATTGATGATGAAGATAAGCTGTGTTGAGAGTTTATAAAGGTGAATGAGGCGAAGAATTTGCACTATTTAGAATTTTGTTGGCTGATCTGGTTGTGGTTCTGTGGTGTTGCGTCCTTTTGCTGACTTTTGTAAAAGACTGACAAATCTCTCAGAATGAACTGAAGGTTCTTTACAAGTATCTGAATGAGAACTTAAAAAAAGAATTCATTCAAGCTAGCTCATCATCTGCTGCTGCATCTGTGATCTTTGTTTAAAAACCTGAAGAAGATCTTTGCTTTTGTGTTGACTACTGTGTTTTAAACACAATTACAATTAAGAATCAATATTTGATCCCGCTAATTCAGAAAACACTGAACTGACTAAGCAAGACTAAGTTCTACACAAAGCTAGACATTATTGTGGCCTTCAACTGATTACAAATCACAAAAGAAGACAAATGACTTATGGTCTTTTGAACTTGATACAGCCTGTTTGAGTACCTTGTTATGCCATTCAGTTTAGCTAATGCCTCAAGCTCATTTCAGCATTACATGAATGATGTTATATGATCATATCTTGACATCTTTTGTACTGCATATATTGACAATATTCTGATCTACAGTGATTCACTGTCTGAGCATTGAAAGCACATAAAGCTGATTTTAAAAGCTCTTTAAGAAGCTGGCTGTTACATTCTGATCTAAGATGCCTCAGATATTAGGGCTAGAGGTTTGTGCTTGTTGATATAAAGGTCTCAGTGCGCAGTGTAGGGTAAACCAGTAGTTGGTAACTTGTATTGAGTTGAACATGATCATTTTCATAAGAAAAATGATTCTTTCTATATAGAACAAGAGTTGACTCTCAAAGAGTCAACTCAATCAGCTAAGGGTTGACTCAACACTCTCATGATTGAGTCAACACTCAATCTGTCATCTCATGCTGAAGATCACACAGTTCTTGTGTTTAACCCATTCTGTTAGTTTTAATCAGATATGGTCATAACACTATCTTCTCTTCTCATGATTTCTGTTCTCAGAATTCTATTTAAGTGAGGGTATAAATAAAACCTCTCAACATCAGCCATGCCTCAGAAACCTTCTCTCACTCATGAGTACAACAATCACCTTCACACTGTGAAAGAGATCACTGTAGCTGGCAGTTCTTCAGACATTGCCTGTGTTTACTGTTTCAATCACTCTATTCTCTGTGTGATGATGAAGTCACATTTCAAATGTGCTGAGTGTACTCATCAAGGTCATTCATGTGTGAGTGTGACATAAGAATCACTAAATCATGTCTGTAATAAGCTAGAGTCAGAGATTCTTCAAACTGAAGAAGAACAAGCTTGCCTCTTTACAAAGCTTTCTTGACTACGCAAAACATTGTGTCAGACTCAAGATTGTGCTAAACAGAAAACTCTCTGTCTATTAAAGAAAATGAGCAATGATAACAATGATGATGAGGAAACTCCTCAGCCTGAGACCTTGTTTTAGCTTTTTGATAACATGTCAAACAACTTTTGACAGTTTAATCTTGTTGCCTTCCCCTCTCAAAGTGCTGAAGCATTCTTGTGCAACCTTTAAGGTTTTCTATGAGTTCTCATGTGTTTTCAGAGATGTTGTACCTCTTTCATCTGATGAGATAGTGGGCTTTTTCACTAATCATTTGTTTTTCTAAAATGTTCTCAACTTGATATTCTTCATCAGATTCAACAAATGTTTCAATGATTTGAAGTGGTATGAACTGATTGCAACACTGAAGCATTAATGCATGAAATACTGAGTGTATCTGCATTTTCTTGAGTAAGTCTAGCTTGTAGCTTATTCTCTTGATGTTTCTTTTGATTTTGAACGGTTTTATGCTCTTGTTGTTCAACTTCTTGCTTCTTTGCTTTACATGAATATTGTTTGTTCTTAAATAAACTCTCTCTTCAACCACAAAAGGTTTTACCTCTGTTGTTCATTTTGATTGCTGTTGAATTCTGTTTGTCAGATCCCTGTGCAGCTTTTTGATCTCTGCAATATTCAATATTGCTTTCTGGCTTTGTGATCTGTGTGCTCGCAGTTCTTGTCATACCTTCAGGTTATATTCATAGTTCACTCAAAATAGTGTTTCTTCTGTGGTTTCATTTTGTGTGTTATTGTACACAAACTGTGCCGTTGACAACAGTTGTACTCAGTTGTCCTGATTTCTATTGACATAGTGTCTCAAGTACATTTTGACCATCTGATTCATTTGTTTGCTCTGCTCATTCATTTGTGAGTGGTATGTTGTTGACATCTTATGATTTATTCTGAGTTCTGCTGTGAGCGTCTCTCAAAACTTGCTTGTAAACAGCTTGTCTCTGTTGGTGATAAATTCCTTTGATAGCTCATGATTGTTAACCAACTCTTGCAGTATGATGTACATCAATACTGGTGCTGTTGTGATTTTCTTGAATGAAATGAACATGGTGTACTTGGTCAATCTATCAACTATAGTCAATATACTGTCAAATTTCACTCCTCATGCTGAATTCTTTGATGTCAGTAACTTTGTTATGAAGTTCATGGTAACTGACTTTCATGGCGCATTTGATGCGTCTAGTTGTGTTATCTCATCATATCTTTTATCTCTTTGAATCTTATTTCTGCAACATGAATTGCATTTGACAATGTACTTGATGATTCAATCTTTAAGGTTGCTGATATTGTGTCTTCTTTGTACAAGGTTCTCAGTTCTTTTGACTTCAAGGTGTTCACTGACCCTGCTGTTGTGACATACTTGTATAAGTTCTTCATCTGTCAAGAAAGCTTGCTTCACCTTGTACATTGCTGCTAAGCCTTTTGTGAGGATTTTCTTGATGTCTTCACTCAGAATTTCAGTGTGAATCTTTTTCACTTCTTTGTGATCAGGCTGTCTACTTAAAGTGTCTGCTTCATCATTCTCATTACTTCTCTTGTAATGGATTTGAAACTTGTAATCGGCTAACTGTTTGGCCCAGCAAACCTGTCATTGATTCAACTGTTTTGTTGTTGCAAAGTTTCTCAAATTCTTGTGATCTGTGTAGATCTGAATAGGCTTCTCAGTATCTGTGAGATAAGGTCTTCAATCTTGCAGTGCTTTCACTATTGCAAGAAGTTCTTTGTTGTAAACTTCATACCTTTTCTCAGGTTCTGACAGTTTTTTAAATTAATAGACTATGAGTCTCTGTTGCTCATCTTTGATCTGGTACAAGCATGCATCTACTGTGAAATCTGATGTGTCGGTTTTCAGTACCTTTTTGCATGTTGAATTGAGTATTCTCAAGTGTGTCATTTCACTAAGACTTTTCTTTAATGCGTGAAACGCATTCTCCTGCTTCTTATTTCAATGTCATTTCTTGTTCTTGCGCATTAGTTGTGTGAGGGGTTCTGCAATCTTTGCATAATTAGGTACAAACTTTTGATAATAGTTTGTCAATTCTAGAAAGGCTTGCACTTTCTTGACTTGTTTCAGTGAAGGCCAGTTTCTGACTGTGTTCATCTTCTTTGAGTCCTTCTTGATTTGCTCAGATTGAATTATATAGTCAAGGAATTTGATTTTCTTTGCTTCAAACTTGCTTTTTGACTTCTTCACATACAAAGCCCTTTCATTAAGCTTTCTCAGTACCTTGTGCACATGGCTGCAGTGCATCTTAAGGTCATCTGAATATATCAGAATGTCATTGAGGTATGTGATCACAAAATCATCAAGATATTCTCTCAATGTGTCATTGATTAACCTTTGAAAGGTGACAAGGGTGTTCTTGAGCTCAAACAGCATAATGGTGTATTTGTAGTGTCTGTATCTTGTTCAAAACACCGTTTTTCATTCTTTGTCTTTCTTCATCTGTACTCAGTAGTAGGCTTCTTTCAAGTCTAGACTTGTGAACCACTTAACTCTGCTTAATCGATCTTGCAACTCTTTGATTAACAGTAAGAAATAACTGTCTTGTTTAGTTATCTTGTTGAGTTGTCTGTAGTTGACACATAGTTGCTTGATGTCATTCTTCTTTGATACAAACAGAATCAGATATTCTGCTGATGACTTTGATGATCTGATGAATTCTCTCTTGAGATTCTCGTCAAGGTAAGTTCTGACTTTTTTAAGTTAATCTTTGCTCATTGAGTATAGTGGCATTCACTTTGACTGCTTGTCTTTCAATAGCGGTATTTCATGATCTCATGACTTATACTTTGATAAGCTCATTTCTGATTGTTTGAGGATCTCATATGCATCTATCATGATGTATAATTCTTTGCTGATTCAATCAATTCTTGAGTTCTTTTTGTGTAATCAGGGCATTTCTAATATGACATCATACTTGATTGAATTGAGAACATCAAACGTCAACTTCTGTGAATCTTCTAGTATTATGGCTTTGATGTGAACCTGGTCTGTTATTCACTTAAATTCTCTGTTGATCATATATACCTGCATAGGCTTTGATGCCCGCTGCAGTGTTAGTTCTAGCATTCTTATTGCTTGCTGCAAAATGTAGTTGTTGGTTGCTTCTGAGTCTATCATTGCTTGAAGAATTCTATTCTGTTCAACCTGAATGTCAACTCATATCTTATGGTCTTTGTTGTTCTTCTGAGACATTAGAAGCTTCTTGTTCTCTAGTCTCTTTGAGAGAGCTTGCAGTTTTTTGACTGTACTGCATTGCTTGCTCTTTTTCAGAGGTTCTGAAATCATTCAGGCTTTACTTCTTGTATGATCAGTTGTATGTATTCATCGCTGCCTTTCTCAATATACTGTTCTGAGTGTAGGTGCAGTTCATACTGATCATATTCTTACTGAATCTGAATCTGAAGTGCTTTCACTTTACTCAGAAACTCAGGTGACATGTAGCCTTCTGAAAAGGTCCATCAATCACCGCCTGATGTTGGGTATTCTGTGAGTAAACGGATCTTGATTTTGTGACTTCTAGTTTTTCACACAAGTTGTTTCAGTACTGAATTGATTACTGTTCATACTTCTTTCATCAACTTGTCAAGTTTTAAGCACACTTTTGCTTCTTTTGTTTCTTTCTGTTGCTTCTTAAGGTCATTGACTCTTTTCTCAAGCTCTTTCTACTGCTTTTTTAGCAGTTGTTGACACATTTCTCAGCGCTGATTCTCAAGGTGCTCATGTCTTGTTTTGAGTCTCATGTTGACTTCTCAGTTGTTGACATCCTTTGAGTTTGCGTTCAAATTCAGGGCTATTCAGGTGCTATCACTGTAGTCTTCTTCTACCTGAGTTTCATGAGTATTGGTTCCTTTGATCTTGGCTTTCTTTAAAATAACTAATCCCTTTGGTCAACCTGTCATGTCATAACCGTTTTGTTTCTTCTTGAGTATTTGTGAGTATCATTCAGCTTTGTCTTTGCTGCTCATATGTGTTCAGCACATGTTGTCATAGCAGACTGTTCAGCTCAGAGCGTTGTGCACTACACGTGTATCTGTTGCTGTAACTTCTTTTCTCTTTTGTTGAGGTTTCTTGCAGGTTCTTGCAAGGTGTTTGAGTTTTTCACAGTTGTAACATTTGTGAGTCTCTGCTCATCAGAGTTGAGGCTTATAGAGCTTGCTCATGCATCATCCTTGCTTCACTTGTGGTTGCTGCTCATGATGCTTCTCAATTGCGTCAAGATTCATAGAGTTACCTCTTCTGAGAGTATAACATCTTTCTCACACCTTTGATGTGTAGTGTTCTGTACGCTTCATTTGTTGTTCTCATTGACAACTGTTGATGTTGATGAAGATATTGATCATATTCTGAAGCTCTTCAGGTAGATCCATTCTGACTATCTCATCTTTGATAGTCTTGTTGAGTCCTCAATAGTATTGCAATACTAAAGTGTCGTTGTCTCAATTCATTAGGGCTGCAATTCACTGAAACTCTGCTGCATACTTGACTGCTGACTTATTCATCTTCAGGATGTGAAGTCATCTTTTCACTGCTTGTTTCTCATCAACTACTCTGAAGGCTCTTTGAAGCTCATTCTTGAACTTCTTATAGTTGCTGAATATGAATTTCTTATCATTCATTCATTTCTTTGATGTCTTGTCAAGAAACTCATGCAGTTTGAGGTCAACTCAATCAAATGCTGCATTCTTGAGGTACAATACAGTAAACAGACCTTTGTTCATCTTGAACCTGAACTTTGTCTGATTGAATTCAATATATAACTTGAGCTTAATCAAGAAGGTCTGCAGCTTCTCTCTCTCACCTGTGAATACATTGAGTGCTGGTACCTTAAGTACATTGATCATTTGCTGAAGACCTTGAAGGTTGACTTGACTTGTCAAAGCTGACTTCTGCACACTGATTGTCATTCTTATATTGTAAGAATGTTCAAAGTGTTACATCCTGATCTGAGATGCCTTGAATATTAAGGCTAGAGATTTGTGCTTGTTGATATAAAGATCTCAGTGCGCAGTGTAGGGTAAACCAGTAGTTGATAACTTGTATTGAGTTGAACACGATCATTTCCATAAGGAAAACAATCCTTTCTATATAGAACAAGAGTTGACTCTCAAAGAGTCAACTCAATCAGCTAAGGGTCAACTCAACACTCTCATGATTGAGTTGACACTTAACTCATTGTCTCATGTTGAAGAGCACGCAGTTCTTGCATTTGACCCATTCTGTTAGTTTTAACTGAGTATGGTCATAACACTGGCCTGCAACTCAACATTGACAAGTGTGAGTTTTATAAGTCTGAAGTTCTCTATCTTGAACTGCTAATTACTACAGATAATATTCAAATGAATTCAAAGAAAGTTGAGACAATTACAAGCTGAAAGAAACCCATAAACATTAAAGATATACAGGTCTTTATAGGCTTCACAAACTTCTACTGACGCTTTATTAAGAACTTTTTGAGGCTGATGGCGTCACTTATTTACCTCACTCAGAAAGACATTCTGTTTCAATTTGATAAGGCATGTAGAGCTGCCTTTCAAGCATTGAAGAATGCTTTTATATCTGCACTGATTCTCTGTCACTTTGACTCAAATCTGAAGTGCATAATAGAGGCTGACTCATCTGACTACGCTCATGATGACATACTATCACAATATGATTTTGAAGAAATGCTTTGTTCAGTTGCCTACTTTTTGCATTGTCTGAACCTCACAAAATGCAATTACAAGATCTATGATAAGAAACTTTTTGTGATCATCTGTTGTTTTGAACAGTGACGCTCTGAACTCAAAGACGCTGCCTTTTTGATTCAGGTTCTTAGTGATCATAAGAACCTGCAATACTTTTGTACAATAAAGCAGTTAAGTCATCAACAAGCTCACTGATCAGAATACCTATTCTGATTCTGCTTCTCAATTGTCTATTGATCAGAATTGCAAGGTCAGAAGCCAGATGCTTTAATCTGAAGGTTTCAGAATCAACCAGCACAGAAAGAAGTCTGTCAACATTAAAATCAAGTATTACTATAACCTGAACTCTTTGAAGAACTGAATATACTAAAAGAAACAGATCGCTTGATTAAGCAACTAATTGAAGATGAATACATAAATGATAGCTTTATTCAGAAAACACTGTCACTACTTTGAAATGACACTCAAAAATCAAAAAAGATCACAATATCTGAATGTCAGATTTGATCTGACAAGTTATACTATCAGAACTGTTTAATAATACCTAATCATAATGAACTGAAACTGAAGCTCTTACACTATGTGCATGAGTTTTCTGCTGAAGGTCATTCAGGTCATACAAAGACCCTTGACCTACTAACATGTCAGTACTACTGGCTCTGAATATATGATACGGTTTGAAGGTTTATCACAAGCTGTCATGTTTGTTAATGATCAAAGACCTTTAAAAAGGCATATAATGAACTTCTGAAACCACTGTCTGTCTTGAAACAGAGATGAAAGAATATTACTGTTGACTTCATGGTTGAACTGTCTAGTTTCAACAGTTATATGAATGTTATAATAGTTGTTGACTGCCTTACAAAGATGAGACATCTGATTCTCTGCTCTGATATAATCACTTTGTCTGTTGCACAGTTAATTCTGACTAATGTTTAAAAACTGCAAAGTCTACCTGACTTAATCATCTTTGATAAAGAAACACAGTTCACCTCAGCATTCTGAGATGAACTTATGAAGTGTCTATGAATCAAGACTCACCTCTCTACAGCATTTCATTCTGAAAGTGATGATTAAATCAAATGAGCAAATGATGTTATGAAACAATATCTATGCTTTTATATATCATATCTACAGAATGATTGAACTGACTGACTATTAATGACTAAGTTCACTGCAAACAACACAACCTTTAAGACTATGAAGGTCTTACTGTTTCTGACAAATAGTGGTCAACACCTGAGACTCAGCTATGAGTCTGCAATTGAAATACAACAATCAGCACATCAACAAGCTCAGACTGTTAATGCAAATAAGTTCATTAACTTCATGAAGAAAATTGAGAACTATTTAAAACAAGAGATGATTTAATCACAGACCGTTTATGAAGAGAATGTGAACTGAACCTGAATCTCTGTCTTGACATATCAAGTCAAAGACACTGTATGGCTCAACATCTGAAACCTGAAGATGAAACATCTGTCTAAAAAACTTGACTGAAAGAATGCTGACCCTTTTTAAGTAGCAAAGATGATCTCTTCATATGTGTATAGACTCAAACTACTCAAACTGATGAAGATTCATTCAATCTCTCATATGTTTCTGCTTCACCCTGCTCTGTTTGCTGATTAAGCTTTATCAGGTCAAATACAAGCACCTTCATTACCTGTTGTGATGAAGAAAGAAACAGAATTTCTCATTAAATAAATCAAAGACATGAAGTTCAACTGATGTCATCAGAGGCATGAATACCTTGTACACTAACATGATTATGAGAAACTTATCTGAAAACCTGCTGATGACCTAGAGAATACAGCTGCAGCAGTCAAATTTAAAAGAAAATACTCAAACAAATCAAAAACAAAGAAAAATCAAAAAAGAAGATACTGTCATGAAGTGACACTGTGTGCTCATCATTCTGTTGTACATTTATCTGATTCAGCTAGTGTCTTGACACTTGCACATGACTTATTCTGATGTGGTTAGCGCCTTGATGTTAATTCTTTTCTTTTACACAAACCTGACCTGTACTTAGTTTCTTACACAATGTCTTGTTAATTGAATAGACTACTGTTTATCATGAAACCCACTAGCTGACACAACTAGACACTTGTAATTAGTGACCTACAACTGTCTTTATTGTCTTTGTAACACAGACTGTCAATTATAGTGAATAAAGAGATTAAAATTGTAAGCTCTCAGATTTAATTGAGATGAGAAGAATACTGAGATAGATATATAACAATATGAAACATAACACTGTGCAGACTATTTAATGATAAAATGATAATATAAGTTTCTATTGATGATAAAACTAATCTTTAAGAAATTAAGTGAGCAAAGTATCAGTGCCTTATATATATATGTGCTCACTTAGTGATGCTTAGTCACTTGTGTCAAGACTGTTTTGTGAACATGCTTTAGCTCTGACTTTAACAGTAGCTGAGGTAGAGCTCATAGCATAGGGTTGATTCTCTTAGCCCTAGTTTCTGACAGAATAGATGTATTAAATCAATTTAGATTTTTAATAATCTAGGCTTGAGGTAATCAAGTTTGGGTACGCTAACAACTACACCTTTGCAATCTATAAATCTCTCTGATCTTATCTCTATCTCCTCACAGTCCTCTGTGTTGATGCTGTTTGCGAATTGGGTAACTACGAAAGTAACCTTCTTCTTCCCAACAACAGCCATAGGTGCGTGCCATGTGCCAGCTCCGTAGGTTACCGCTTGCGAGCCGTGAGCCAGGAAAGCCCTGATCTTGTGCAGATCAGGCATGCCGCGCTGAGGTTCAACTTGGCACTTCTCACGGAGTGGGAACGCTGGAGATGGCAAATCCCAAAGCCCAGGTACCCGCGAAGGGGTAGCCACAGATCGCTGTGCTTCCCCACAAGGACACGAGCTAGGTAGTGTTGGTGCAACAATCACAAGATATCGTGTGGTTGGGTCCGTAGCGCTTAGGCCCAGCGGTATGAACGTCTGAGTCGTGAAAGGATGTCGCTCTAGGATCTCCACATCGAATAAACCTTCCGTTGTCTCTTGACTGACACCTGGCCCTGATCGATCCAGATTCGCAGCCCGGAGGCACCTGGGCGCGCACACGAACATATTCATCACAGGAGCTCCCTTGCGTTGACTCGGCGCATAGTCGTAGAAATCGTACATATGACTGACATGGGAGTACTTCATTGCTGTACCCTGATTCGCGCGCACAGCTTGGAGGTTGAAGGAGGAAATCTGCTGTTGAAAGCCGGATCCGGAGCAGGAAGGGTTCTCGATTACTGTGCCAAAGGGTGAGAAAGTGGACTGACAAAGAGGCTCCACTTCTACCCGTAAGGAGGGAGCAGGCAACACTGCAGACATCGCGAGATGTTGCAGCCGAGATGAGAGATTCCTGTCGCAAGATATCTAACGATGCATTACGTATCAACACATTGCCTACAAACAACTCTCGCTTTGAGATTGATACGCACGGACCACCTATCGATCACTGCCAAAAGGATCACACACAACATGCAAGACGTTGCTAATTGTATTAGGTTGTCTGGTATGTGACATGGTCGAAGCTACCGTCATCCCTGCACACTTTCTTTTTTTCTCTTCTCGTCGAAGGCCTTCTGTAAGATTGCTAGAGCCTCATTTTCCTCCCTACCTGTTGTTTTTGCTCTCTTCTTCTTCGGCTCGACACACTCCACTACCCTGCATTCTGACTTCACCGGTTGTTCGCTCTGCTCTTGGGCTGAAGCTTGCGAATCCGTCTCCCCAACGCTCACCTGACTCTCGCTCAGGACGGTCTGTATCAAGGCCGCCAATCCATGTGCTACTCCGGCCTCGTATCTGCTCAGGTGGCGCCGGTAGAGATCGTTCTCCAGCTCCAGGCGATGAAGATACCTCTTGTTGATGGTGATGGTGGATGACTTGGGATTCCCCGGTGGGAAGTGGCGCTCCGCCGCCAGCGTCTCATTTGCAGTGTTGCCCACTGCCGCTTCCTGCCGGACCTTTGCCTGAAGCCCAACTTTCTCCATGGATCTTATCGGGTCCTCCTCACATTGTTCTGTCGTCTGCTCCTCATCTACAGATTCTTCATGTTAGCCTCGATATCAATGAAATATGATAAGTGGACATACCAATCCTGTTGAGATAGGCTTGCCCAATGACCGCTTCCCACTGCTTTATCTTCGCTGCTGCGACGACCATGACCCCAAGCTTGTTCAATGGCAGTCCGCTGAGCTGATGGTCGATCATATCTACCCCCTTGAACATGTTGACGCTCTTCCCGCGGTTGAGAGGACCGTAAAGCTCTATCAAGCTGTGAAGCTGCTGATAGGCATCGCTCAAGGCTTGTTGGGGCCTTTGAGGTGACATGATGGATGGGAGAGTAAGATAGCTATTTCAATGAACTGTGGGCAGCGTGTTGCAATAGGAGATGATTCTCGCCTCACCGGTGTGATCGCTGGATGGAAAGGTAATTTCGATGTTTGCACTCGAGATGTGTTCACCTTGAGAAGAACCCGCCGGAGTTCACGTTGTCTTCCGACAAATCTCAACCGATGGAGTTGGATGTGCACGAAATCAAGACGGATAAGCATTCGACCTCATTCAAGCAGGTACGTGAGGCACATTTGACGCTATAAGTGAATTCTAGGTGAATGAATCAGCGGTAGGCGTGGTTGTGAAAGAGTTGCATTATCAAGCAAGTGTGTCATCTCAAGCAGCAAAGTCCGTTGCCTCGTCCTGCAGAGGACCTCTCCTTTTAATCTCCTCCACGAAAACTTGAGCTTGAGCTCGTTTTGTATGCTTTGCTTCGAGCAGAGCACTGTATACCACCATTATCCGATAACCCTGCCGTTTTCTACGACTCCTGAACAGGCTGCTACCGGTTCTTGCGTCGCTTTGTGTGCGTAGTACTCTGGTACCACCTGCTCTTCAGTGTTCACTCTGGGCGCCTCTGATAATGTTCTCCAAAGATGACCGCCTGCTACTCGCTTCACCATCTTCATGACCATACCGAGCCTTTCTCTCGAGCGTACCCAACCTAGAACTACCATTTTGGCTTTGCTGACTACCCTGCCTGCTAGCTAATCCAGCTCGCTCCACTCCTGACGTTTTGAAGAATCCCTTAGAAGCAGCTCTAGCCGCAGCCACCGCGGTAACGTTATGTTCTGAACGCTTGGTCGGGTCCTTTGATTGACTGCTACTATTCATGCTGTTGGCGGAGTCCTTTTTTGAGGTGGAGGAACTTCTACTAGAGCTATCTCTGATTGCTGTTATGGCGCTCCTACCAGAGTCATCGCGCTGCGGAACAAGCAGGGGAGAGTGCGCGGATGAATCTATGGCCGTGGATCCTCTCTTCACGATAGAGAGTGTCTGTAGATCTGAATCAACGTGCAGAGGATGTGCGTCAATGATCAAGTCGTCTGTGAGTAAGAAGGTATCTTCAAGCGTGCGTGCAGCTAGCGGACCCGCAACAGGCTCAATCGCACCCGCCCGGAATAGAGGTTGATGTACATCCCTTTGGAGGAGGGAATGCTCTGCATCATCACCTGGCCAGAAGGAAAAGCCACGATGGTGCCTTGTGGAATGGCCTTGTCCGGCACGTAGTGGAAGATTCTCATCCGAAGTGCGTCGTCCTAGGGCGAAGTTTTCTGTAATATCTGAATCTTCCGAAAAGCCAAATGGCAGAGGTAGAGCCGGCAATGGCTTGTGGTGACTGTTGCCCGTGCTCTGGGGCGTGTTAGGTAGTGGCTTCTCTGTGTTGAACAATGGGTTAGTTCAATAGCATTGAAGAACCTCTTTGCCAGTTGGTACCTGTGCTATCCGCAAGCCAACTCGATAATCGGAAGGCCATGTCCAAATCGTCGTCGGCGTTACGCAGATCGATGGAAGATTGTGTCTCGTCGCCTTCGTAGCATGGTGAACGATCTCCGGCAGCGCTGAATGAATCGCCGTCAAACAGCTCGGTCACAGAGATGGAAGTTCGTCGACTCTGAGAAGCCGAAAGCAAACTCGCCGTCTTGCGGGGATCAACCGCATATTTGTAGACATTGGCATATGATGCCCCTTAGGGCCGCTGAACCGCCCCATCAACTGCAGTGAACATCGGATTGGGACGAGCTATGCTTTCAGGAGGAGACGATCGCCGCGATTGACATGGAACTCCTTAGATGAGCCTTGCAACTTCCAATCGGATATGACTTCATGCATACCTTTGACTGTCCTGCACTTCTCATCTCCGTTCTGCCTGAATGCTTCCCTATTCACTCCCATGGGCCTTTCAAGCGAAAATTGGCTTTCTGCCGTTCTCTCTTCACTTAAGCTCAGACGGCCTGCACTCGTCAAGTTCGGAGCGCCTGATCCTCCTTGTGCGCGGAGCGATTCCAGTCGTCTAAGCTCAGCTTCGTAGGTCCGCTTTTCTTCCAACCAGAGTGCTTCAAAACGTTGGAATTCCGATATGTGCACTTGGTGATCGTGGGCCTCTTTGTCTAGTCTGCACTGCGTGAAATCCCGGTCGCGCTGCAACTTACGATAGGATTCGAATACATGCAGGAGAAAGCTGTTGTGCTCTGGCGGCAGGCCTTCTGCTGGACGGCCGAGCAACCTCGTCATCATGGTCGTAATCATGTGTTCTGGCTCAGGGTTGTAGACATGGTCTCCGCGCCTTGGTACAAACAGCTCAAAAGGCTGCGGATCTAACCTTTCAAGTGAATGCGTAGAGCGATGTGTGCCCAGGTAAGAACTTAGTCTGCTCTTCGGTCGTACTCGGGCCTTAGAATTGTCCGCGCTGCCCTGATCAGGATTACCTCCAGGTTCGTCGAACTGCCAAGGTTCTACAGACCGGTCTGCCATGGTCGATGTAGAGACACGGAAGCTTAAAGAATGAACTCTACGGCACCATCGTTAGATATCCGTCTAGTGAAACAATATTTGGTGGTGGAAGGTATTTCAGGTCTGAAAGACGCGCCATGAGACTGGACCACGAAGATGCTCACGAGTACAGGAGTGGCTACTGTTATCGGCGTGATCTTGAACGCAGCTGAAGCGGTGTTTCTTGCGAACTCACCTCGGCGAATGAGTGTTATGGTGCCTTTACGGACTGAGAGTCGCTGGAAATAACGGCAATGGTAAGGCTTGCCCTAAGCGTACTGAGACAGTTGACCTTGTAATCAGCGAGAAAGAAGATGTTTTGGATGCATGAGGTACTCCCACGGACGAAAAGGTAGTTCTCCTCTATCTCGTTCATTGTATCTCTAAATCATGCAACATATCTTGAACTCTGCTTGCTTATGAGATCTGATCAGAAGCTGGATGGAAGATCAAAGTTCCTGACACTCGAATAACGTAAGAGGGAAACATGAAGGTCTATCGCTTTAATAGCGGACTCTCGATCGGATGCTCCAGGACCGTACCTTATCGTCCTAATTACACAGATTTGTATCACTTATGACCATGACCGTTGTGTCCAACATGTAAGTGTATATGGTTGGTTGAGACTTTTGCTCCTTCCTGAAACCGATCACTCAAGTGTGAAGTGTGGGATGACGAGTACTGGAAAAGTATAGGATGTCTTGATAACTTTTGGAAGCCTCGAAGCTACACCAGAATACCGTTTTCCGTCGTAAGATGGATGCCTTTAGCCACCCCAAAGCATTTCGGATGACCATCATCCAACCCATATCTACATGTGTACCCACTAAAGATCCAAGGAGTCAATTGCCGCGAACAAGCGTCTCCACTCTGGTAACGATGGGCCTGGCATACAGAGAGCCAGATTGTCGCAAGTAATCAGCAGCGAGCAAGCGATAATTCAGCGATTGCTGCCTGAATAGAATAGAAGCGGGCTTGAGATTTATCAATGTCTACCTAGTCATCAGTGGTAGTCCTGTGCAGTCTCACGCCGTTAGAGATAGCAATTCTGGCACATTCTGCCCTACAAAGTGCAATTATGTAGAAAACATAGAGAAGAATGGACCTCAAGTTGTAGTGTGGTCGGTAACATTATAGATTATGAAGCAGGTAGCTTGGCTGGTCGCTTTGTCAGCTTGACATCTTGTAGTTTTAGCCAGCGCCGCTTGGTGACGACGTACCTCACCATTGCGACCTCATGAACTGTCTCACTCCTACAGTCATTACCTGTACATGTAGTCACATTCAACCAGTGCTACCCCTAATCGATGGCGTCCGTTGCATTCAATCCAGTCCCCAATCAATTGCGACGCCCCGAGATACCGACGTCCAGTCAGCTCAATGTATCCTGTCACACGGGCTATTCATGATGTTAAAGAGCATATTACGGCTTTTGACGTAACCAGCCCTAGCTTATGGGTCCGCCTCTATGTTCCAACTGCGCAAGATACCCTTTCCCCGGCAAGGCTTTCACATAAACAATCAAGTCATTCAGGTTAAAGGCTACGCAAATTTCGCAATATGGCACTTCATTTGCTGATTACTTGAAATCTATCAAGCCGTGATTGGCCTCCGTCCACATTTCATCCTTAGATGACTGCTAAATACTGAGAAAATCAATTGGAGAACAGGACTTCGTCGAAATACATTCTGAGATCAGACATCTCACGCCTTACCGCGCCTGATTGAATTTGCGCCCACTGCTTGAGAAGAGAAAGGACAAACGTCAAGACTCCGAGCATGGAAAATCAGACATCGCATCACTCTATACCGATTGCACAAAAGCGACAAGGTGTTCGTCTACACTAACGCTTGCGGGTAGCCTGAGGGAACGGGTCCTGAGACGACGTATTCTGGAAACGCTGTCCAGGGATCTGGCACTGTCCATCTGAAGATGATATTGTGCTCTGTGAATCTCGGCGAAAGACGCGCTTGAAGGCTCCAAAGGAAAAAGCGACCTCTGGCATGCTCCTCTTCGTTCCCTCCTTGGTCTCTGCGCTTGCCTGGCTATCCCTGCCGGAACGACCATCCCACGCCTTTGGAGAAAGTAGGATCTCTCGAGACACTCTTCCGGTTCCTTTGGTCATTGGTAGATCATGCCTCCATCCCATCTCCTCTCGCACGCCACTGAATGCGGCTCCTGCGCCTGCGGGGAAGAAGTGTTTTGCGAATGTTGGGCGTTCGGCTTCTGGTATCGGGACATAACGCCTACGGCCAAACAGTGGAGTTGGAATACACTCTTCATGAGAGCTCCGAGGACTGGTTGACATCTCCGTATGCAGGTCGATGGGTTGCGGCACATGAACCCGTCGTTTGTGGTGTGCGCGGGTAGTCGGCGGTGTAGCATAAATGGACAAACTGTTTCCATGAGTCTTGGTTGGGGTGACGAGTGTAGCGGGTATCGCGCGAGGCTTAGGTTTAGTCGTGGCAGCCTCATGCTTCTGGAGTTGTACCTCTTCCATTGTGGCGAGCTGCGCTTCGACAGCATTGACAGCACAGGAGAATGTCGGCGTCTTTGGTGAGCAAAGGCCGCCCACCATCAACTGAGCCAATCGATTGTTTCTCGATCCGAAAAGATGCTTCTCATTCTCTGCGCGATCCAAAAGTTCTTCCATCTCGTATCCACTGGTGACTCGCCAGAAAAGTGGATCGGTCTCACAAAGGCAGTTCTCCTCCGGTTCGCCAGCGCAGAGTGGAGCGCACAAGCAGTCTGGGTCGCAGATGCAAGGAAATTCCGGACCATTGGGATCTTCCAATCTCTCTACACGGCTAGTCAAGTCGTAAGGATTGACGTGAGGCTGTCTAGCTCCGCAGTCTTGGTCTGGTTGCGCATCTCTCTCCGTGATTTCTGATCCTCCACAAAGCTCCTGAAAAGCTCTCTCTCTGTGGACTTGGGCTCTTTCGAGCGCACGCATCTGTTCTCTCTGCGCTCGCTCGGCTGCCTCCTCCGCAAGGATTGGGCGGTACTTCTCGGAGAGCTCGCCGAAGATCATAGAACAAGATTTCTTACGCATATCCTGCAGTCCTTGGGCTTTAAGAGCAGCATTTGCTTTGTACGCTCCCATCCTTTTGAAATGCATACCTTGACGTATCAGAGGATCGTGTATAGGACCATGTTGAGCAGGGTCGTAACCGGGTATAATGTCCGTTTTGGAGGATTCCCCATCCAAGATCTTGAGCATGTTCTTCTGCAGAATTGCCCTGTTTAGTGGGTCGATGATCTCGCTGCTGTAAAGCACAGCTTCCTTGGCAAGCAGACTCGTTACGAAGTCTCTCAAGGGAACCGGGCCAACGCCATCGATCCCTAGACCGCGGAAATTGATGTAAGGATCGTCAAGCTTAGTGAAGCCATTCGTCATGTGTATATTCGCGCAATGGAGCAGGTCTCTGGTCTTGCCACACATTGCATAATAAAGGTCTTCCAAGTCGCCAAGATCAAAGTCACGGACATTGAACAGGTGAGGGCCTAGACGCGCGTCGCTGCGTTGAATATAGAAGAGGAGGTCATTTGGTCCGGTGCCAATCTTCTACATGGTAGTCAGTTCTCTAGATTGCAACCAAGGATGAGTGTCCTAGGCGGACCTTTTCGTCAATGGCCATCATTGCTTGCAATAGGGACTTCGCTATGGAGCGAAGTTGATAGGCGACCTTATTCTTGACGACCATCATGATTTCTACACCCGCTTGGTATAAGCAGCTTCAAAGTTTCAAGGATGGACCAATGATCCGGAGAATTACCGTTGTCTGGTTTGCGTGGATCATTCAATAAAAGGTCTTTTATCACGGCCAAATCCTGGTCACCCATCGCGTCAACGTGTGAGGTGAGCTTTCTGTGTTATGGAAGGAGTATCTTCATGAGCAGTTGTTAGGTCGAATTGTCGAAGACGTTCTGAGGCAGAAAAAAAATGGAAAAAGAGTGAAGACGAAAGGAAGAGTGCATTAAAGTCGGCGTTGATCTTCAGGAAATGAGGGGGTTGGTCAACTTTTAGTTGCGCTGCCCTAACGGGAAAGCCGACCAGAACGATCACAGCCTACCGGATTGAGACGAACGTACTGCAGCCTGGAACATCGGGAAGAGTAAGGCTCTTCTCAGAAACACCGGCTTTAAGGTGTATCTCATGCAAGTGTGAATGTCCCAGGGGCACCGCTGGTAAGAAGTTCACCCACTTTCAAGTACTTGAACTTGTTATAGCAGACTATGGTTTTATAATTCATATTAGTATCCCTCCATTTCAATCGACTGACTTGTTTGCCATTATTTTGCATCCTTTCTTAACCAGTTTGAGCATGAATAGTCCTACTTTGAACTGCAAAGCCACAGAGTTTTTAGCGTGTGTAGCCACCTTCAGTTGCTTTAGAATAGATACGAATCTTCCTGTAGCTAACCAAGAGCCTTCGGGCTCAAGAGGTGTCATTGACGCAGGGTTTAATGTCTTCTTACATTTCGGAACAGTAGGGACATTGGTTCACGCAAGACCCTCTGACGGTGCACTAGCGAGCTCTTCGATGCCACGCATCTAAACCAATGACAAGCTACTCCCGCGAGAAGTCCTTGAAAACCCTTCCTCGTGCACTACCTATGTCCATCATTTGTTTCTTTCATGTGAATTTGAATCTCAAGCGGTCAGTAATGGCGTCATTTCAATGATTAAAGCGCGCATTCACGCAAGACTTAAGCGTTGCAAATAGTCGCATCTAACCTTCACTGCGGAATTGAACCTGTAGGCTTGGTTTTCTGTTAGGATGTATTGGGAAGATGTTGGCTTATCCCTTCACTTTACAGGCAATTGCAAGGGTTTGATAACGTACTCAATAGGCATGTGCGCCGTACATGCATGTGCGCCGCCCCATCAAGACACGTTGCGTTTTATCACAACAACTCACTATGACAACATCAAAGTGACAAGCAGTGATACAAAAAGAAGGTAGGATTGAACTAGCCCTTCAAGTCTACCAACAAAGTCACTTTTCAACTTCTATCACCGCTGCAAAGATGTACAATGTAACACAAAGCACACTACAATGTTATATTGTTGAAGGACAATCAAAACTTGATTCTATCACAAAGAATCATCTTCTTATGTCTATCAAAGAGGAAAGTCTTGTACAATGAATTCTATCAATGAATAAATGTAATATGCTGTCTAGAATTGCAACTGTATGAGAAATAACACACCTTCTAGTTGTGCAGCACAAGCAATCAACTACTGTTGATCAACTTTGAGTACATAACTTTATTAAATGTCATGATATGCTCAAATTGAAATATAATCATAAATACAATTATTAACAAGCAAAATGCAAAGATCTGAAGCTTATTTGAGCATGGTTTCAACACATACAAGCAACAATTGTGAAGTATGATATTCACAAAGATAATATCTATAATTTTGATAAAACTGACTTTCAAATGAGTGTCATATCTACAGCAAAGATAATTATTAAAAGCAATCAAGCTGATAGATTAAGAACTACACAATCAGACAATCATGAATGAATAATGATTATTGAAACAGTTTGTGTGTGCAGCCTTACAATTTCATCATTTATTATTTTTGAAGCTGTTATGCATCAAGTTACTTAATACAAAAACAGTCTTTTACTGTACAATTGATCTATCAATGTAAGTCAAAATGATTGAACAAACAATAAAATAAATCTTATATGATTGAAGATTATATTCAATAAGTATATAAAGAATCAAACAGTTGATCAATACAGACTTTTAATTTTAAACAGTCATGATAGTCATGTTACATCTGAATTTAATCAATACTGTCTGAATCAATCAATTATTGTACTTTGTATGTCATCACATTTGTCTCATCTTCTACAGCTGCTTGATGTTGATTGCTTTTCAGTTTTAAAACAGTTATACAAAAAGTGCATTGAAACACTGATGAGTCTTAACATCAATCAGATTAATAAACAGAAGTTTCTATCTGTTTATCAGAATGCTTGCATTAAAGCATTACATTAAAACAACATATAAAGCAGTTTTGCAGCTACAGGGCTTGTGTTTTACAAATCAAATCACATTTTATTGCTTTTACACATTTGTCAGAGTGAATACAGACATAGTTCATGTAACTAAGCATGCTAAGCAAGAACTCATATAAGAAGAGCTTTTTTGCACATGAAGACTCTTCAGAGTTAGTCTTGACATCAATTAAGATATATGGTTTTGCTTTATCATTGAATAGCCTGTGCATTGTCATACCTCACACTGTCATAAACCTGTTCTGATGCCTATCTGAGATGAATAGGTGTAGAATCTTACAATTCTAACTCTCAAATCTCTCTTGATTGACAGTTCATTGTGTGACAATATGCAGATGAGAAGTTGACATCATCAAAGTGACAGTCACATATTGAGTTCATCTCATTAAACTCAAAGTTGTGCAGAATCTGATGACTCTCTTGAAGAAAATCTACCTTCAGCTGATTCATTGCAAACAATGCAATGTGAGACTGATGGTTCTGCATCTACAATACAAGATTTAAACAATGAGTTGAAACAGATGAAAAAGAAAAGAAATCTGCTTCTAAAGAAATGTCATCTTGCATCTGTTCAGAGAAAGATTCAAGTGCTGCAAAGTCAAGATGCTGACAAGCCGCTTGTCAATGACTCTTCTGACTCAGAGGCTGATTATATCTTTTTTATATCAGAGCACATTCAATTCATAGCCTTTATTAAGCAATCTGTAAAGAACTACCTCAACACAATGATGTTGAAGAGAAACATTTGCTCAGAGCATTTGAACATCTATACTGAGAAGACAGTACAAAAGCATCTCAACTTTGTACACAGTGCAGAGACAGCATTTCACCTGATGCTCAAAAACTTTTTTAAGAATGAAGCAAAGATTCTATACATCATGCAGTTTCTGATGAGAGAATCACAAAATGCATGATACTGACATCAGAAAATTGTTCCTCTTGAGGATATCTCATGAGAGTACTTTATCAACTATCTTCTCAATTTTGTCAAAGACTCAGTGAATTGTCAGTTGCATAATGTGCAGACATACATCAAGGCTGTACAGAAGTCAGATCAAAGTGTGCACGCTTTTGCAGCCTATCTCAGCACTCTGAAAGTGCAGTTGATGTCATACAATGAGAAACAGCTGATAATGCATTTCTTCACAAGACTGCAATTAGAAATCAGAAAGATCTTGTTAAATTATCAAGATCTTTCAAACAAACAAGACAGCTTAATAACTCTTACTGTGCAGCTGAAGAGCAATCTTCACACACCTGATGCTATGAAGTCAAAGAAGACTTTTGATGATTCTTATTCAAGAAATACTTCAGGCTGAGCATTCTTTTTTATTGATTGATGACTATCTGAGCAGACATCATTGAGACAATGAGATAACATTGATGTAACATCAAGTTCATCTTTCTTTTGCTCAAGAGCAAGGCTGAATGTAACCTGTTATCGCTGTCAAGAAAAAGATCATTACTCAAGTGATTGCACAAAGTCAATGAACAACTCAAATAAGATTCACATATTCTCAGTGACTTCATTAAAAAAAGAGAATGTCACATTGAGACCTCAATGCTGACACAATAAAGAGTAAAAGTAAAGATCATGCTCAGCATTATAGCTGAAGAAACTGTTGTCATAAAGATCAGTCAAGCATTAAGCATCTTTTTTCTGAATATTGATGCTGAATTCAATGTGATTAGTCAGTGTTTCACTGTTGCAAATGAGATAATCAAATTAAATGTGAAGATACCACACTTTCTTCTTCTGAGTGGTCACTTCATCTATTACTATGAGGCATATCTGATGAAGTACTGACTAAGAGACAGCTGAGACCAGAAACACAACTGTGAACATGTCTTCTATGCCTTAAAAAAGAATGAACCTGACCTGGTAATGAGCCTATCAGCCCTAGAAAAGAAACAAGTTTGTATTGACTGTGAGTTGCGCAGCTGACGCTTCAGCATCAATTCACAGATGTTAAGCCTGAAAGATCTGAACAAATTTAAAGAGACAGTTGAGGGGCCAGTAACCTGCGCTTTCCTCTGAGCTGTACTCAAATTGCTGACAGTATGTCTGCAAGACACTGCTACAGCGTCATCTATACCTCAGGCATATGCTGACTATGTCAATGTTTTCTCAAAGTCTGAAGCAGAATGTCTTTCTGCACACAATCATGTCATTGACAATAATGAGAAGAATTCTTCACACAGCCCTCTATATAATTTGTCAGACAAGAAACTTCAAGTTCTACAAAGCTATCTGAATGACATCTTAATGAAGAGTTGAATTCAGCATTCTGTTAGTCCGGCAGGGGCGTCAGTGTTATTCACCTCAAAGAAAGACAGTAGCTTGCAATTGTGTGTTGATTACTGTGAGTTAAACAATATCACTGTGAAGAATCATCACTCATTGCTGTTGATCAGTGAAACCTTAAACTGACTAAGCAGTGCTAAGATCTTCATCAAGTTAAATCTTAAAGATGTTTATCATTGTATTTGCATATGTGTCAGCAATGAGTGAAAGACAATGTTTTGCACACACTATGATCACTTTGAATATCTAATTATGTCATTTGAGCTAGCTAATGTGCCTGCAACCTTTCAAGCCTATATCAATTGAGCACTTGCAGAGCATATGAACTTTATTTGTGTTGTGTATTTGAATAACATCCTCATATACTCACAATTGAAAGAAGAACACAAACATCATGTATGTGAAATACTTGAGCAGTTGCAACACTACAAGCTGTTTGTCAACTTGAGAAAATGTGTTTTCTCTACTGACACTGTAGAGTTTCTGAGATTTATAGTGTCAATCACTGAAATGACAATGAATTCACAATGAATTGACACTATTAAAACCTGGCTGACCCTCAAGACCTTTCAGAAAGTACAAGTCTTTTTAAGGTTTGTCAACTTCTATAGACGCTTTATTAAAGCCTATTTGCAAATTGCAAGCCCACTTATGAGTCTATTGAAAGGCAGTA
>JAABUP010004364.1_pt1 | contig 23212 bp, 37 predicted proteins | sample 5559201 | NCBI WGS metagenome assembly JAABUP01 (sample SAMN10711887, study PRJNA513373) | rock metagenome | isolation source: Antarctica rocks | place: Antarctica | reverse complement strand
CTGCATGCTTCGCCAGCTGAGTACGGCAGCTCCTGCGTCCCTGGTCAAAGGCATCTGGATTATGTGAGCGCCCGCACTGTTGACAAAACTGTTGATGCTTTCCCTGCTTCAGGAATGTGCCTGACATGTGCTTGTCACATATCCTGCTTTTCTGATGCCACACTGACTGCTTGCTCATATCACATCTGCATCCATCTGCTTGACATGTGCTCTCGGCAGATGCGTGAACAGCTGTAACAGGCCTAGGACCAGCACTGCTGGACTTTGCGGCAGGGGAAGCTGCAGGAACCTGCAGAAGTGGTCAGTGAACTCGTCAGTTCTAGTCTGCCAATGACTGTTGCATGAACCGTGCCGTCCACGGTCATCGACACTCACCGTGACCTGCTGCTTGCCATCAGCACCGTCACCACAGCTGTTGCTGCCTGCGCTGTCCGATGCTTGCTGAAGAAGCTTCAGGGGACCTTGCTCGATATACTTACAGTCACCGCATGGTCGCGGTTGGCGCTCCGATGCCAGAAAGTTTACCGTCTTGCGCTTCTTGCAACAGCTCGATGTTGCCTGCTGTGCTAGCTTGGGAACAGCAACGAAGCCAACTGAGTCCCACTGCCAGTCTGACATATTCCAGCTGCTGTCATCCCCTGCACACGCAGCAAGAGTCAGTGACAGGCAGTGCTCCTGTGCACACATGTCGGTGTATTACTCCGCCGCGGATTTAAAATGGCGCCTCACCGGCAAGCAGGAGGTCGCTGGAATCCATGGCAACTAACCCGTTTACGGGTTGTACTCAGATCCAGCTTGCACAGAAGTAAGGCATGGACGACTCAAGTCACACAAAAGTGATGCGCATTATCTGAATTTGTGCTGTATGCCTGTCTAGCTCCTCAGCGCTGACATCGATCACGGCCTGGGTACAAATCCATGTGTAATGATCAGTAGGCAGATCAGTAGGCAGATCTGGATCAGTAGGCAGAAGTATCCCGATCAGGACGCGTCCGTCTGTGATGAATGTACGTGTACCTCCTTGAGCAGTGCTGCCTTCTACCACGGCTTCTCTATTTGCAGCAGCGATGAATATCAGCTAATGCCCTGTTTTTCTGGACAGGCATCTGTTGCGTTGACAGCGACCTTGTTTGCCTACTATACCTTCTGGTGCTTGGCTACGGTGAGGTGTCTTTATTACGCTATTCAGCACACGACGGGCTGTACAATGCGTCTTAGTATGGATATGCTGATGTTCGCAGCCATACATTGACGAAGGTCATCCCCTGTTGAGGATCTTCCCCCCACGATACTACGCTGTGTTGCTGCCAACATTGGCAGGAGTGATTCTAGCAAGCGTTACAGTTGGCTTCATCGGCTGTGTCATTGTGGGCTCAGCGATCAGGAGGTGATCAACTTCGCTATCACATGTCCTTGATCGTTATTGGATTTTGTGTGTAGCTGAGAAACTCTCAACTTTGCCTGTTTGCTGCTGCAGTGCAGAGCAGAAGCCTGATCTGAAAGACCTATAACACCAGGTTCCTTGACGAGAAGCTACAGAGAAATGGGAGTCATGACACGTACTGAGGATGACTGGCAGCAGCAGCTGGACGAAGCTGTGGCCTTGGCATCAATTCTGGACACAGACTTCACCTTGACAGCAGGCCCAGAAGTCAGTGGAGACATAGAGCAGGACATATCAGCACTGGCCTTGGCAAGCCCTTGCAGCGAACAGCTGGAATGCACAGCAGCTGTGCGTGTTGCTTTTCCATCAGGCGTCATGACAATGAGGGTACGCCTGCAGTGCTGACAAGTTATTGTAATGCTGTCTGGCAAAGCTGTTGCAGCTAAGCAGAAGCTGCATTTATTGCAGCATTGCTACCTCTGTGCAGTCACTCTACGCATCGCTTCAGCACATGTTGTTGCTGTTGTCCCGCGGATGTTCACACCACAACACTCCTTTTGCAGGACGCTCTGCAACCCTCCAGCAGCACAGCTGGCGTAGCACAGTCAGGTTGGCCTGTCCAGCATCTGCCTCCTATCTTGCTTCAGCTCTCCTTGCCATCTACTTATCCGTCTGAGCAGCCGCCAAACGCCCGCATAAGTGCAACATGGCTCACATCTCACCAAATACAACAGCTTCAGCAGCACCTACTTGACATGTGGAATGCGGCATCAGGCCTCCCCATTTGCTACACGTGGGTGGACTGGCTGCAGCAGGATGCATTGGCACACCTGGGCATTTCAGATACACTGGACCTATCCCAGTTTGCGGCTCCAGGAATCAGCAACACCCATGATCAAATGGCCACAACCAGTCCAGACATCTTGAACAGCAGCCAGCCTAGCCCCGAGGCACATTCAGAACATGATGGGCAGCATCAACATGCTGAAACCTGTCAGCCTTGTCAGAATCAATCTGCTGAAGAGGTGTTGATGGATCTACTGCGCTTCGACGCTGCTGAGAAGCTGCGCGCCTTCCATAGAGGGACGTGGACATGTGGCATCTGTTTTGAGCAGTTTCCTGGCAGAGCCTGTGTCCAGGCCAGCCTGCAATGTGGGCACGTGTACTGCCAGAGCTGCATGGCTCAGCAGTGTGCGCTGCATGTCAAGGAGGGCAGCCTGGAGTTCCTGCGCTGCCCTGAGCCAGACTGCAAGGAACCTCTTGACAGACAGGTTTGACGCATCAATGTGCTCTCAGCCATATTGGCTTTGTCAACATACAACTTGTCGCTTTGGTGTTTTGCATAGTTACCTGGGCATGCTCGGCATGCTGGATCCGTGCATCACAGCACACAGACCGTCTGCAGCACTTACAGGTCACATGGCCTTCACATTTGGTCCTGTTGGTGGCGCAGATGATGAAGAGCATACTGTCTGATGAGCAGAACAACCGCTTGGAGTCAGTTGAGCTGGAGCGCACCCTGAACCACATGATGGACGCAGTCTACTGCCCTCGCTGCAGCACCATCAGCTTAGAAGACGAAGACAACTGCGCTCAATGCAGTAACTGCTTCTTTGCCTTCTGTTCCCTGTGCAATGAGAGCTGGCACCCCGGCACCAAGTGCTTGAGTCCTGAGGACAAGCTAGAGCTGATGCGGCGCCGCATGGCAGGCACCAAAAGCGGGGACCGTGAGTTCCGTAAGCGTGAAGCAGAGTTGCAGAGTTTGGCTCACATTGAGGTGCGTTGATGTCCCTCACCGACCAGTATTGGTACGTCGTGCATCTGATTGTGTTGTGCAGCTATAACGCAATTGTACATCTTCACACCTGCCAGAAAGATTGCTGCCATGCTTCCAAAGGCTACTGCAATGTCTATCATCGCTGGCGTCGGGGAAAAGTTTACTATGAGAGAATTGTTTAAAAGCATTTTCTGGCTTATATGCCGCTAAGTTGTGTGGGCAATTTGAGCTCCATCCGCAGCAGGAGCTTGCCTTGGACCCCATATGGCCTTTCAGTACTTCGGATACACTTTCGAAATGAAATGCACAGTTGGCAGGCTTGCATATTTAGACTGGGTGATACGTGATATGTGCGTCACCTGCCCACTTGCTGTGCAGAAGACAGATTTGTGAGAATAAATAGCGTGCTACTTAAGGAAGCGGCTGTTGCGACCATCACTCACTGACTAATTGTCGACCTGTTCCTAAAGGGCTGATGTTTGCCCAGTGCATTTTGTTCAAGGTACCCTCCACTATTTTATTGAGCCACGATACAATGAGCATACTGTCCAAGTCAAGCTCGGCGTTGATATCTCTGTGCTGTGTACAAATATCAATCATCTGCCTGTGCAGAAAAACTGCAAGCAGTGTCCAGCTTGTGGCATGGCCATAGAGCGCAGCGAGGGCTGCAATAAGATGACCTGCACCTCATGCGGCGTCTTCTTCTGCTACAGATGCAACCAGCAGATTGATGGATACAAGCACTACTGGAATGGAAACTGTATCCTGTTTGATCTGAGTGAGATTGAGCGCTGGGAGGCAGAGATGGGCCAACAAATGATGTGAGGCCCTTGCTGCTCAGGCTGTGTGATGCAGTATGGGTTACTGTGCATGCTGTGCTTGCAGTCTTTGCTAGCATACAGTGACAGGATACATGAATCAGGACATTGTATACGACTCATCACAGCATGCATGGCTCAACAACATGGCTCAACATCATTGCTCAACACAGCATACATTGCTTTGCAGCATCTTGTTTGTCTGCCATGAGCACGGTTTAAGTTTGCATGCACTCCTGCTTGTTCTCATTCTCATGACAAGAAGTATGAGATTCGTTTGTCAATTGGTATGCATGCATGCTCAGGAGCAGTTGCTGTTGATCTGCAATCTGGCCTGCATGCCTGGTATATCTGACACTCTCATGGACTTTGGCTAGCCCCGTACAGTGACAGCGCTTCGTCTGGCTTAATCCATGCATAAATTCACTCATTGGGTGGCCAAGACAGATGTTGGCAAAGGGGTAACCTGCATGACTGGTTCTACAGGGGTGTGCCAGAAGAGCAACGCAGAGGAGCAGATGCTGCAGCTAGACCTGCTGTCAAGTCATGCCGGTGTCCACGCTGTGGGCGCATTGCTTACAAGGAGGGCAACAACAACAACATGCGCTGCCCTGCATGCACCGCAAACTTCTGCTACCTCTGCAAGGAGCTGCTGGCTGGTCGTGGCGCAAGTGGCAGGCACTTTGGCCCCAAGACCTGCAAACAGCACAGTGCTGATTGACAAGAGGCATATCGTGAACCTGTAGAAGTAGAATATTTGCAGAGTGGCCAAGCTTGAGAGCTTGAAGTGCCTCAAAAGCTTCCAATGCATTGCTTGTCATGCACCGCCACCGATGCTTCTATAATCTTGGTACAGGCCCTAAACGTGCTTGCACAACCTGACAGGGAGCACAGTGATTGTAATAGCCCTTTTAGTGGCTTTCAGCATTGCACATGCTAAGTACGGTTCGGGTCACTGCATCCCCATCCTTTGTGTGAATCAGATGCTTGGTTTCTACAGACAGCTCATACAATCCCCTCTCAACTCAATACTGCGACATTGAATCTGAATGCTGATCTGTTTGGTCTTCCCAGTAAGGAAGTTCTGGAGGCAGATTCTCAAATCAACCACTCAGTGTTTCACAGACATGGATGAAGTCGTGTTCTTAAAATAAACGCTTACTGCCTGGTAGAAGAGAGATTTTGACTTTACAAGTAGAGACGCTGAAGAAGAAGAAGATGCATAACATCACAAAGCATGTTAAGCTTACGTCATTGGTCTCGGAGCTCAAGGTCAAACCCGACAACGCTCTGTTGTACCGCTAGCGCGACTCGCTGGCATACACAGAGCATTACACTGAAGCCTTTCAACAGGCTGTTGCAGAGCTCGGCCGTAGTTATGCACTTTGCGGACTTCCGCTTTGACAACTCTTCCTTGCACGCTCTGCCTGTTGAGTTTGTGCCAGACGACACACGACTCGTCCAGCCACAGAGGCAGGTCAAAGGCGCTTGTTGGTCGCCAATCAAGCCAGAGCCTGTGAAGTCGCCGGTCTTGGTTGCAGCTTCCTTGCCTTGTCTGGGACTCTTAGATTTGCAGGCAGCTCAGGTCTGTACAGTGGCTGTTCCTGCTTTGCATCTGCCTACTCATCCATCGACCAATTCTGCGCTTGGGTTGCGTTTAAGATTGTGCGTGGCTTTTTAGGTCGAAGATCCAAGCTTTGTTGAGCACTTCAGTGGCAACAGGCTCTTGCCTGGATCAGAGACTGCAGCCCACTGCTATGCTGGTCACCAATTTGGGCACTTCAGCGGTCAGCTGGGTGATGGCGCAGCTATTTATCTTGGGGAGGTAGCTTTGTTTAAATGGACCGTCCCTGGCAGCGGCCAGACTTGTGTGCCTCCCTGTCATGCTGTGCTCTTGACATGCATTGTGTTGGTCTGCCTGTGTTTCCCTGTGCAGACACATCAGATAGCCTGCCTAGTTAATGCCTGGATGCGTTTCAGGTCCTCAACTCTCAAAATGAAAGGTGGGAGATTCAGCTGAAGGGTGCAGGTCCGACACCCTATTCAAGGACAGCTGACGGCCGCAAGGTCTTGCGCAGCAGCATCCGAGAGTTCCTGGCAAGTGAGGCCTTATACCACCTGGTGAGCTCATTGTGTCAGCATTGCTACGTATCTGCTGTCATGACATTGTCACAGGCAGCTATGCATGAGCATGAAGCAGTGCAGGTGTAAATAGCTGTCCCTTGTGCAACCTTTACACAAAAGAAAGGGATTGCACAAAGCTCAAAACACAATATTTTGTTTGAATTGTATTGGGGCCTATATCAGGGCTATGTATACATAAGTGGCATCACCTGCTGGAGCAAAGTGATCTTTGCAGCCTTGAGTCTGTCAAATGGCAGCATAGTCTCAACATTGTAGACATGATGCAACTGTTTTACTACGCAGGGCATACCCACCACAAGAGCAGGCTCTGTGATAATCTCTGATAGCAAGGTTGTGCGTGACATGTTTTACACTGGCAACCCCAAGCAAGAGCGCTGCTCTGTCGTTCTGCGTGTGGCGCCCACCTTCATCAGATTTGGCAGCTTTGAAATCTTCAAGCCCACTGACTCCACCACAGGTACACACGACATCAACACCACAGACTTTGGTTCTTGACACCATCACCTTACAAGACCGCATGTATGTTGCCTGGCAGCTGGACTAAGCATTGCCTGCTAAGTCTCGTAATTGCTTGTCTCTGAGTCCCCACCTACAGCTCACTTTTGTTTGACTGGTACTTTCTCATCATGATGCAACAAAGCAATTGAGGCCATATGCCAATCTTTCTGTACATTTACCTGACATTGCAACATTTGCCTGATATTGCAACATTGTTCACTGCAGCCTCTGAAGATACTCATTGACCCAGCACTGCAATACAGGCAACGCCTCTTGCTACACGCTGTCCCAGCTGATTTACAATGAGCTAAATTACAGCTAATTACAAAATTAAAGCTAAAATTCACACTAGAACTCAAGCTCAAACTTCAACTAAAACAACAAAAAAGGATGCACACTGTAGGCAGGGCTGGGCCTTCGTTCACTAAAGACGGCGCCCTCCAGGCGCAGATGCTGCCTGCCATGCTGAATCATGTCATCAAAACCTACTTTCCTGGCCTGTGGGAACAGCACAATGGAGACAGCCTTCAACAAGCATCAGACCCAAGCCAAAGGCATGCCATGTACCTTGACTTCTTCAGAGAGGTAGTCAGACGCACAGCTGCCATGGTGGCTGCCTGGCAGTGTGTGGGCTTCTGCCATGGGGTTCTGAACACAGACAACATGAGCATCATTGGTGTCACGCTGGACTATGGGTGAGCGCTTACTACATAGTGTGAGTTCATGGAGAAAGCGTGCACAATGCCTGATACAAAGACTGCATTTGACTGTACTTACCGAACAGCATCATATATAGTGAGCTGGACATACCACTAGGGGTAGCTTGCAACAGATCCACTGAAGATAGTGTCTAGTCAAGAGGCTAGGAGGAACAATGAGGCGGGCTAATACAACCTTGAAACCTCTGAATCCCTCGGGAGCCTGGTTAAAGTACTTGGCTTCTCATCAAATTGACGTCGAAAGGCGTAGTCTTTTCTTTTTTCTTCTTTTCTAGTCATGAGGCAAAGTGATGCACTGTGGTGCATGTGCAGGCCGTATGGCTTTCTGGACAGGTATGACCCTGGCTATGTATGCAACCATTCTGATGACAGTGGGCGGTATGACTACCAATCCCAGCCCAGCATCTGTCGCTGGAACTGCCTGAAGCTGGCAGAAGCCATCCAGGGGGCCCTGCCATTGTCCAAGGCCAAGCAAGAGCTGGAAATCTTTGACCAGGAGTTTGACAGGTGGACAGCCAATGGCGCATGACGAGTGCCATGTCACATCGCTGCTCTTCTTTTCATCTTTGGCATATTCCACCTCAATGCGTCTTGACATATTGCACCTCAATCAGACTTGCTGTGCTGTCAATGTTGTTCTGGAAGCGAGCCACACGCATTTGAATACGGCTGTGCATTGCATGACAATGACTGCAAAGAGACTGTTGGGTGTGAGCAGATGCATACAACATGCTTGACAAGCCTTGCTATGCCTGTCAGCACAAATGGTGTGAGCATAAGCGCAGGCAGCACAAGTTGGCAACCATTGCAGGTGCTCTGAACAAGCCTGTCCAGAGCTGATTTGCATAGCCTGCACCTGATGCCTGTTGGCTAAGCCCATGTTAGAAAAGTTTTTTTTTTCATTTCATTTTTTGGTTTTATCATTATTGCAGGTGCTACTGGGCCAGCATGAGGCGCAAGCTGGGTCTGCTAGAGGTGGATGGTGGTGAAGAAGACCAGGAGCTTATCACAGACCTGCTGCAGGTCATGCATGACACAGGCGCAGACTTCACTAACACCTTCCGCCGTCTTGCTGACTTCCCAATGCCCACCTCCCATCCTCAAGGTTGGTCCCTGCACCCTTGTGCCGACGCTGACGCCCTACCTTGCTTGCCCACCGATGCTTTGGGGACGCCCTACCTTGGGGACGACCTTGGGGACGCCCTACCTTTGGGGACGCCCTACCTTGGGTACCCCCTACCTTGGGTACGCCCTACCTTGCTTGCACCCCCGATGCTCTGTTTTGGGGTCGCTCAGCCTCTAATCAGCCCACAAGGGTGAGGTATACATGACAACTATCTCAGTTTTCAGGACAAAGACTGGGTGTGTGTGTGAGCTACTGTTGTTCTGTTTCTTGTGGCTCAACAGCAGTTCAGATTGGACGGCTGACGTCCTGATTTTGTTTTGAAAGCAGCCTTCTTCATGCATGCAGGGCCATTCAGACTTCTGGTGGCAAGCTAGATGATCAGCCAGCACTTGATCCACCCAGGTCTTGTCTGCTGCAACCGGCAGGTCTTATCAGTCATAACATGCTTTGTGTCATGGCTCACTGCAAATGTGTGTATGTGATCAGGTGAGCAAGATAGTCAAGCCAATGGAGCAGGTCTCAATACCTGTAACATGCTTTGTGTCATGGCTCACTGCAAATGTATGTATGTGATCAGGTGAGCAAGATAAGCAAGCCAATGGAGCAGGTGCCAGTGGGAGTGGGCATGACAGCATAGCCGTAGAGGAACAATTGCTCAACAGTCTGGCTCCCTCTGAAGTACTGGCCAAGGCTGCCAAACCCCGCTTGCCAATTGAGCAGCTGCAATTCCTGCAGATGCTTGCTGGCAAGGACCCTGCCATTCTTGCTCAATTTGGAGCGTCGGCACAGGTCAGAGACAAGAAGTCTCAGCAACTCATTAGCTCAAGTCTGATGTTTCTGCTCGCCCTGCACTGCCTCTGCATGGTCTGCCCCCCCCCCTTCTTCCTTCTACACCCCCTTTCCAACACCACTGCCCTGGGCCCCAGCCTTCATCCCCTGCACCATCCTGCTGCCGAGTTTACACCTTGCTCTTTTGCTGGCTCCACTCACACCCATGTCCATGTCCCTCAAAGCCCACCACTGCAGAGTGCCTATGCTCTCCCCTCTTGTCATAATGCTGCACTTTGCTGGCAAGAATACTGTTGTTGTGCTTCACGTCGGCAATGCCAGCGTCCAAAGACATGTGACTGCAAGCACTCTGTACTGCATGCTGTTTTGGCACTGCATGTGGCGCGAGTGTGTGCAGTGCTGACAGCTTCCCTGTGGGATGATCATGCAGATGATCCAGGCAGAGATAGAGCAAATGAATGCATCAGCAAAGCTGCAGGATGTGACTCCTGATCAGAAGGCGCAGAATGACCGCAAGGCGTGGCGGGGCTGGCTGGCACGATATGGGGCCCGACTGCACAGGGAAGCTGAAGTTGGCGCAGACCCTCACAAGAGAGTTCAGACCATGAATGCCACCAATCCAAGGTAGACTGTGGCCACTCTCCTGATAGACATGCCCTGAGCAAGCTGCATGCATCTCTTCTAATGGATGCAGTTGCAGCTTTACCCAGCTAGTTGTGCTGCTGTGAAGCTGCATTTGCATTTGAGACAGTCCATTTTATGACACGAGCATGTGCCATGCTTTTGGGTTTGTCCTCTGTTGATAAGCCCAGCAGTGATCGTGTATAGCCATGCAATGGGGCTTTGTGCAGCTGGGGCAAGCTATTATGCTACACTACAATTTTTTCTCCTGCAGTTTAGCTCTCATTCAGGTGTGACAGTCAAAAACACTGTGTACAACATGAGCGGGCCAAGACATGGTCAGAGACAGAGCTTGAGTTTGGTCTCGATAAAGTATGCCTGTCTGCAGGTATATCCTGCGCAACTGGATAGCGCAACAGGCCATTGAGAAGGCTGAGAAAGGCGACTACAGTGAAGTACAACGTGTCCTGAAGTTGCTGGAGCATCCCTTTTCTGATGACATTGCTGCTCAAATTGCTGAAGAGACTAGTAATGATGAAGCAGCATGCTCACGCACGTTGCTGTATGATGGTCCTGTGCCTGCCTGGGCAGCAGGTTTGTGTGTATCCTGCTCATCTTGAGATCTCTTTGCGTGCAAGTCATTATGTAGTGGACATTAACAGCTGCGTTTCTAGAGTGTACAGCATTGAAGTACAGCAGTGTTATGTGATGTATGCTGAGCAATTTTCAAAGATCAGCAGCCCTGATTTGCCAATCAGGAGTAGTTTTGAGGCAATTCAGATGCATTATGCTATGATCGCTAGTGAGGAGTAGACGACAGAGGCAATTGCATGCAGTCAAAGTCTCAATGCCTGTGGACAGCAGCAAGCAGCAACTTGCCGTTGTCAGTGTATGCTTCTTAGCGATGTTGTCCATCTGATTATGCAAGTCTGACGCAGCAGCATGCGTGTTCATCTGTGTATACTGCAACAGATGTGTAAATGATGCGGGAATGACACTCGAAGTGTAATGACTCATCCATGTAAACGCAAAAATTGTCTAGCACATCTGCAAGCCTTTGTGTGAGTCTTTGGAAGTTGATCAAACACATCGAAGCTGACAGCAGACACAGTGCAAGCAGTATGAAGATAGGGTATCATGCTAAGCCGCAGATCAAGTCATCCTGCTTCTGATAGTACAAACAATAACTGGCCCTGGCAAGAAATCAGCGCAAGTTTGTCCGCAGCAAAGCATCTCACACAGCACTCATTAGTAATGGGGCGGAGCATCAAGTTCATGGGAAAGGTTTGTTCATGCAGCACCCAGTGAGACCGACGCTGCCATCTTGGGCCTGGCCCACACACTTCTTGGACACACTTCTTGGACAGACACTAAGAGGTTGTCATAGCTTCTCACATCCTCCATGTCCAGCAGCCGGGGACAGTGCTCAGTTGCAGACAACAGCAACGTGTCTCTCATCAGTTCAATGTGTGGTGGCCCTCAAGGAAAGCTTGCCGCTGGGAGTGCTCCCGAACCTTCATGTTGAGCACCCGATGCCACATTTCGTGCGTGAGTGTAGGCTGTGCACTGCCATACACTGCTGCTTGCATGCTGGCCATCAGCTTTGCTAGCTCACGCCCAGAGAATCCTTCAGTCTTTTGTGCTGCTTCTTGCAGCATTCCTGGAGTGAAAGTTTCTACCTGGATCTGATCTGGGCTTGAACTGCGCCCGCGCAACATGGACTGCATAGCCCAGGAAACATGACCTCAGTAACACGGCACTGATGCAGAAGTTCTGGTGCATTGACAGCATCAACTGACAGCAAGACATGCTAGAACCATAAATCAACAGCAACTACTGAATGTGTGCGCATCTGCAAATATTTAGAAAGCCTGGCTGTACTTGTTGACTGTTTGGGATTGAGGACTTTAGCGAGTTGGACAGGCAAGGCTTTGGTAAGACAGAGCAGGCCATGCGGCTGCACATAATGTGCTCTTTTGCATATAAGTTGCCTCCGTTTTAGAAGCTGAGTTTCATAAGCTGAAGGACCTAGGCCTGTTGACACCAACAGCAGCTTCCCTCTTGTTGACAGAACTGCAAGCCCAGCTGAAATCCTTGCTAACAAGCATTCTTTCAGAGGAAGGCAGCGCCGGGAGGGGGAGGGGGGAGGGGGTTTATAGCTCACCGAGAAGCGTTGCCACAATCCCCTGCTGCTGGCAGCCCCAGCACCTCCCTCCACAGTCCCTGCCTTGAAGATATACTGGTCCAGGTACAGTGACAGTATCTGCTGCCTCTCGGAAACTCCCGGCAGACCAAACTCCAGAGCTTCATCCATCCGGTCCAGAATGGCTGAGTCCAGGTCACCCGGCCTGTTTGTGGCTAGCACCACTGCAAAGTCCCGGGACTGGTCACCAGTTCTGAAGAGGACAGCGTTCAAGGCTCCTCTCAAGCCCTGCGAGGCATGGGCAATACTGATGACTTGCTGATCATGGCCTGAGCTCCTTTGCTTGCTGCTGCTGAACTTACTCTCTTTGTATTTTAGAGAGAGAAAAACCATGTTCGGTGCTGAGTGATCACTGCTCAGGAACACTGCTTAAAGACACAACTCAGGGATACTACTCAGGGATGCTACTCAGAGTTTCTACTGGGGACTTTGTGGATCCGTGTGAGTGATTCTGCTATTAATAATGCAGCTCATGCAGCTGTTAGGATCTCGTTTGCACTCACCAGTGTCTCATGTCAAGCACACAGCAAGTGCAGTGACGAGACAACCTGGACTGAAACTGACAGCACTGATAGGTTTCTGCTGATGTCAGCAGCCGACATTTTGTTGGACAGCTTGAAAGCCCACATGGCATTTGGCTGCTACTCCTTTGCAGCTCATCTTGTTCAAACACAGCAGGGCAGGTACTGTTACACAATGACAAGCTCACCTCACTCATTTGCTGCTGTCCTCTCTGGCTGAGGAAAGCATCGGCCTCATCAATGAACAGCAGCAGGCCGCGGCGGCTGCGCTCTGCCCAGTCAAACATGTCATGCAGCTGGGTGACGGCCTGGCCCCCCAGGGGCGCGACGTCACCCCCACTCATGATGGCGTAGTCCAGTCCAGAAGTCTTGGCTAATCGCTTTGCAGCCATGGTCTTACCGGTTCCTGGTGGCCTGCAGACCATAGCAATGCTGCCTTGCAGAGCGTGACTTGCAGAACAGGATTGAAAGAAGTAACGCCAAGAGTGGCCATGACTGCCTCATTTGCTGCTGATCCTGCCTGGTGCCTGTGCTGTGCTGTGCTATGCTGTGCCGTGCCGTGCCGTGCCGTGCCGTGCCGTGCCGTGCCGTGCCGTGCCGTGCCGTGCCGTGCCGTGCCGTGCCATGCCGTGCCGTGCTGTGCTCTCTTTGTACTCCTTGTTGGGGTGGCAAGCAACACACTAGTGAAGGAATGGGCACCACAGACAGATGAGCATGTTTGTCTATGCAACACATTTTCACGCAGACCACCAGGAATTTTACTCAGAATGAAAAGTCAGGAAGCAAACATACCCATAGAATAGCATATGCCTGAAGGGCGCTCCATGGCTCTTTGTGTTAGCAGTGACAGCAGCTAGGGCGCGCACATGGTCATGCATCTGACCAGGCAGTACAATGTCGCTGAAGTCCTTCTTGACTGCCTCACTGGATTTGATGGCGCTGGCGCCCCTCTGCCAGAACCAGCGGCGCGATGTGTCACGTACCAGCTTGGGCGTTCCCAGCCACCTGCAATGCATGTCTGCTGTCAATATCTGCTGAGTACATACAATACAGCTGCTGCCACTGCAGCAGAACTTGGTCCGCTGTGGCTTTGCTCTGAGATTTGTCACAAACTCTTGCAGCACTTGCTTTGTACGCTAGACTGTTGATTTAGCGTCCTTTTGAAAATAAGGTCTGCTGGTGTGCACCTTCACGCCCCACTGTCAACAAGTTGCACAACAGGTCCTGTTGCACAAGCTTTGCAGAAAGGCCATGTAGGCAAAATGTAACCACAGTGTAACCACAATCAGCAGTAGCACAATGTAGTTGTGCCCGAACCATGCAAAAGGGTGCATAACTCAGAAGAGTGCTGTGCATTGTACACCCTGTAAATGACACCTGCATCATTGGCTCAACATAGCAGCAGCAGCACAATACATGGTACCTGCTGAAGACCTGACCAGCCACTCGGGTGCCCTCTCTTGCAGAGTAGACTCCCAGAGCCAGAACAGTGAGGCCAGCCAGTGCAGTGCCAAGTTTCTCCTTGTCTGTCAGTAGAGCCAAAGTTCCTGATCCCAAGTTGGTGAAGGTGGTGTTGATGGCCTCAACCAGTTTCTTTCGCTCCTCCTCCAATCGGAGCTGCATGGCTCGACGGTTCACATCCTCGTTTTCTCTGTTTTCTTTGATACGGCCTTCTGCCTCTGCAAGAGCCTTTTCCCTCTCAACTTCTTTTTCCAAGTTGGCCTGCACGTGGTGTGATAACACGAATGTTTCTTACAGCACGCTTTTCAGACATGATGGCTCAAACAGGCTGGCTCCCACTGCTGATGTGACATTGCACAGAAGGCGATGGTGAGAATTTGCTGCCCAGTGAAATTGCTGCTGTTCAGGCAGTTCCTGACATCAATGCATATGCCTGTTGCCATGCCAGAGGGCATCTGTAAACAGAGTCAGACAGCTGCCTGAGTAAGAGACAGTCAGCATTGATGTCAGCGTTTGAAACAACAGGTGGGATAAAACGTTGGGGAACAAGGTACAATCCACCACATGCACTCACAAACAATGGCAGCAGTCACACCTTATACTTCTCAGTAGCTCGTCTTTCCCCCTCTATTTGCTCTTGTATTCTGCGCTTTTCAGCTTCCTGGTTGCGCACAGACTGCTCTTGCAGTGTCACTAGCTCCCTATTTCGCTCCCGATTCTTCTGATGATCTGACTCACCACGTTTGCGAGCTAGCTCATCCTCATACTGGGCCAGCTGTGCCTTGGCTTGCGCATCCTGCTGCATGGTCTTGCGCTGCTCCTCCCACCTCGCCTTCTCAGTTTCCTGTACAGTAAGCAGTTGCTACGCACACATATAATATGGCCTGCCATATCATTGCACACTGTGAACGCTGTATGTGAACGCTGCATCAAGAACCAACGTGCCTCACTGTAAGCATTACTGTAACTTGACAAAGCCTGACCTTCCTCTGCTGCTCAGCATAAACCTTGTACTGAGCCTCCTCTTTACTAGCTTCTGCTTGCTTAGTGCGTTCTTGCTCCCGTGTCAATTCGAAGACCTGGGCACAAGCAAATTTTCGGCTGAAGTTGGCTGTTGACAGCTTGACTGACGTCAAAAATGACGTTCACAACACATATTGCACGGCAGTGGGGACCCCGCTTCGCGTCCGGCTGATGGTACAACAGGAGGGCAGGCATACCTTCTTAGCATATGGTGACTTGTTGATCTCACGCAGAGCTTTGGCACCTCGCTCAAGAGCCTCGGGGTCAAAGCCGACACCCTTAGGATCCTCGCAGTATGCAACTGTCCCTCCTGCGGCGATGGCGGCCGCTACAGCAGCACCGGCGCGCCATCTGCCTGCCAGTGTGCGCAGTGCCATATTGGCTGGCAGAGCGCTTTGCGATCTGCGCAAGCTAAACTGCATTGACTGTCGGCAGGTGCCAGAGTTGACTCCAGAAGGTATCGTCGTTCGTTCCATGGCGGATACTGACACCAGGGCTTTTCGAATTGGTTCAGGGCATTTGCCGGACGTTCTGCCCTATCAGAACGAACAAGCATATCAAGAAATGGCAGCCAAACCATGTCTTTTCGTGAGACTGAGCAACTCTACGCGTGACGACTCACTGGTATTCAGGCTCGACCTTCGCATGTTAAAACCATCAGCCGCTGCCGGGAGCCAGCGTCCGCCCGCAAATCACTTGTGGTAGTGATCGACCTGGTTGCCACTCCCTTAGGATCCACCTGGAAACGCTCACTCGTTCACAAGGTATCAACCTCTGTTGTCAAACACCTCCGGTGTCATGGCACCATCTAGTAAATCGCCCGCCTCTGGTAGCTCCTCCAGCTCTTCCTCTAGCGGCTCTGGAAGTAGTTCTTCGAACAGCTCTGGCAGCAGCAGTAGCTCATCAGGGTGAGTCGTTGATGCGTGAACCATTAACTGGGCGTGTTGAAAACCCAATCACAGTTTTGCTCAGCCTTCTTGTCAGTGGTTCCTTAACACATACGAAAGTTTTTGCTTGCCTGCAGAAGCAGCTCTCGGTCACGTAGTCCAACACCTGCAATCAGTCCTAAACAAACTGCACCAGCAGAAAGTATTCTGCCTCCACCCCCTGGGCGTGATGCAAAGCAAGATGCAAAGCAAGATACAAAGCCAGAGCCCAAATCAGACTCAAGGTCTGAGCCTAAGCCAGAGTTGAAGCAGGAGGCCAAGCAAGATGCAAAGGCAGTCAGTCAGGAACCTGCTGTGAAAGCTGAGCCTGCAGCCAAGGCAACGTCTCCCCCAGCAAAGGTGCCACTTGTAGCTCTGTTGGCAGAACCTGCCCAATGCTGCAAATCATGCAATGCAGCCTCTGTGAGAACGCAGCAACGTGCAGCCTGTGCCTTGAACAGTGCGATGGCACAGAGCAGCCACATGCTACCTGTCATGTGGTATTGTCAATAGCTGTCCACTTTTCTGCAGGAGAACAAGGCCCCTGAAGCCGAGACTAGCCGCTTGCATGTTGGTCACCTGACAAGAAATGTGCAGGCAGAGCATATTCAAGAGATCTTTTCAACGTTTGGCACAGTTAAGCACGTAGAGCTTGCCATGGACAAAGCAGTCAATCTTCCAAGAGGGTTTGCTTATGTTGAGTTCAGCAAACGCTCTGAGGCAGAGGATGCCCAAAGGCTCATGGATGGTGGACAGCTGGATGGAAATCAGCTGAGGTGGGTTGTCTCTGCTCAATACTTCATACACACGCATCCTGCATTGCTCCATCACAGTCTCGTTAGTAATAACGCCAATAATTCCCTCCCATACAACCAGGCTCACCTCTTGTTCATTGCTACATACCTTTGCAACATGTCTGTAATGTTGCTCTGCTGACACCATATCATGTATGGAGTCATGAGTTGCATCACAGCGTGAAAGCATACAAGGTTGCCCTTTGACTGCATATTATGAGATCCATTCCCAGACATGATCCCAGGAAGACAGCAAAAGCAACACATCTGGAGCTAAGTCGTGTGTAAGCTGCATGCTCAAGACTGGCTTTACACTGCAGTGTGGCTTTTGTGCTGGTGCCTCGTAAGCCAAAATCCCCACCTAGGCAGAAGCCCTCCTCGCGGGCAGTCTCCCCAATAGGACGCAGAGAGTCAGATCTGAAGGATGGCAGGGACAGAGGGTACCGAGGCAGGGATGCCCCTAGGGATGACTATAGAAACAGAAGACCATCACCACTTAGACGGCGGTCTCCACCCATGAGGGATGTCAGGGATTCTAGATATGACCGACAACGCAGGCCATTGTCCCCTCCGCGTAGTAGAAGGTATCTTGTCTGTTCTCAGCTTGGACTGCCTGTTTGCTTGACAGTGTCAAACATTCATGTGCATGACGCCATAAGACAGGCTAATGCAGACTAGCATGGTCTTGCAGAGGCACATGCTGGTGTACTCTTAGAAATCAGGCTAGCATCCAACAGCTCAATCTGCATTGACACCATAGAGGCATTTTCATTCACAACCCAGCCTGGTCATCACTCATGCTGCAACAGATGACAGATCACATCTCAACAGAATTGGTCTGCCAGCCGCCATGTTGCACATCTGCTGGTGCCTTTTGCTGCTGACAAGCCATGACAAGGTTATGTGAGAAGACAATGTTTGAATGAGGACTGGCATTGTTGCAGGCCTGTGTCTCCAAGGGGTCGCCTGCCTCGCTCCCCTCCCCGGCGCCGCGCTGCCTCCCCCATCCGGGACAGGCAGCGGCGCAGGACACCCACACGCAGAAGCCCAGCTCGCAGGCGCACCCGCTCACCTGCTGGCAAGGTTAGCGCCCATTGCTGCTCACTTTCATAAATGTTGTATGGAGCAGCCAACATAATGTGTCCATTGTGCATATGGAGCAGCCAACAAATTATGTTCATTATGCTGATTGAGATTCACTGTTTGTTTGCAGGGCCAAGCTGCTGCTCCGCAACCAGCACAGAGGCCAGTGCGCGGCCGCAGCCGCAGCAGCAGCAGCAGCGGAAGCTACAGCAGTTCTGGCTCTTCAAGTAGAAGCTTTTCTTCAGACTCCAGCAGATCATAGCACATCAGCCCGGCTTGATTTACCTATTGCACTTCAGCTTTAGTGTGATTTGACTGGTCAGAGTGGACCAGCATTTTGGGACATCTGCGCTTTGTTTATCAGGTTCTGAGAAATGACGTAATCAACATAGAAATGGTATGTCCAGCATTGGGCAGTCTTCAGCTTGACACACGATGCGTATAACAAATTGTCAGGCAGGCAAATCCCAGCCAATGTGCCAGTTGTACTTGACATTGTATGCAGTGTCAGAATAGGGCAGTTGCTTACCAACGCTCGCTCCTCGAAGCACTTGACAAGCTGGTACCGCAGGTTGATGCTGCTGGCTATAAGCCACTTCAAGCTATGCTATTGTCCAGTACTGGAGCAAGTTCCTTGTGAACTTCCTCACCTTCTGCTTTGACATGCATTGACTGAGCTCTGGAGCTGTCAACCTGAATCCCAAGACCCAAGTGTCATGTTTTAGATTTGGTCGTGCAAAACACAACTCTCTCTGACTGCTATGTTTTCTGTGGCCTGTCATTATGGCAAGTCCTGGCGGCCACTTCAGAAGAGTTGAGTGCCGATACACATGTCGTCTAACCACTGTTGTTGTCAATGGTCCAGCTTTCCCGCCTTGTAGTAAATAATGTGGAGCTGGCAAACCCTAGCAAACCCCTTCTGCTTCTTCAAAGCCAAAGTCTTGAACGCAAGAGCCAAAAAATTGGCCCACATCCGGAGGCCTCTGATATTGGTGAAGTATCTCTGGGGAACCCAGCCATCATCTGTATCAGAGATCTGCCATCATCCATGGTTTAACTGGCAATGAGCCCAGTTAATTTCCCCTTGACCTCATATGACTGGACCACCTCAGCCAATCAAGGCACCACCCTTAAGCGTATCTCTGAAGGGTCCAGTCATCATGGATCAGAGGCCAACATGCCCACTTGGCCTCAACGCATTCCCCTTGCTTCCTTGGCACTATGGCCTTTCGTCAATTCTTGTTACTGGCAAGCCCGCCCAGTTCTCCCCTTTCAGCATACGTCTATGCTGTACTGGGTGTACCCCCCACCCAGACCGGTACTATGATGCCTAATCTGTTGCATTCTTATACACGGGCATTTGATTCAGATTGCGATTATGGGTCAAAGGTCGTGACAGTCAACGCCACTGTCTATGCGGCGCCACAGGCTCTTCGTCCCGATCAAAGGTCGTTGGTCTGGAAGAAACGCGCAGAGAAGAAGTACGAAGCCGATCGACATGGAGGAGTGGTGCTTCAAAGCTCGCGTGTCCCACCACTGTCTAAGACTCGCAGGCAGATCTGGAAGGCTTCACAAATCGTGAGAACTGCATTGTCGCGGAGTATACGAGCATTCCGTGGAGTGCAATCGTGCCCTGAGACGATATAGAAATGAGGCTTACCATGTACTTCGTCAGGCTGTGACCAACCATGCTGGCAACGAAGCTGACACCGAAGAACCGGGCCCCTTTGCAGGCCACAGATGCAGCTCTCTGTGCTGGCTTGAACTTGCCAACCTGCACCAGTGCATAAACTCGCAGTCAGACCCGCAACAAACATGATGCTGTGCTTGCTGATAGCAGATGGAAGCTGACTTGGACTCAGCAGTACAAGCAAGAACTGGAGCCTTCTGACAGCGAAGAGAACTGCAGGCTGCCATGGCCACGCAAAGAGCTGAGTTGTGCATCACAAAACTTCAAAGCTATACATGAATTGACACGAACACTGTGAGTTTGCTGTACACTCTTGGTGTGATGAGTTCATGCCGCACAGTGCAGTGTGCAACACTGTCGAACACAGGCAGACAATGCTTGTAGCGCTACAGGCTAACACATCGCCATGTGTTCGTGCGGTGAAGTGCACCAACACATTGATCACAGAAGAAGTACAACGCTGCAGCATGCTGCCTGACTGCCAATTTTGACTACTGTAACAGCTGATGCGTTTTCAGTTGACTGGCGCTGTAAGCAGGGTCATCTCCAGAAATGACTGGCAGTCCTGACCCACAGCATCATTGTGACTGGTAGCAGATGTTGCTGTCATAGAGAGCACAGTTACTCTGTGCTAAGGTGGGTGATCGCGCCGAGACAACTCCACAGCATTTCTGTCAATAAGTTGCTAGGTCAATATGATTGGTTGCTGGAAAGCAGCAATGCGACCATCCTTAGTATTTGTTGTGCATGCAGGCAGCTTCCCTACAACACCCTTCAGACTTAGCTCCTTGTAGTCAACGCTGGTCTGTTGAGCTTTGCAGGTGAGTCAGCTAAGCCTGACAATGCAAAGTCATAGAGTTGGTGAATAGGCTTTGTACATCCTGTGCTCGACCTGCAATGCTGTGCTGGACTCAACAGCATCCTACATACCTGCTACGTCACAAAAACACAGGTAGTTGGTACACAGGTGACAGACACAGGATATTTTGAACAAGATATACCAGTGCCTATGTGTGTGATTGGTAATACGCTAGGCGGTCTTCTTCGCCCAAAGATCGCAGAAACTGATCTTTCCGGCTGTCGTGATCCAAGCTTTCCTCCCATTGAAGTTTCCTCTGGGCAGCCGTTTTCTTGCTGCCAAACCAGCTGCAGACAACATGACATGAGACACTTTGACAACAGTCACAGCATGGATCTTGCTGATGCAAGTCTGCTAACAAGAAAATGGATGTGGGCACTGACCCACATGACTGAGGTGGGATGGCCATGATATGTAGGCGTAGGGACATATGCACAGCCTTGCTTACTTGGTAGGAGGCCATATAGATCTCCAATTGCTTGCCTTGCCAGGTGTAAGCACCAGTTCCATGCGAGGTATCTTAGCATGGCAATAAGGCTGTGTGACAGTCACTGCATCGCCCTCATCGCCACCTAATCGCCTGCTCTCCAAACACATGAGTCAAAGGCTACACGCAGTCTTGTGATACTTCTGATGACATGTTATGCAGTGTGACACGCTGAAAAGCTATGGTATCTTGATCAGCTCAAAACACACTCTATTTGCGCTGATTGACGTGATTGAATGCATACAAGACATACGTAGGGAATTGTGCTGGTCCACATTTGCAAGCAGACAACCTGCATGCATAGTACATGTAGCTTGATGGCTACAGAAACATACCCTGACATAGAGGGCAGGTGCTTCTTGACATTCCAGTGTGGGCGCAGCTGCACAAGTGATGGCGCTCTAGGGATCTGCATCGTGCACCATACTGTCAACAGCAAAGCACAGACAGACAGCTGCATGTGAGCAAACATGCTCTGTGTGGTGCAGAGACCAACAGTGTTTGCAAAGTAGGCCATTTTGAACTTACATTGAACTTGCTACTCATGTTGTGAGCATCGTTCTCCCACTTTGTGGTCACCCTGCAAAGAAAAGAAAGCCTCGTTTGAAAAGAGCCTTCACCATAGTTGCTGCTATGACTGGGGGCCACACCAGGGAAGGAAGGACTCACGAGTACTCAAGCAATGGATATCTGCGCCCTGAGCTCCAATCCCACTCCCCTCGAAGCTGCAGATGGCACCAGCCCCACAAGGACCACCTCTTCCCATACACTTTGACTTCTTGCTTATCAGGATACACTTTGATTTTCCTGATCCACCGGTTATTGTCATGTGTAGGCTTAATCTGCAAACGTTTGCAAGTGCTGTCAAATTTATGGTCAGCATGTCGAGTTATGATCAAAAGCATGCCAGCAATCAGCAGCAGACGAGCATTGCAAGACTCACCACAGCAGTAGCATAGTTGGACTGATGCCCTAAGGTATAACTCAAGCTGCAAGTCAAGGCTGGAAGCTGCCGGCCGAGAAGTCTTGAGTTCTGAAAGCTGCATGTGCAGTGCATGTTAGGTCAGATCAGTTGAATTTGTGTTTGTCAAATGTCGCCCTGAGACCAGCAGAGTGCGCTCGCAAATCAGAATCTACACGGGCAGCCGATTTGCACTAGCTTTGCGTCGTCCAGTGGTTTTGCGCTGGTGGCTGAAGTCAAACATGGTTACCTGTTTTTCACCTTGAACGTGTACACTGGAGCGTATTTGATGCTGTACTGCCTCCAGAAGGAAGCTAGGACGTCTTCTGATGATTCACCTTCAGAGTAACAGGACACAGCGTCGCCGTCGGTGTCGTTTTCAACTACCTCCAACTCCGCATCCATCACAGCTGCACAGTTTGCGTTCTTGTCTATCCTTGCACTGCCGACTAGTCTGCAAAACACGCTTACAAGACTTGCAGAAGCGAATTGCTTGCCGAACTGTGCATACTTGCGCTGGCCAGGTCCAACACTTGCTCCCAGACCGGAGCCTTCGAGTCGTAGGCTGAGTCACTCAAATGTCGGTCACTGAAATGTGAGAGTGCCTTTTTCATGGTCCCATGGCTGCAACCTCAAGTATGCTTTGGGCGTCTTGATACACATTGAAAATGACTCCTGCAGCACAGATAGATAAACGATGACAACGCTTGAGCCAATCAACAAGTATGATCACATGCAGAAAACAATCAGGTTGTTTCGATCACAGGCTGGCCAAAGCATTGCAGTTGCTCCTCTGTCTCTGCAAGAGTTGTGTAAGTCACTTTAGTAAACTATGCAGACGTATCACAGGCTGACCAGCAGAGTAGGCTGCAAGCGTAGCTCCTTGTTTGTCTGTCAACTTACATAGCTGTCAGGTATGTCCTGGTATCACTCAGTAGTGTAAGATAATGATAATAAAAGCGCTTTCCAGCTCATGATCATCATGATGAGCTAGGTACGTGCAGGACAAACCTTGTCTCTCCAAAGCAGTCTGTCTTGCACATCTCTATAAGGTCTACCAATTCGACAGTTTTGACAATCACGCAACGCATCATCATTATAACTAGACCTAGGGCGGCCAGGTGGGCGAAGCCCCTCGACTTCACCAAACAAAAGCTATAGACAGTAGTATGGTGCATAACATTTGCACTCAACTAGTCTCAACTAGTGTCTTCCATGTAGCGCAACGACCTAAACACATGTATCTAAAGTACTCAATCAATGTTACATTTAGGTTCTCACAGTGCGACAAACCACTTTGAAAGCGTCTGTTCGCAGCACTTTGCGA
>JAABUP010004360.1_pt1 | contig 23216 bp, 23 predicted proteins | sample 5559201 | NCBI WGS metagenome assembly JAABUP01 (sample SAMN10711887, study PRJNA513373) | rock metagenome | isolation source: Antarctica rocks | place: Antarctica | reverse complement strand
GATCTGAGCGCAATTCCACTATGTTTCCAAGCGAACGCGAGACATAATATTCCAAAAAATCCCGATTTTTGCTTAAGTCCGACAGGCTGCTAGATGCAGCAATGATTGCTGGAAACGGCCCGCGACGCGATAATTGCGTATTCGGTGCCGTCGAGCGCCGCATATCCGTCGAAATGAGCAGAGCATGACCATCCGTAAAATCACCTCGACCCTGTTCGCGGCCCTCCTTGTTTCCGCGTCGTTTGCCGCTGCCGCCAGCGCTGCGACGGCCCGGCACCCAATCCGTCACCCGCATTCCATGATGGGCCACTCGATGAGGGGCCACTCAAGCATGCGGCACGACCCCGGCAGCGCCGCCACGGACGCGCTGAACCAGCAAAGTCTGAGTTCCGCCCGCAGCGGCACCGCTCCAAGCGGCATGACTCCAGGCGGCATGTCCCCGAGCGGCACGGCTCCGACTGACACCACCCAGTAAAGGCTGGACTGACGACCGACTTCGGCGGCCTGCGCCGCGCAGGCCGCCGGGACACGCGGTCAAGGGTGTCGAGGCACGCCGGCCGAGACGGTCGAATACGCTGCGAACGCCCCTTGTCGGCACTTGAACGCCGATGATGCCGCCCGACCTGTTCGCCTTCGTCCTGTTCGCCGTCGCCACCTCGGTCACGCCGGGGCCGAACAACATCATGATCGCGGCCTCGGCTGCCAACCATGGCGCACGTGCGACCACTCCCCACATGCTAGGCATCAGCGGCGGGTTCGGCGTCATGGTGGCTCTCGTTGGCTTGGGCCTGGCCGGGCCGCTTGCCGCGTCGGCGGCGCTGCATGCCGCCCTGCGGTGGATCGGCGGCGCCTGGATACTCTGGATCGCATGGGGCATCGCCCGCGCCGACCCAGCCATGCCGCTGGGCGGCGGGTCCGCAAGTAGGCCCATGGGCTTCGGTGCGGCGGCGTTGTTCCAATGGGTCAATCCCAAAGCATGGATCCTGGCCATCGTGACGAGCACGACCTACACTGTGCCCGGCCACGGGCTGGTCGGACAAATCATGCTGCTCGCCGTCCTGTTCGCCCTGGTGTGCCTGCCATGCACCCTGTTCTGGATGCTGCTTGGCGCTGGCGCCGGCCGGGTGCTGCGGTCGCCCGCGCAGTTGAGGACGTTCAATGTTGCCATGGCCGTGTTGCTGGTCTTGTCCGTGCTCCCCCTGCTGGCGCGCTGATGCGGTTGCCGAGCCTGGTGCGCCCGCTCCGGCAGCCGTCGCTGGCGCTGCTGTGGGGCGGGCTCGCGCTGTCGTCGGTCGGCGACCAGGCCTACGCCGTCGCCTTCACCTGGATCGCGGTCGAGGCGTTCGGCCCGGCCGCCGGCTGGATCGTGGCGGTGGGGCCGCTCGTGGTGCTGCTGACCCTGGTGTTCGGCGGACGGCTCGCGGACGGATGGGCGCCGCTGCGGGCGATGCTTGGCGCCGACGTGGCCCGCGCGACGGTGTTGCTCGGTGTCGTCGCGGCATGGTCGGCCAGCGGCGGGCCGTCGCCGGCGGCGCTGATTGCCGCAGTGGCCGTATTGGGCGCTGGCCAGGCCGTGTTCCGCCCGGCGCTGCAAGCCGTGATCCCCGCGCTGGTGGCCGACCCGTCCGCGCTGCCGGCCGCCAATGCGCTGCTGGACGCAACGGAGCGGATCGCCCGGCTGCTCGGCCCCGCCTTGGTCGGCGCGCTCGTCCTCGTGCTGCCGATCCGCCACATGCTGACGGTCGATGCGGCGACGTACCTTGCCTCGGCGGCGGCGCTGCTGGCGATCCAGCGGCACGCCCGGCTGCCCGCCGCCCGGCCGGCGTCGCCGGGCCTGCTCGTCTCGATGCTGCACGGCGTCCGCGTGGTGCGGCGCCATCGCCTGCTGGGCTACGTGCTGGTTGGGAAAGCCCCGTTGAACGGCACCTGGTATGCGGTGTTCTTCCTGATCCTGCCATTGATGGTGGCACGCAACGGGCTGGTGGGACCCGGCGGATCGGGCGTTGCCGCGTATGGCGCGGTCATCTCAGCCTATGGCTGCACCAACCTCCTGGCCAACCTGGTCATCGGCAGCCGCCCAATGCCGGCCCGGCCCGGCCGGCAGATCTTCATCGGCAATTTATGTATGGGCGTCGGCATCTGCGCGCTCGCGCTCACCGAGGCATCCGGCCTGCCGCAAGCCGCCCTGCTGCCGGCCTATGCCGCCATCGCCGCCTTTTGCGCGGTGAGCGGCCCCATGCAGGACATCCCGGTCGCGGTGCTCCAGCAAACCGAGTTGCCGCGACCGGACATCCAGGCCGCCGCCCGCGCCTTCCTGGCGGGGAACCAGCTTGGCAACCTGCTCGGCTTGGTGATCGCCCCGGCGCTGCTGGGACTGCTGCCCACATCCCTGGTCGTCGCGCTCTGCGGCGCTCCCAGCATTGCCTTCGCCGTGGTTGGCCTGCGCCGCTACGCCTGAACGGCGCCAGGCTCAATCAGCCGCATCAGCGTGTCGAGTTGATCCGCCTCCTCCGCCGGCTTGTCCATGCGCACGCGGGCGACGCGGGGGAAGCGCAGCGCCACGCCGGACTTGTGCCGGTTGCTGCGCTGCGCCGCGTCGAAGGCAATCTCCAGCACCAGGCCGCGCTCCACCTCGCGCACGGGTCCGAAGCGGTTGGTGGTGTGGTTGCGTATCCAGCGATCGAGCGTCACCAGCTCCGCGTCGGTGAAGCCGGAATAGGCTTTCCCGACCGGCACCAACTCCCCGTCCTCCCGCCACAGCCCGAAGGTGTAGTCGGAGTAGTAGCTGCTGCGCTTGCCGTGGCCGCGCTGCGCGTACATCACCACGGCGTCGATCGTGAGCGGGTCGCGCTTCCACTTCCACCACTGGCCCTTGGGCCGGCCGGGCACATAGGCGCTGTCGCCGCGCTTCAGCATCAGCCCCTCGATGCTGGCGGCGCGGGTGCCGTCGCGCACCATCGAAAGCTCGTCGACGGTGGTGAACGGGATCAGCTCGGACAGGTCCATGCGGGGCGGGCTGTGCTCGGCGTACCAGGCCTCCAGCCGTATCCGGCGCGCGTCGAAGGGCAACGGCCGCAGATCCTCGGCGCCGTCGAACAGCAGGTCGTAGAGGCGGACGGCGACGGGGTAGTCGCGCTGCGCCTTGGCGCCCGGCGCCTTGCGGTTGAGCCGCTGCTGCAAGTCGGCGAACGGTGCCACTTGACCGTCGCGCAGCACCAGCAGCTCGCCGTCCAGCACGCCGTGGAACACCATCGCCTCGACGATCTCGGGGAACGCGGCCGAGATGTCGTCGGCGCCGCGCGAGAAGATGCGGCGGCCGAGCGGCGTCGCCACGAGCTGGACGCGGATGCCGTCCCACTTCCACTCGGCGCGGAAGGCCGAGGGGATCAACGCGGCGATATCGGGCGCCTCCAGCGGATGGGCCAGCATGGGAGAGCGGAACACCGGTGCGCCGGCCGGGTCGGGGCGCGGGCCATGGCCGCCGATCCAGGCGAACAGCGGCGTATACGGCGGTGTCAGGCCGTGCCAGACCTCCTCGATCTCGTCGGCCGCGATACGTCCCTCGGCGACCTCGGCCAGCGCAACCTTCGCCAATCGCGCCGAGGCGCCGACACGCAACTCGCCGGTGATCAGCTTCAGCAACGCATAGCGGACCGAGGCGTCGGAGGCGTCGAGCCAGCCGGCCAGCACGAAGGGCAGCTCGGACTTCGGCGTGCTGATCAGGGTCCGCACGACTTCGGTCATGCGGGGCGGCCCGGCGTTGCTGGGCGCCGAGGGCCAGATCAGCGCAACGGTCTCCGCGAGGTCGCCGACATAGTCGCGCGACATGTCGAACAGCACGGGGTCGGTGCGCTCCTCGACCAAGGCACGGATCATGGCCGGCTTCGCAGCCTGAAAGGCGAGCTCCCCAGTCAACGCGGCGAGACCGAAGCCGCGGTCGGGGTCAGGCTGGGTAGCGAAATAGCGGCGCAGCAGGGCGATTTTCGCCAGGCGGCCCGGCGTGAACACCAAGCGCTCCAACAGGTCCGCGAAGGCGATCATGCGGCGGCGGGCGCCACTGTCCCAGCTTTTGGCCCAGCTTCTGGCCCAGCCTCTGACAGGTCCTCTTGCTCGTCGCCGTAGCCCACCAGCCGCAGCGCACGCCCACGGATGCCGCGCTTGGCCGCCTCGTGGATCAGCGCCTCCTCCCGGCCGTGCGTCACCCACACCTCCGGGGCGGCGACCTCGTCGAGGGTCTGGTTCAGCTCGTCCCAGTCACAGTGGTCCGAGATGACCAACGGCAGCTCGACGCCCTTGCTCCGGGCACGCTGCCGCACCCGCATCCAGCCGGAAGCGTTGCACACGACCGGCTCCGCCAAGCGCCGCGCCCAGCGGTCGGCGATCGCGCTGGGGGGCGCGATCACGATGGCGCCCTTCAGCTTGTCCTTCTCGGCAACCGTGGCCGGCAGTAGGTCGCCGAGCGGGATGCCGAGGCGGCCATAGGCGGCGCAGAGCGGGATTTGCGCGCCGTGCAGGTAGATTGGCCGGTCCCAACCTGCCTGGCGCAGCAGCGCGATGACCCGCTGCGCCTTGCCCAGCGCATAGGCGCCAACGACATGCGTGCGCTCAGGGAACAGCGCCACGCTGTCGAGCAGCTTGGCGATTTCGTGCTCCGCTGGCGGATGGCGGAACACCGGGAGCGCAAAGGTGGCCTCGGTCACGAACACGTCGCAGGAGATTGGCACGAACGGACGGCAGGTTGGGTCGGGCTGGCGCTTGTAGTCGCCGCTGACCACCGCGCGGCTGCCGCGCCACTCCATCGCGACCTGCGCGCTGCCCAGCACGTGCCCGGCTGGCTGCATCCAGACCCGGACCTCGCCGATGGCAATGGGTTCGCCGTACTCCAGTGCCTGCTGGACGGCGCCGGCGCGGCCTTCGCCCATGCGGACATCCATGAGCGCCAACGTCTCGGGGCTTGCGAGCACGGCGTCATGGCCGGGCCGGGCGTGGTCGGCGTGAGCATGGGTAATAATGGCGCGGGCCACGGGCCGCAGCGGGTCGATGTAGAAACCGCCGGGCTCGCAGAACAGGCCGTCTGGCAGGACCTTGAGCCAGGTTTCAGGGTGCGGCATGGTAGCGGGTCCGGGTCCAGCCCGGACCCGGCAAACTTAGCCCGGCTTGTTCTGGCCGTCGGCCGCGAGCGGCACCGGCACCCAGCGCAGGCCGTCGCCGCTCTGGATCAGCATGAGCACCGTCTTGCGGTTCTGCTTGCGGAACCGGTCGAGGCGCTCCTGCACGTCGGCGGGGCTGGACACCGCCTCCTGCTGCACCTCGACGATGACGTCGCCGGGCTTCAGGCCGCGGCCGGCGGCGTTGCCGTCCGGCATCACGTCCGTCACCACGACGCCCTTCTGGTCCTGCGACAGCTTGAACTTGTCGCGCAGGTCGTCGGTGATCGGCGACAGCCGCGCGCCCAGGCCCGAGATTTCCGACGTGCGGTTCGGCGTCACACGCTCCGGCGTGGGCGTGGCGGACGCCTGCTGCACCTCGTCGGGCAGCTCGCCGACCGATGCCTGCACCGTCACCTCCTTGCCGTCGCGCCACAGCACGACGGGGACGTTCTTGCCGATCACCGTCTCGGCTACAATGCGCGGCAGGGTCTTCATCTCCTTCACGTCCTGGCCGTTGAACTTCAGGATAATGTCGCCGTTGCGGATTTTGGCCGTGTCGGCCGGGCCGCCGTCGTTCACGCCGGCGACCATGGCGCCGGTCGTGTCCTTCAGGCCGATGCTCTCGGCGATATCGGGCGTCACCTGCTGGATGCGCACTCCCAGCCAGCCGCGGCGGGCACGCCCGAACTCGCGAAGCTGCGACACCACAGATTTGGACAGGTTGGACGGGATCGAGAACCCGATGCCGACGGAGCCGCCGGAGGGCGAGTAGATCGCCGTGTTGATGCCGATGACTTCGCCCGACATGTTGAACAACGGCCCGCCCGAGTTGCCCCGGTTGATGGCGGCATCCGTCTGGATGAAGTCGTCATACGGCCCCTGCCGGATGTCGCGCCCGCGTGCGCTCACGATGCCGGCCGTGACGGAGCCGCCGAGGCCAAAGGGGTTGCCGATCGCCAGCACCCAGTCGCCCACGCGCTCGGCGTCGCTGTCGCCGAACGGCAAGAACTTGAGCGGCTTGTCGCTTTCGACCTTGAGCAGGGCTAGGTCCACCCGCTCGTCCTTGCCGACCAACTTGGCCTTGAGCGTCGTGTTGTCCTGCAAGGTCACGCTGATCTCGTCCGCGCCATCGATGACGTGGTTGTTCGTCACGATGTAGCCGGCGGGGTCGATAACGAAGCCTGAGCCGAGGCTCACGGCCCGTCCGGAGCTTGGCGGCCCGCCATCCTGGCCCGGCGGCCCACCCTCGCCATGGCCCGGCCCTTGGCCACGGCGTTGCTGGCCGCCGGGCTTGTTGCGGTCCAAGAAATCCTTGAAGAACTGCTCGAACGGCGAACCCGGCGGGAAGTTCGGGACCTCCGGACCGCTCCGGTCCGCCCGGGCCTGCGCACTTTGTGACGACGAGATGTTCACCACCGCCGGCAGCAGCGTGGCCGCAAGGTCGGCAAAGCTTTCTGGGGCGCCACGCGCCGTCGCCGGGGCTATGAACGGCGGCAGCACGGCCGGGAGCACGAATGCGCTGGCGAGTGCGAGAGCACGAAGGGACCGGAGGCGCATAACTTAACTCCCGAGGGGACGGCGAAAGATGGATGTATCCATGCAGGCGGCGTGGCCGCAACACATTAGATGGGACGGCCCGCAAGTTCGGGAACAACGCAGGCCGCGCGTCATTGTTGCGGCGCCTGGCGCAGGAGGCGCAAGAAGTCGCTGTCCGGGGTCAGGACAAGGCGGGACTGCCCATTGCCGAACGCCTCCCGGTACGCCTGCATGGTCCGGTAGAACTCGTAGAACTTGGTGTCCTGCTGGAAGGCGTCAGCGTAGATCTTGATCGACTGCCGCTCGCCCTCGCCGCGCGAGCGGTCGGCGGTGGCGCGGGCCTCGGCCAGCAGCACCGTGCGGTCGCGCTCGGCGTCGGCGCGGATGCGGGCGGACGCCTCGGCGCCCTCGGCCCGCGCCTGGCTCGCGATGCGTTCGCGCTCGGACTTCATCCGGCTCAGGATGGCCTGGGTGTTCTCCTCCGGCAGGTCGGCCCGACGCAGGCGCACGTCCTCGATCGTCACGCCGAACCCGCGCATCTCGTCGCTGACCTGGCCGCGTATCAGCCCCATGATGCGGCCACGGTCAGCCGACAGCACCTTCAACAGTTGCTCGTTGCCCAGCACGCGGCGCAGCGAGGAGGTCACGACCGAATTCAGCCGCGCCCGTATGGCGTCCTCGGCCGAGCCGACCGCCTGGAAATACTGTAGCGGGTTGGTGATGCGGAACCGGGTGAAGCTGTCCACGATCAGGCGCCGCTGGTCGGACAGGATCACCTCCTCACCCGGAGTCTCATAGTCCAGCAGGCGGCGGTCGAAGCTGATGACCGTCTGCACGAACGGCACCTTCATGTGCAGCCCCGGCGTGCTGATGACGCGGATCGGCTGGCCGAACTGGGTGATCAGCACCTGCTCGGTCTGCGAGACCGTGAACAGGCTGGCGACGACCAGCACGAACAGCACGAAGGCGGCGGCGATGGCCGCGATCACGCCGCGGCTCAACGGCGGACCTCCGACGGCGGCGCGGGCGGCGCCGCGGCGGCTGGCGCCTTCGGCCGGCCGGTGGGGTCGAGCGGCAGATAGGGCACGATGCCCTGCAGCTTGTCGTCCACCACGATCGAGGGCGTCTTGGTGAGGATGTCCTGCATCGTCTCGATATACAGCCGCTTGATCGTCACGTCCTTGGCGGCGGAATAGGCGTTGTAGACGCTCAGGAAGCGCTGCGCCTGCCCGCCGGCCTCGGCGATGTTGGCCTGGCGTGCGCCGTCGGCCTCGGCGGTGACGCGGGCGGCGTCGCCGCGGGCGCGCGGCACGATGTCGTTGCGGTAGCTCTCGGCCTCGTTGCGGGCGCGGTCGGCGTCGGTGTTGGCGCGCTGCACGTCACGGAAACTCTCGATGACGGCGCCGGGCGGGTCGACTTTTTGAAGCTGGACCTGGGTGATCTCGACGCCCACGCCATACTGGTCCAGCACGCCCTGGGCGCCGGCCGTCACTTCCTGCTCGATGCGGGCGCGGGCCTCGGTCAACGCGGGCTGGATCGGCGTGCGGCCGATAACCTCGCGCATCATGCTTTCCGCCACCGATTTCACGGTGTTCTCAGGGTTGCGCGTGTTGAACAGGAAAGTGCTGGCGTCGCGGATGCGCCAGAACACGCTGAAGTTGATGTCGATGATGTTCTCGTCACCGGTCAGCATCAGCGCCTCCTCCAGCACCTCGCGCGCCGGGCCGCCGCGGCCCGAGGGGTCACGGCCGAGATCCTGGGACGCGCCGACGCGGTTGACGCCGGCGCTGTCGGCGGCGATACGGAAGCCGATCTCAGTACGGTTGATGCGCGTCACCGCGGGCGTCAACGCCTGCTCGATCGGCCAGGGCAGGTGATAGTTCAGCCCCGGCAGCGTCGTGCGCTGGAAGGCGCCGAAGCGCAGCACCACGCCCTGCTGGTCCGGCTCCACGCGGTAGAAGCCGCTGGACAGCCAGACCACGGCGCCGACGATGGCGATCAGCGCGATCAGCCGGGGATTGCTGCGCCGGCCGCCGGGTCCGCCAGGGACGAAGCGCCGGGCAGACGCCTGCAGGCGGGCCAGGACTTCGTCCAGGTCCGGAATGCCGTTCGGGCCGCCGCCGCCCCAGGGGCCACGGTTCGGGCCACGCGGAGGCGGGTTGTTGTTGCCCGGACCCCAAGGGCCAGAGCCGCCACCATTGTTCCAAGACATAAGGTTACAGTGGCTCCTGTAGGTCTGCGCCGTCGGCCGCAGGATGGTGGTTCGGCGCCTTGGTTTGCAGTCGGGCACCCAAGCGCCATATGCGACCTCACGGCTGCGTGCATATTGACCGGGGATCGAGGGTTTACAAGCGATGGCGGCATTGACGGCGGATGGGCTGCGGGCGGCGCTGCGCGGCGTGGTGGACCCAGGCTCCGGGCAGGACATCGTTGCGGCCGGGCTGGTGGACAGCCTGGCGGTGCGGGACGGCCTGGTTCACCTGGCGCTCCGCGCCGACCGCAGCACCGCTCCGGCGATGGAGCAGGTGCGCCGCGCGGCCGAGGCGCTGCTGTCGAAGCAGCCCGGCGTGGTCAACGCGACCGCCGTGCTGACCGCGCACCGGGCCGAGCCGCAGCCCCGGCCGGCGGCACCGGCGGCCCCAGCGTCGGCGGCCCCAGCATCGGCGGTCAAAGCTTCGCTGCTGCCCGAGGTGGCGCATATCGTGGCCGTCGCCAGCGGCAAGGGCGGCGTCGGCAAGTCCACCACCGCGGTCAACCTCGCGGTCGCGCTGGCGCAGCAGGGCCACCGGGTCGGGCTGCTGGACGCCGATATCTACGGCCCCAGCCTGCCGCGCATGCTGGGCGTGGACCGCAAGCCCGAGACGCGGAACGGCATGCTGGTGCCGCTACAGGCGTGGGGCCTGTCCGCCATGTCGATCGGCTTCCTGGTCGACCAGGATCAGGCGATGATCTGGCGGGGTCCGATGGTGATGGGCGCGCTGGAGCAGATGATGGGCCAGGTGCATTGGGGCGCGCTCGACATCCTGGTCGTCGACATGCCGCCCGGCACCGGCGACGCGCAGCTCACCATAGCGCAGAAGGTGAGCCTCAGCGGCGCGGTGATCGTGTCGACGCCACAGGACATCGCGCTGATCGACGCCCGGCGCGGGGTGCGCATGTTCGAGAAGACGCTGGTGCCGGTGCTTGGGCTGGTCGAGAACATGAGCGTGTTCTGCTGCCCGAACTGCGGCCACCGCACCGAGCTGTTCGGCCATGGCGGCGCGCGGCGCGAGGCCGAGCACCTCGGCATCCCCTTCCTGGGCGAAGTGCCGCTGCTGCTCGATATACGCACGACGTCGGACGCCGGCACGCCGATCTGCGCCGCCGACCCCGGCAGCCCCGCCGCGCAGGCGTTCGCCGCCATTGCGCGCCGGGTATGGGACGGGCTTGCGGCGCGGCAGCCAAAGGCGCCCCGCATCGTTATGGACTGACTGGATGGATTGACTCGATGGACTGGCCGGACCGCCAATTGTACTCTGCTCCCATGGACGGCATGCTGCGCGGCTTTTGGTACTTGGCCGTATCCGCTCGAAGCCTGAAGCCCGGCAAGACGCTTCCCGTGTCGCTGCTGGGCGAGGCGTTGCTGCTCGGCCGTCGCCCGGACGGATCGGTGTTCGCGGTCAGCGACTCGTGCCCGCACCGCGGCATGCCGATGCGGCACGGCTCGTTCGACGGGCAGGTGCTGCGCTGCTGCTACCACGGCTGGGCGTTCCGCAGCACAGACGGCTGCTGCACCGAAATCCCGTCGCTGGCGCCGGACGACCGGACCGACCCCGGCCGGTTCCGCCTGCGCACCTACCCGGCGCAGGACGTGCAGGGCAATATCTGGGTCCATGTCGGCGCGCCGGGCGTGGAGCCGGGGCCGGTGCCGACGGTGCCGGGCTTTGCGGGCGAGGCGCCGCAGGTCACGACGACGATGCGCTTCCCATGCGAGGTCGACCTTGCCGCCTGGGGGTTTTTCGACCCCGGCCATCCGGCCTTCGTCCACACCTCCCGCTGGTGGAAGAAAAACCCGGCGTCACGGCTGCGGCTGAAGGAAAAGGAGTTCGAGCCTGACGGCATGGGCTTCCGCATGCTGCGGCACCATTTGAAGGAGGGCGCCAACCCGTATCGGCTGCTCGGCAAGAACGTGCGGATCGATATTGGCATCCACCTGCCGGGCGTGCGGATCGAGCACATCCAGGGCGACCGCCACTCCGCCTGCGTGCTGGCCGCGGCGACGCCGGTCAGCGCGACGGAGACGGACGTGCACTACTGCGTGTACTGGACGGTGAAGTGGCTGGCGCCGCTGCGCCCAGTGGCGGCGTGGATGGCGCGGGACTTCTTGGATCAGGACCGCGAGGTGGCGGCGCGGCTGGTGGGCAACCCGGCCCTGCCCGCGCCGCTGTTCGTCGGCGACCCGGACGCGCAGGTGCGTTGGTACATGCGGTTGAAGAAGGAGTACCTGGCGTCGCGGAGCGAGGGACGGCCGTTTGTCAATCCGTTGCGCGGGCAGACGCTGCACTGGCGGAGCTAGCTGCGCTCGTTTCCTCTTCGGTCGGCAAGCTGTTTTGCGACCCTTCGCGGCAACAGCACAATCCCGCCGCGACGCTGGCTCGGGCCATCGCAGGCGCCATGCCCATGCCGCGGTCCAGCGCCACCGCGAGGACACCGGTGAAGCAGTCGCCCGCGGCGGTTGTGTCGACAACCTTTATTGGATGCGCCGCGACGTGTCCGCGCCCACTTCGGACGGCCCATTCCGCCCCGTGCCCGCCCAAGGTCCGCACGACGCCCACGCCTAGGCTCGCGTGCAGCCCGGCAGCGTCCGCGGTCGTGCCATGCTGGGCAGCGAGCCATTCGGCCTCGGTCTCGTTCACGACCAGCAGGTCCACGGCCCGAAGCGCGTCCGCGTCGAGCGCACGGGCCGGGGCAAGGTTCAGGATGATCCGGGACCCGCGGGCACGGGTGCGACGGATCAAGGCGGCAGTCTCCTGCGGGTCGGTTTCCATCTGCAACAGCAGCGTTGTGCTGGCGGTCAGGACCGCATCCTCGACTTGATCGGCGCGGGCCAGCGTATTGGCTCCCGATCCAACCGCGATCTGGTTGCGGCCTGCCGGATCTGTACAGATGGCGGCGCATCCGGTGGCAAGGTCGCCACAGGCGACGCGCGACAAATCCACGCCTGCCTCGCGCAACGTCGCGAGCGCTCCATCGGCAAGCGCGTCCCGCCCGACGCAACCCGCCATCAGCACAGTCGCGCCGTCGCGGGCCGCAGCAACGGCTTGGTTGGCCCCCTTGCCGCCCGGCTCGATGCGGGTCGCAGGACCCAGCACGGTCTCGCCAGCGCCCGGCAGATGGTCGAGCGCAAAAATCAGGTCGAGGTTGATCGACCCGAACACGACGATCATGCGCGCCCCAAAATCTCCATCAGTTCCGTCCATTCCCGCTTGGACAGGCCGCTACCGGGCTGGTCGACGCTCTCCCCGGCCAGCATGCGGCGGACAACCACAAGCATCTGCGCCGAAAGCGTCGCAGCGCCCATCCGGTAGTCCTGGAACGCCTCGAACGTCGCGGGCACCCAGGCGCGCACCGTCTCCAGCATCGCATCCGCATAGGCGCGTATCTCGAACTGGGCGTGGCTGTCGGCGCGCAGCGATAGGAAGCCCAGCAGGTTGTGCAGGTCGGCCTTCCAGTACCACTGCGTGTAGGTGTTGAGCGTCAGGTTCATGCGGGCAAGCTCCCGCGCCAAACCTTGGCGGGCCGGGTCGACGGCCGTCCCGTCCACGCCCTCGTTGAGCATGTGTGCATGGTGGTCATAGGTGAGCGCCGCATCGTGCCTGAGCATGTCCAGCACGGCGGCGGCCTCCTCGCCCTCCAGCACCGCGCCGCGGCCCTGGCGGTTGCTGCTGCTTTGGGCGGCGAGGTGCTCCGGCTCCGGGATGTAGAACTCGCGGTCGAGGATGCTGTAGCGGGCGGAGTACTCGTTCACGTTCGCCATGCGGTGCCGTATCCACTGCCGCGCCACGAAGATCGGCAGCTTCACGTGGTACTTGATCTCGCACATCTCGAACGGCGTGCTGTGCCGGTGCCGCATCAGGTAGCGGATCAGCCCGGCGTCCTCGCTGACCCGGCGGGTGCCGCGGCCATAGCTGACGCGCGCCGCCTGCACCACCGCGCCGTCGTCGCCCATGTAGTCGATGACGCGGACGAAGCCGTGGTCGAGCACGGGCAGCGCGCAATAGAGCATCTCCTCCAATGCCGGCACGGTCGCGCGCCTGGTGGGGGCGGCGGCGTCCCGCTGGGCGTCGATCTCGGTCTGCTGTTCGGGGGTCAATCTCATGGCAAGCCCCTAGCATTTTGCCGAGCAGTCGACTACATAGAATATGCTGTAACAACGGCTATGGTGATAAACGGCAGTTGGAATAAGCGTTGTGGACCCGGGGGCAGTGCCCGGCGCCTCCACCATTCCCTCCGGGATGGGCTATGGGGGCGACACAGGCTCGACGCGCGTAGTAAAGACCTGCTTTTTGCTCGGCATGATACCGCCGTTATCGGGTCATATCACAAGTGCCAATGACAATCATGAGGCGCTCGCCGTCGCTGCGTAAGCAGAGATAGGCGCGGTTCGAGGGGGCACCGGGCAACAGAAGCCCCCTCACTTTCGCTAGGCCGGGCTGTTGTCGCTAGGCCCGCACGATGCTCCAAAACACCGGCATCCCTGGCAGCACGCCCGACAGCTCCGTCCGGTACGCTGTCTGCTGGAATTGCTGCCCCAGCGGCACGTAGGGCACGTCCCGGAACGCCTGCGCCTGTATCTGCTCCGCCAGGCTGAACTGCGCCGCCGGGTCGGGCGAGCTGAGCCATTCGTCCCGCAGCGCCTCGATCACCGGGCTGTCCGGCCAGCCCGGCGCCGCCGCCCGGCCGTTGCCGCGCAGGAACGGGTGCCCCGCCGGCGTCGCTTGGTCGAGGCCGGACCAGCTCGTCTGGAACACGCTCCAGCCGCCACGTTCGACCGGCTCCATGTTGGTGCGGCGCTGCACCGCGGTGCCCCAGTCCATCGCCTGCGCGTCGACATTCAGGCCCAGCTTGCGGAACAGGTCCGCCGTCACCTCGGCGAGCGCATTGGTGCTCGGAATGTCGGTCGGCACCAGCAGCGCGACCTTTTCGCCCACGTAGCCGCTGTCGGCCACCGCGCGCCGGCTGCGGTCCAGGTCGCGGGGACCTGTCAGCGCCTCCATTCCGGCCGTGTTGGCCAGCGGCGTGCCGGGGCAGAAAAAACCGACGCCGTCCGCCCACAAGGCGCGGTCTGGTCCCGAGACCGCCTCCATGTACTCCGACTGCTGCACCACGCCCAGCACGGCCCGGCGCAGGGCCGCGTTGTCGAACGGCGGATGGAGCTGGTTGAACCGCATCGTCCCGATGACCCCCGTGGGGTCCTGCGTCCGCACCACCAGCCGGCGGTCGGCGCGCAGCCGGCCCAGCAGGTCCGGGTTGGCGGCCAGCCACCAATCGACCTCGCCGCGTTGCAGCGCCGCCGCCGCGGTGGCGGCGTCGGGGATGATGGCCCACTCCACCCGGTCGAACCCCGTCCGTTTCGGCCCGGCGGTACGCGACGGCACGCCGTCCCTGCGCGGAACGTAGCCGTCGAACCGGGCATAGGCGACGCGGGCGCCGGGAACACGCTCGTCCGGCAAGAAGCGGTACGGCCCGCTGCCGACCATCTCCGGCACCTGCTTGAACGGGTCGGTCGCGGCCAGCCGCTCGGGCATGACCACGCAGGGGCTGGGCGCGGTTTTCGCCAGCGCGTCGGGCAGCAGCGGGAACGGCGCACGCAGGCGGAACACAATCGTGCGGTCGTCGGCAGCGGTGAGCGCGTCGGTCGCGGCGAGCAGCGCCTGGCCAAAGGTGTCGCGCGCCCCCCAGCGGCGGATGCTGGCCACGCAGTCCCGCGCCAGCACCGGCTCGTTGTCGTGGAAGCGCAGGCCGGGGCGCAGCACGAGGCGCCAGCGCAGGCCGTCATCCTCGGCCGCCGCCGCCTCCAGCATCTGCGGGTGCGCCGCATAGCCGTTGTCCTGGCCGAACAGGGTGTCGAACACCAGGAAGGCATGGTCGCGGGTCTGGTAGGCCGTCGTCCAGACCGGGTCCAGCACCGCGAGGTCCGCCTGCGGCACGAAGCGCAGCACCCGCATGTCCGCGGCCCGCGCCACATGGGGCGCCGCGAGCGCTGACAACCCGGCCTGCATCAAGCTGCGACGGTTCATGGGGTCCTTTTTGGCTGGAGCCTAGCAGTGTGGTGCCACCCTACGGCCCGGCAAGCGAGCCTGCGATACGATTTAGCATCGAACCGTATCGACAATCAACCTTTCACGCATTAAGTTTAAAGTTATAAAAAAGATTCTCTTTCTATGCGAAAGGCAAGGTTCCGTGCGGACGATCTCGTTGGCGCTCTCTATATTGCTCCTGGGCATGAAGGCGCAGGAGCAAGCCGTCGCCGCGCCGAAGTTCAGCAAGAACGATAGTTGGACCTACCAACACACTGTCGAGAGCACGGCGACCGGCCGGCACCAACTCTGCGTCGAGAGCACCGTCCTGCAGGCTGGACCGGCGTCGATCACCCTCAGCAACCGGCCCGTCGGCTCGACGGTGCCGCCGAGCCAGCAACTGGGCAGCCTGGATTGGAGCCGGTCCCGCAGCGTCAACGGCCGCAGGACCGTGGTCGACAAGCCGCTGTCGTTCCCGCTCGTCGTCGGCAAGTCATGGGCCATCAAATACAGCGAGGACCGCCCCAGCCGCGAACATAGCAGCGAGCATTTCCGCACCGTCCACAAGGTGGTCGGCTGGGAGGACGTCACGGTGACCGCCGGCACGTTCCGCGCGCTCAAGCTTGAAGCCGAGGGGCAGTGGTCGGCAACCCTCGCCCCCGCGACCGCGACGGCTGGCGCACAGGGCGACACGCCGGTCATGCCGGCCAGCAAGGGGGCCGCGCCCACCGCCAGCGGGCGCACCCACCAGGTGTTCTGGTATGTGCCCGCCGTCAAGAAATGGGTGAGGTCGGTCGAGGAGTTCTACGACTCAAACGGGGTCAGGAGTAAAAGCTACGCCGACGAGCTGGAGGCGTTCAAGGTCGACAACTGAGCAGCCGCATCCCCTTCCCCGCCAAGCTTCCAACGGCTGGGCGGCGGGGTTTCAATCCTGCCGTGTGGCCAGGGCCGGCCGTCATGGTCGAAGCGTCTTGGATCGGCGCGGCCCGTTCCAATTTGGTGCGGTCCGCGCTAAGGGTTCCCGCATGGAAGATACCGAAGATGGCCGGGACGGCGGACCACCGCAACGCCCGGAGAGCCTGCTCCCCTACGACGCCTGGACCGAGGAGGCCCTGCGCCACGTCGTCGTCCGAGCGCTGGCCTATGTCGGCGCGCAGGGAATGCCCGGCGAGCACCATTTCTACGTCAGCTTCCGCACCGACCGCCCCGGCGTCACCATCCCGGCCCGGCTGCTCGCGCAGTACCCGCACGAGATGACGATCGTGCTGCAGCACCAGTTCTGGGACTTGCAGGTGGACGAGCCTGCCGGCTGGTTCAGCGTCGGCCTCTCGTTCGGCGGCATCCCGACCACGCTGCACGTGCCGTTCAACGCCGTGACCGCGTTCGCCGACCCGCATGTGCAGTTCGGCCTGCGCTTCCGCCCGCCCGGCGACGAGCCGGCGAACGACGATCCCGAGACCACGCTGCTGAACGCGCCGCCCGACCCCGAACCGCCGGTGGAGGCCGAGCCGTCCGAGGGACCGCAGGTGGTGAGCCTCGACGCCTTTCGCCGCAAACCGCCGACCAAGGACTGAACCAAGGACTGATCGCATGAACGCACCGTTGCCGCCGGGGCAGGCCCGGCCCGCCAATTTCCTGTACTCGCCGATGTTCCCGCTGGGCGATCCTGGAGCATCCGGGGGCACGCCCTGGCGCAAGCTGGACATCGCCGGCGTCACCACCAGCACCTGCGACGGCCAGACCGTGCTGCGCGTCCGGCCGGAGGCGCTGGCCGAGCTGGCCTTCCAGGCGTTCCGCGATGTGTCGCACCTGCTGCGCCCGGCGCACCTGCGCCAGTTGCGCGCGATCCTCGACGACCCCGAGGCGTCGGCGAACGACCGCTTCGTGGCGCTGGATTTGTTGAAGAACGCCAACATCGCGGCCGGCGGCGTGCTGCCGATGTGCCAGGACACCGGCACGGCGCTGGTGTTCGGCAAGAAGGGCCAGCGCGTCTGGGTCGAGGGCAACGAGGAGGAGGCGCTGTCGTACGGCGTCCACCGCACCTATACCGAGACCAACCTGCGCTACTCGCAGATGGCGCCGCTGAGCATGTTCGAGGAGGTGAACACCGGCAACAACCTGCCGGTGCAGTTCGACATCGCCGCGGCGCCGGGCGACCACCACGCCGACGAGATGACGCTGATGTTCATCGCCAAAGGCGGCGGGTCCGCGAACAAGTCCTTCTTGTTCCAGGAAACACGGGCGATCCTGAACCCGGCCAAGCTGCTGGAGTACCTGGGCACCCGCATCCGCACGCTCGGCACCTCCGCCTGCCCGCCTTACCACCTGTCGATCGTGATCGGCGGCACCTCCGCCGAGCTGTGCCTCAAGACCGTGAAGCTCGCCTCGACCAAGTGGCTCGACGCGCTGCCGACCGAGGGCAGCCGGGCCGGGCACGCCTTCCGCGACCTGGAGATGGAGCAGAAGGTGCTGGAACTGACCCGCACCCTCGGCATCGGCGCGCAGTTCGGCGGCAAGTACTTCTGCCATGATGTCCGCGTGGTGCGCCTGCCGCGGCACGGCGCGAGCCTGCCCGTGGGCATCGGCGTGTCGTGCAGCGCCGACCGGCAGATCCTGGCGAAGATCACGCCAGAGGGAGTGTTCCTGGAGCAGCTCGAGGCCGACCCCTCCCATTATTTGCCCGAGGCCACCGACGGCATCTTGGGCGGCGAGGTGGTCAAGGTCGACCTGAACCAGCCGATGGAGGCGATCCGCCGGCAGCTTTCGGCCTATCCCGTCAAGACCCGGCTCGCGCTGAGCGGCACGGTCGTGGTCGCGCGCGATATCGCCCACGCCAAGCTCAAGGAGCGGTTGGACCGCGGCGAGGGCCTGCCGGACTACCTGAAGGACCATCCCGTCTACTACGCCGGGCCGGCCAAGACGCCTGCGGGCTTCGCCACCGGCAGCTTCGGCCCAACCACGGCGGGGCGGATGGACAGCTACGTCGCCGAGTTCCAGCGCGCCGGCGGCAGCTTGGTGATGCTGGCGAAGGGCAACCGCTCCCGCGCGGTGCGGGACGCCTGCCGGGCGTATGGCGGGTTCTACCTCGGCAGCGTCGGCGGCCCGGCGGCGCGGCTGGCGCAGGACTGCATACGCAAGGTCGAAGTGCTGGAGTATGAGGAGCTGGGCATGGAAGCGGTGTGGCGCATCGAGGTGGAGGACTTCCCGGCCTTTATCGTGATCGACGATAAGGGCAACGACTTCTACGACGGGCTGGAATAGATGCGCTTCACGGTCGACCGCCTGGACCACCTGGTGATCAACTGCGCCGACGTGGAGCTGACCGCGTCATGGTATCAACACGTGCTCGGCATGGAGCGGGAGGAGTTCGCCGATGGGCAGCGCACCGCGCTGAAGTTCGGCGGCCAGAAGATCAACCTGCGCCCGCACGACAGCGACCCGCGGGCCTGGTTCACCGGCGTCAACAGCAAGCCCGGCGGCAGCGACCTGTGCTTCATTACCGCGGTCGGCCCCGAGGACGTGGTGGAGCACCTGCATGGCTGCGGCATCGCGATCGAGGCCGGCCCGGTCGCCAGGGAGGGCGCGCTGGGAACCATCCAATCGGTGTACTGCCGGGACCCCGACGGCAACCTGATCGAGATTTCGTCTTACCTTGCCCACTGAGTTTAGTAGGCTGGATGGGTTCATGAGCCGGGACGCTACGAGCAGGCGGGTTGGCCTTGCGGCGCTGCTGTTGTTCCTCGCCTCCGTGCCGTTCGCCAACTGGCTGATCCAGCACTTGGGTACGGTATGCGTGCCCATGGGGCCGTGCCTGGTGCCGGTGGCGCCGGGCGTCATGGCGCCGTCCGGCGTGCTGGCGGTCGGGCTGGCGCTGGTGCTGCGGGACGTGGTGCAGCGCTGCCTTGGGCCGGCATGGGGCATCGGCGCGATCGTGGCGGGCGCGGCGCTGTCGACGCTGATCGCGCCGCCGTCGCTGGTGCTGGCCTCCGGCGCCGCGTTCCTGCTGAGCGAACTCGCCGATTTCGCGGTCTACACGCCGTTGCAGCGACGCGGGCTGGTCCTCGCGGTGTTGGCGAGTGCCATGGCCGGCCTGATGGTGGACAGCGTCGTGTTCCTGACGCTCGCGTTCGGCAGCCTGGATTTCCTGGCCGGGCAGGTGATCGGCAAGGCATGGGCGGTGCTGGCGAGCATCCCGTTCATCCGCCTGCTGCGGCGCGTGGCGCCCACGCCGGCGTAGTTGCGCCTCTCCGACTTCGATTTCGACCTCCCTCCCGGCCGCATCGCGCACCAGCCGGCACGGCCGCGCGACGCCTCGCGGCTGCTGGTCGTGGGCGACAGCCTGCAAGGCCGGCTCGTCCGCGACCTGCCCAGCCTGCTGCGCCCCGGCGACGTGCTGGTCGCAAACGACACCCGCGTCATCCCGGCCCAGCTCGCGGCGCGGCGCGGCGAGGCGCGGGTCGGCCTCACGCTGGACCAGCCGCGGCCCGACGGCTCCTGGCACGCCTTGGCCCGCAACGCCCGGCGGCTGCGGCCCGGCGACACCCTGACCTTCGAGGGTGCGCCAGACCTCGAAGCCACGCTGCTCTCCCGAGACGACGACGGCGGAGTTGTCGTGCGCTTCAACCAGGCGGACGCCGCCTTCGCCGAGACGCTGGGCCGGGCCGGGGCGCTGGCCTTGCCGCCCTACATCGAACGGCCCGATGGTCCCACGGCGCAGGACGCGGCCGACTACCAAACCGTGTTCGCCGCGCGCGAGGGCGCGGTCGCCGCACCCACGGCTGGCTTGCATTTCTCCGACGCCCTGCTGAGCGCGCTCGATGCCGCCGGAGTGCAGCGCGCACTCGTCACGCTGCATGTCGGCGCCGGCACCTTCCTGCCGGTTCGGACCGACGACGTCGGCGAGCACCACATGCACGCCGAATGGGGCGAGGTCACGGCTGCGGCGGCCGATGCGGTCAACGCAGCGCGGCGCGTGGTTGCCGTCGGGACCACCACGCTCCGGGTGCTGGAGACGGCCGTGGACGCGGCGGGCCGGGTGCAGCCGTTCCGTGGCGACACCAGCTTGTTCATCACGCCGGGCTTCCGGTTCCGCGCGGTGGACGCGCTGGTGACCAACTTCCACCTGCCGCGGTCCACGCTGTTCATGCTGGCCTGCGCCTTCGCCGGGCAGGCCCGGATGCAGGCGGCCTATGCCCACGCGATCGAGCAAAACTATCGCTTCTACTCCTACGGCGACGCCTGCCTGCTGGAGCGCGCCGGATGAGCTTCGGCTTCATGAGCTTTGGTCATAGCGTCGCCGCAACCGACGGCCCCGCGCGGGCCGGCGTGCTGCGCACGGCGCACGGCCCGGTCGAGACCCCGGTGTTCATGCCCGTCGGCACCGCCGGCACGGTGAAGGCCATGACCGCCGACCAGGTGCGTGCCACCGGCGCCCGGCTCGTGCTGGGCAACACCTACCACCTGATGCTCCGCCCCGGCGCCGACCGGGTTGAGCGCCTGGGCGGGCTGCACCGCTTCATGGACTGGCCCGGCCCGATCCTGACCGACAGCGGCGGCTTCCAGGTCATGTCGCTGGCGGGCCTGCGCACGATGGACGAGGGCGGCGTGACATTCCGCTCCCACCTGGACGGCAGCGCGCACCGCCTCACCCCCGAAAGCGCCACGCAAATCCAGCATAAGCTCGATGCCACTATCACGATGGCGCTCGACGAATGCACCCCCTTCCCCGCCACACCCGAGCAGGCCGGGGCCAGCATGGCGCTGTCGATGCGCTGGGCCGCGCGCTCCCGCGACGCCTTCGTGGCGCGCGAAGGATACGGCCAGTTCGGCATCGTGCAGGGCGGCGTGTTCCCGGCGCTGCGGGCGGCCTCGGTCGAGGCGCTGGCAGCGGTCGGGTTCGAGGGCTACGCGGTCGGCGGCTTGGCGGTCGGCGAGGGCCAGGCGACGATGCTCTCGGTGCTCGACAGCACGGTGCCGCTGCTGCCGGCGGACCGGCCGCGCTACCTGATGGGCGTCGGCACCCCAGACGACCTGTTGGCGGCGGTTGCGCGCGGGATTGACATGTTCGACTGCGTGATGCCCACCCGCGCCGGGCGCACGGCGCGGGGCTTCACGTCGCGCGGCGTGCTCAACCTGCGCAACGCCCGGCACGCCGAGGACCCAGCGCCGCTCGACGGCCAGTGCCCCTGCATCGCTTGCACCCGGCACAGCCGCGCCTACCTGCACCATCTGTTCCGGACCAACGAGATGCTCGGGCCGATGCTGCTGACCCAGCATAACCTGACATATTATCAAGACTTGATGCGCGGCATGCGCGCGGCGATCATCGCGGGCCGGCTTGGCGCCCACGCCGCAGCGATGCGCGCGACCTGGGCTGCGGGAGATTTGAGATGACCGACTACACCGTCCTGACCCAACTCGGCGCGGACACCGCAGCGCCGGCGTCGCCCGGCGCTGCCGTGCTGGAACGGGTGGGCAATCCGCAGCCCGGCATGTCCTACGTCGTCCGGTTCACCTGCCCGGAGTTCACGTCGATCTGTCCGATGACGGGCCAGCCGGATTTCGCGCATGTCGTGCTGGACTACGTGCCCGGCGACTGGATCGTGGAGAGCAAGTCGCTGAAGTTGTTTCTTGCAAGCTTCCGCAACCACGGCGCGTTCCATGAGGCGTGCTCGATGGAGGTGGCGCGGCGGGTCGTGGAGGCCATAGCGCCGCACTGGCTGCGCATTGGCGCCTATTGGTATCCACGCGGCGGCATTCCGATCGACGTGTTCTGGCAGACCGGCCCGGCGCCAGAGGGCGTTTGGATTCCAGACCAGGGTGTCGCTCCCTACCGCGGGCGCGGCTAGGGCCACTCGTTCGTGGTGACGAAGGCATGGCCAAAAGTGCGATGACCACGCCAGCCGCCGCTGTGAAGGACCGCATCCGCAACAAGGCGCTGGCGCTCGGCTTCCACGCCGTTGGCTTCGCCCCGGCGGCGCTCGGCTCCGAGGCGCGGGAGCGGCTGGCCGCTTTCCTGGCGGCCGGGCAGCATGGCGACATGGGATGGCTCGCCGACCGCGCCGACCAGCGCGCCCATCCGCAGGCGCTATGGGCCGAGGCGCGCAGCGTGGTCGCGGTCGGGCTGTCCTACGCGCCCGACGACGATCCGCTGGCGGCGTTGGCCCAGCCGGACCGTGGCAATGTTTCGGTCTATGCACGCAACAGGGACTACCACGACATCGTTAAAGGAATGCTAAAGCACCTGGGCGCCTACATCGCCAGCCGCTTCGGGCCGGGAATAAAGGTGTTCGTGGACACGGCGCCGGTCATGGAGAAGCCGCTGGCGCAGCGGGCCGGACTGGGATGGCAGGGCAAGCACACCAACCTGGTATCGCGCGAACACGGGTCCTGGCTGTTCCTGGGCGAAGTCATGACCACGCTCGAACTGCCGCCGGACCCGCCGCACGCCGACCGTTGCGGCAGTTGCAGCCGCTGCCTGGCGGCCTGCCCGACCGATGCGTTCCCCGCGCCCTACCGCCTGGATGCCACCCGCTGCATCTCGTACCTGACGATCGAGCACGCCGGGCCGATCCCGCCGGCGCTGCGGCCCCTGATGGGCAACCGCATCTTCGGCTGCGACGACTGCCTCGCGGCCTGCCCCTGGAACCGCTTCGCCCACGCGGCGCACCCCAAGCTGCAAGCGCGGGACGACCTGCGCGCCCTGGCCTTGGCGGAACTCGCCGCACTGGACGACGCCGGCTTCCGCACGAAATTTGCCGGCGGGCCGGTGAAGCGCATCGGACGCGACCGCTTCGTGCGCAACGTGCTGACGGCAATCGGCAATTCCGGCGACGCGGCGCTGCTCCCCCCGGCACAGCGCCTGCAAGCGGACGCGAACCCCGTGGTGGCCGAGGCAGCCGACTGGGCCGTCTCCCGCTTGCAGGGCGTCGGTTGAGCCTCGTCAAGCGCAGCTTCAGCCTTTCGGGCCACCGCACAAGCGTCGCGCTGGAACCGGAGTTCTGGGCGGCGCTGTCCGAGGTCGCCGGGCGGCAGGGGGTCTTGCTGTCCGCGCTGGTGGCCGCGGTCGACGCGGAACGGGACCCGAGCCAGCCGCTGGCGTCGTCGCTGCGAATAATTGCACTAAATGCGCGGCCTTAACTATTCTGAAACCAATTTGGGACGATGATGGCCCTGCGGCGAATAAGCGCCGTAGTGCAAAGTGAAAATCCCATGCAAGCCACAATACGGTTCATTTAAGTGTTTGGAGTCC
>JAABUP010004359.1_pt1 | contig 23223 bp, 20 predicted proteins | sample 5559201 | NCBI WGS metagenome assembly JAABUP01 (sample SAMN10711887, study PRJNA513373) | rock metagenome | isolation source: Antarctica rocks | place: Antarctica | reverse complement strand
GGGATAAGCTCAACTTTGGCGGGCATGGCGCTCCGGATCCGTAGAATTGGCCTCGAGAACCACATTCTACGCTGGATCAACGGCTTGTACCATGCCCGCCAACCCTCGTGAATTATTCAGGCTAGCCCACAAGCTCCCCGTCCTTCAGGACGGTGCGGAACGCGCGGATGACCGTGCTCTCGAACAGCCCGGCGCGGGCATAGGGGTCGCTGGTGGCAAAACCCTCTGCCGCGGCGCGGTCCTCGACATCGATCAGCAACAGGCTGCCGCAGGGGCGGCCATCGGCGTCAAGCAACGGGCCGCCATGCGTCACGCGGTCGGCATAGGTGGTCAGGTAGGCGATGTGCGCGCCCCGCGTCGCCAGGCGCAGGTCGAGGCTCGCGGGCCGGTCGGTGCAGATGACGGCAAACAGCATGGCGCGTCCCTTTTTCAAAGTGTGCGGCGCACACTGATTTTGAGCGTGCGGCGCACACTAACCCATCCGGTGGTGGCTTCAACTCCCGGAGGGACGTGCTATGTCTTGGGCGTGGACGCTACAGCATTTCCCGCGCGCCCGGCGCGCAGCTTGCACCGTTTTGCCAATCCTGGCCGCTTCCTGCGCGTGGCCCGGCGGGTGCAGCCTTGGCTGTCCTGGGGCGGGCTGCTGCTGACTCTGGGCGGCCTCGCCTGGGGGTTGTTCGTGGCACCAGCGGATTGGCAGCAGGGCGACGCCGTGCGGATCATGTATGTCCATGTCCCCTCCGCCTGGCTGGCGTCGGCCGGCTACCTTAGCCTGGCGCTGTGCTCGCTGGCGTCGCTGGTGTGGCGGCATCCGTTGGCCGATCTGGCTGCGGTCGAAATCGGGCCGGTGGGCGCCGGGTTCACGGCCTTGTGCTTGGCGACCGGCAGCTTGTGGGGCAAGCCGATGTGGGGCGCCTGGTGGGTGTGGGACGCCAGGTTGACCAGCGTGCTGGTACTGTTTTTCCTCTATGTCGGCCATATCGCGCTGGTCCGGGCGTTCGACGATCCGAACCGGGGCTACCGCGCGGGGGCGATCCTGGCTTTGGTCGGCGTCGTCAACCTGCCGATCATCAAGTTCAGCGTCGATTGGTGGAACACGCTGCATCAGCCTGCGACCATCACCCTGACCGGGGCGCCGACGATGGCGACGACCATGTTGTGGCCGTTGCTGGCGTGCGCGGTCGGCTTCTCGCTGGTGTTCGCCGCCATCGTCGCCGCCCGGCTGCGGGCCGCAGTGATGGAGCGGCGGATACGGGGCTTGCTGCTGGCGAGCGCCGAGCGGCACGGGGCCGCAGCGTGACGCATCTGCCGTATGTCGCCGCGTGCTTTGGGCTAGGGGTGGCCGTGCCCGTCGTGTTCGCAGTTGGAGCGTGGCGCCGGCTGCTCCAGGCCCGGCTGCGGCTGGCCCAAATCGACCCACGAGGGACTAGCGCATGACCCGCAAACGCCGCCGGCTATGGATCGTGCTCGCCTGCGGGCTGGGCGTCGGCTCGGCGACGGCTTTAGGGCTGGCCGCGTTCAGCGACAACATCGTGTTCTTCGTGGCGCCCTCCGACCTCGCCGCGCACGTGGCTGGCCCAGGCCGGACCTTGCGGCTGGGCGGCTTGGTGGAGGCTGGCAGCGTCCACCGCGGCCAGGACCATGGGCAGCCGACCGCACGGTTCCGTATCACCGATGGCCGGGCCGCGGTGGACGTGTCCTATGGCGGAATCCTGCCGGACCTGTTCCGCGAAGGCCAGGGCGCGGTGACGCTCGGCACTTTGCAACCCGATGGCACATTCCATGCGCAGGAGGTGCTGGCCAAGCATGACGAGACTTATATGCCGAAAGATGTCGCCGACGCGCTGAAGCGCACCGGCCAGTGGCGGCCCGAGCAAGGGCCGCCGCCGCCAGCGTCGACCTGGAACACGCTGACTCCGGAAAAGGCGGCTGGAGGATGATACCGGAACTCGGCCATTTCGCGCTCGCCTTGGCCTGCGCGATCGCGTTGGCGCAGACGGTGCTGCCACTTTGGGGCGCGCACCGCAACGACGCCCGGCTGATGGCCGCGGCTCCGGCGCTGGCGATCGGGCAACTGCTGGCGCTCGGCACGTCGTTCGGCGCCCTGGTCTGGAGCAGCGTCGCCAACGACTTCACCGTGCTCAACGTGGCGGAGAACAGCCACACGTTGAAGCCGCTGCTCTATAAGGTGACGGGAGCCTGGGGCAACCACGAGGGGTCCATTCTGCTGTGGGGCCTAATCTTGGCGTTGTGCGGCGGCGCAGTGGCGGCATTCGGCCGCGGCCTGCCCTCAGCATTGCGTGCCCGCGTCATTGGCGTGCTGGGCGGCAGTTCGGCCGGGTTCCTGCTGTTCGCGCTGCTGGCCAGCAACCCGTTCAACCGGCTGTGGCCGCCGCCGCTCGACGGGCGCGACATGAACCCGCTCTTGCAGGACCCCGGCTTGGCGTTCCATCCGCCCATCCTCTACTCCGGCTATGTCGGCTTTGCCGTGCCGTTCGCCTTCGCGGTCGCGGCGCTGCTGGAGGGCAGGATCGACGCCGCGTGGGGGCGGTGGGTGCGGCCTTGGACCCTGGCGAGTTGGTGCTTGCTGACCATGGGCATCGCACTGGGTTCGTGGTGGGCGTACTACGTCCTGGGCTGGGGCGGCTTCTGGTTCTGGGACCCGGTTGAGAACGCATCCTTGCTGCCATGGCTGACCGGCACCGCGCTGCTGCACTCGGCCATCGTGGTGGAAAAGCGCGAGGCGCTGAAGGTTTGGACCGTGCTGCTGGCGATCGGCACGTTCTCGCTCAGCCTGTCCGGCACGTTCCTGGTGCGGTCGGGCATCCTCAACTCCGTGCATGCCTTCGCCAACGACCCGACGCGCGGCGTGTTCATCCTGGGCCTGCTCGCCATCGTGATTGGCGGTTCGCTGCTGTTGTTCGCTTTCCGTGCGCCGGCACTGGCGCCGGGCGGGCTGTTCGCGCCGTTGAGCCGCGAGGGCGCGCTGGTGCTGAACAACATATTGCTGTGCAGCATCGCGGCCGTCGTGATCACCGGGACCATGTACCCACTGTTCGCCGATTTCGTGCTCGGCTCGAAGATTTCCGTGGGTGCGCCCTTCTTCAACGCGACGGTGCTGCCGTTGTGCGCTCCGGTGTTCGCGGCGATGGTCGTGGCGCCCACGATGGCGTGGAAGCGTGCGCAGTTGGCGCCGGCGCTGCTTCGGCTATGGTGGGCCGCGCTCGCGGCCCTGGTCGTAGGCGTTGTGTCGTCGATGGGTCCTGCCCGCGGCTTGCCGGCGCTGGCGTTCGGGGCGGCGGCGTGGCTGATCCTGGGGTCGTTCGCCGAGGTGGTCGAGCGTATCCGGCTGTTCCGGGTGTCCGCCGGGGACAGCATGGCCCGGCTGCGTGGGCTGCGGCTGTCGATGTTCGGCGCGGCCCTGGGCCATGCCGGCATGGGCGTGCTGGTCGCCGGGGTGGCCGGCATGTCGTTGGCGACGCAGGAGGTCGTGCTGATGCACCCCGGCGACACCGTGCAGTCGGCTGGCTATAGCTGGACGCTCGTGGGGCTGCGCGATCAAACAGGCCCGAACTACGGCGAGCGTGTCGCGACGATGCGGCTGGAGCGGGACGGAAAGCTGGTCGCGGTCATGCAGCCCTCGCGCCGCACCTTTCCGGTGCAGCGCATGACGACGACCGAGGCGGCAATCCACACCAACGGCATGGCGGACTTGTATGTCGTATTGGGCGAGGAGCGGGACGACGCGGCGATCATGCGGCTGAACTACAATCCTCTGGCGCCTTGGATTTGGCTGGGTGCGTTGGTCATGGCGGCTGGCGGCGGCCTCTCGTTGCTTGACCGCCGCACTCGGGTCGGCGCACCGGCTCGCGCTCGGGTGCGGGCTGGGTCCGCCGTCGCGTGAACCGCCGCCGGGCCTTGCTGCTGGCGCCGTTTGGCGCGGCATTGGTGGCGGGGGCCGGGTTTTGGGCCGTGCTGGGCCGCATGAAGGCTGGTCGGTTCGACCCGCACGACGTGCCCAGCCAACTGATCGGCCGCCCCATGCCGGAGTTCGCCCTCCCGGCGCAGGAGCCGGGACAGGGCTTCGGCAGCGCCGATATCATCGCCCTTGGCCGCCCGGTGCTGGTCAACTTCTTCGCCAGTTGGTGCGTGCCGTGCGTGATCGAGCATCCGGAGCTGATGGAGTTGGCGCGTACGGGCCTGCCGATCTGGGGCATCGCCTACAAGGACACGACAGCCGCCGCCTCAAGCTTCATCGCACGGCACGGCAACCCGTTCGCCCGTGTGGCGCGCGACGTTCCCGGCCGGGTCGCGATCGATTGGGGTGTCTATGGCGTGCCTGAGAGCTACCTGATCGACACCAAGGGCATCGTGCGCTGGCGCATGGCGGGGCCGCTGACGCCCCAGGTGGTCGCGGAACAGCTTCGTCCCATGCTGCAGGCGATGTCGTGAGGACACTCTTGCTGCTCATGCTGCTTTGGGCCGCACCGGCGTTCGCCATCAGCGACCCGGCAGAGATGCTGCCCAACCCGGCGCAGGAGGCCCGTGCCGAGAACGTGGGCCGTCAGCTCCGCTGCCTGGTGTGCCAGAACGAGAGCATCGAAGACAGCAACGCCGACCTGGCGCGCGACCTGCGGCATATCGTGCGCAGCCGCATCGCCGCCGGGGACGCCGACAACCAGGCGATCGAGTGGGTGGTGTCGCGCTATGGCGACTTCGTGCGCCTGCGCCCGCCGATGAACGCGGCGACGGCCCTGCTGTGGGCGTCGCCCGTGCTGGCGGTGGCGGTCGGGCTTGGCTTCGCGGTTTTGTCGCGCCGTCGCACCCTGGCCGCACCCGATCCTCTCACGGAGGCGGAGCGTTCCCGCCTGGCCGACCTTACGGGTCCATGATCTGGCTTGGCATCCTGTTGCTGGCGTGCGCTGCGCTGGCGCCGCTGGCGCTCGTGCTGCGCCGCCGCACCGAGGCGAAGGGGGGGCGCGACCCGGCCATCGCCCTGCACCGCGACCAGCTTGCGGAGCTTGACCGCGACTTGGCGGAGGGCCGTATCCTCCCCGCTGAGCACGCGACGGCCCGCCTGGAGGTGCAGCGCCGCCTGTTGCACATCGCCGGCACCACCGAGGACACTGCCCGGCCGGGTTCCCGCGCGCCGGTGCTCGCCGTTTTGGCGCTCGTTCCGGTTCTGGCGCTGGGACTGTATGTCGTCGGCGGCTCCCCTGGGATGCCGACCGCCACGAGCAACGAGGGCCGGGCAGCCGAGGAGGAGATGCTGGTGGGCCAACTTCGGGAACGGCTGGCGGCCATGGACCCCCACAGCGAGCAGGCGCGGCAGGGCTACACGCTGTTGGGCAATGTCGAGGACAGCCGCGGCAACTACGCCGCCGCCGCTGCCGCCTGGCGCACGGCGTTGCAGGTTCGGTTCGATGCAGCGCTCGCGGCCCGCACGGCAGAGGCAGCCACGCGGGCCGAGGGCGCGATCAGCGACTCCAGCGCGGCGCTTTACCGCCGGGCGCTGGCCGCGGCGCCGCCGGATGCGCCCTGGCGCGGTGTGGTCGAGCAGCGTTTGGCCGAACGGCGCCTGCCGTAGCACCGATATGACTTCACTTAGCCAAGCCTTCCTCTAATCTGTATTTCATGCTCTACCATAGGCCCCTATGAGGCATCGTTGGATTGCTGGCGCAGTGCTCTTAGCTATCCTGGTGGGATGCGGGGCGTCACAGCCGGGCTTTTTGGCGCGCTTGCAGCAAGATTGCCGGTCGGGCGACCAAGACGCCTGTGTGTTGCTGGCCGGCCCGGCGATGGCTCCCGGCCCGCAGCCGCCGGTTCAACCGGCTGCCCGGCCACGGACGGCGGTGCAGTATGACGTTGATGCGATCATGCAGGGCATGGACCGCTCCCGGACCGCGTCACAGGGGCACGTAGCTCCAGACGAGGGCAGCTAGGTCGAGCAGCAGGGCAGTCGCATTCGGCCCAGCCCGCCTCCGGCCGCAAAGGTTCCGTCATTGCGAGCCGGTTTCGGCGTGGCAATCCAGGGTGGCATGGACCCATGTTTTGGCGCGTCGCCCTGGGTCGAGCAGGTTCAGGGCCTTCATGGACCTTAGTAGGCTTGCTAGTAGCCGCGGCGCATCGCCTGGCGGCGGCGGCGGTACTCACGACGGCGACGAATTTCCTCCCGGCGGCGTGCCTCACGGCGGCCATAGCCGAGCTGCACCGGTTGAATAACACCTTGATCGAACGTGGCGAGTGCTGTGGCCACAAGCTGCACGGCAGGGGCCGCGCAGACCGGCGCAATGGCGACAGTCCCGAGTATGGCAGCCTCGCGGGTGCCGGATATAGTGCGTCAGCGACGATGATGGGTCATGCCCAGCCCGCGCACCTCGTCCCGAGGGCGGCCATGTGCCCAAAGGTTGTATTTGTGCTGCTCCCGCGTCTGGCGAGTGCTTTGAGAGATGCGCTGAACAGCCTGCAAGGGTGCGCTCGGGTTCAAGGTAGCGAATGCTATAAGGGCGTGCTGTAGGTCTGGGGAAGCGAACGAGGGATGGGCCGCAATGATCCCGAGAGCAGACAAGGCCAGCAGAAGCCTGCGCATGACGTTTCGCCCCTCAATATGTTTCGAGAGACGACTGAATAGCACACCCTTGGTTCGGCCGCGACCCTATTCGTGCCCGATGCCCAGGTAGGCCTCGACCACACGGGCGTCCTCCGCCAGCGCGCCGCTCGGTCCCGACAGCGCCACCTGCCCACTCTCCAGCACATAGCCGTAGTCCGCCACCTGAAGCGCCGCGCGGGCGTTCTGCTCCACCAGCAGGATCGCGCAGCCGCGCGCCCGAAGCCCGGCGATGATGCGGAAAATCTCGCCGACGATCATCGGGGCCAGGCCGAGGCTCGGTTCGTCCAGCATCAGCAAGTTCGGCTTCGCCATCAGCGCGCGGCCCATGGCCAGCATCTGCCGCTCGCCGCCGCTCAGGGTGCCGGCGTGCTGGCGGCGCCGTTCCTGCAAGCGCGGAAACAAGCCGAACACCTCGTCCATCGACCGACGCGCCGCCGCCGCTCCGTCCCGGCGGTGGCGGAACGCGCCCAGGCGCAGGTTGTCCTGGACGGAAAGGGTCGAGAACAGCTCGCGCTTCTCCGGGACAAGGCACATGCCGAGGCGGACCCGGTCCTCGATCCCCAGGCGGCCGACATCGACGCCTTGGAACCGCACGCCGCCGCGGCCAGGATGCACGCCCATGACCGCGTTCAGCAGCGTCGTTTTCCCCGCGCCGTTCGGGCCGATCACCGTGACGATCTGGCCGGAGCCGACGGACAACGACACGTCGTGGACCGCGCCGATGCCGCCATAGCTCACGTGCAGGCCCGAGACCTCCAGGACGCTCATAGGGCAGGGCCGCGGAAGGCGCTCACGCGGCGGAACCGAGATAGGCCTCGATCACGGCCGGGTTGGCGCAGATGGCGGCGGCAGGCCCCTCGGCCAGCTTCGAGCCGAACTCCATGACCACCAGCCGATCCGTCAGCCGCATGACGAAATCCATGTCGTGCTCAACCAGCAGCACCGTCACGCCATCGTCGCGCAGGTGGCGCAGCAGGGTGGCGAGCTCGGCCTTCTCCGCATGGCGCAGGCCCGCGGCCGGTTCGTCCAGCAGCAGCAAAATAGGGTCGAGGCACAGGGCGCGGGCGATCTCCACCACGCGCTGTTGACCGAGCGCCAGGCTGTCGGCGCGGCGGTTGGCATGGGCAGCCAGTCCGACGCGGGCGACCTGGCGCTGCGCCTCGGCGAACAGCCGCGCCTCCTCTGAACGGTCAAGCCGCAGCAGCGCGGACACCGGACCCGCCGAACCCCGCAGGTGCGCGCCGAGCGCCACGTTCTCGATGACCGACATGCCGGGCACGAGCTTCACATGCTGGAAGCTGCGGGCGATGCCGAGCCGGGCGATCCCCGGCGGGCCAAGGCCGGAGATGTCGCGGCCCAGAAAGTGGACCTGCCCGCCGTCCGGCTTCGCCACGCCGGTCAGCAGATTGAACATCGTGCTCTTGCCGGCGCCGTTCGGGCCGATCAGGCCGACGATTTCGCCGGCGTCGAGGTGCAGCGCGATATCGTTCACCGCGACCAGGCCGCCGAACGTCTTGCGTAGGCCGGTGGCGGACAGCAGCGGAGTGCCGGGCGGCGGCAGCGTGCGGGCGGGCAGGGGGGCAGCGTCGGGGGCAGCGTCCCGCCAGACGCGGCGGCGCTGCGCCACGGGACCGGCTAGGCGGCCCAGGCTTCGCAAATGCGGCCACAACCCCTCCGGCGCCGTTTGCAGCACGAGCACGAGCAGCACGCCAAAGACGATGCTCTCGTAGTTGCCCTGTTGGCCCAGCAGCCGCGGCAGCAGGCTCTGCAACTGGTCGTTCAACACCGTCACCAGCCCGGCGCCCAGCAACGCGCCCCAAACCGAGCCGGCGCCGCCGACCACGGCCATGAGGAGGTACTGGATGCTGGCATTGAGGCCGAACGGCGTCGGGTTCACGCTGCGCTGCATGTGCGCGTAGAGCCAACCAGCCAAGCCGGCGAGCACGGCCGCATAGACGAAGGCCAGGATGCGGGTCCTCAGCAGGTCCACGCCGAAGCTCGCCGCCGCCGCCGCGCCGCCGCGCAGCGCCCGGACGGCCCGGCCCACCCGGCTGTCGAGCAGGTTCAGCGTGAGCAGCACAGCCAGCGCCACGGCGGTCCAGACCACGAGGAAATACTCGCGCGAGCCGGTCAGCGCCATGCCGCCAAGCCGCAGCGGCGGGATGCCGGACAGGCCGTCGTTGCGGCCGAGCAGGTCCAGGTTGCCGGCGAGGTAGTAGAGGCTGACCGCCCACGCGATGGTGCCGAGCGCCAGGTAGTGCCCGGACAGCCGCAGGGTGACTGCGCCGAGCGCCAGCGCTGCGGCCCCGCTGCCCAGCAGCGCCAACGGCAGCGCCAGCCACGGCGAGAACCCGGCCCCAGCCGTCAGCAGCGCCGAGATGTACGCGCCGCACCCCATGAACGTCGCCTGGCCGAACGACGTCATGCCGCCGAACCCCGTGAGCACCACGAGCCCCAACGCGACGATGCCGGCGATCCCCGCATAGTCCGCAAGCGTGACCCAGAAGCTGGGCACTCCCGGCAGGAACGGGGCGCACAGCCAAGCCACGAACAGCAGTGGCACCGCGACGCGCCTCATTCCTCCTCCTCGGCCGGAGCGCGCAGCGAGCGCCAGAGCAGGACGGGGATGATGACGGTGAAGACGATCACCTCCTTGAACGCGCTGGCGTAGAACGACGACAGGCTCTCGACGCAGCCTACGAGGATCGCGGCGAGGGCGGCCAGCGGGTAGCTCACCAGGCCGGCGATGATGGCGGCGACGAAGCCCTTGAGCCCGATCAGGAAGCCGCTGTCGTAGTAGACGGTGGTCAACGGCGCGACGAGGACGCCGGACAGCGCGCCGATCAGGCCAGCCAGCGAGAACGCGATGCGTCCGGAAAGCGGGGTCGCTATGCCGACGAGCCGCGCGCCCAGCCGGTTCACCGCCGTCGCCCGCAGCGCCTTGCCCGCCAGGCTGTAACCGAAGAACACGTAGAGCGCCGCCATCAGCCCCAGGATGGCAGCAACGATCCAGACCGCCTGGCCGGGGACCACCGCACTGCCCAAGGCATAGCGCGCGTCCGAGAAGCCCGGCGCACGGTAGCCCTCCGGCCCGAACAACACGAGGCCGAGGCCCAGCAGCGCCAGGTGAACCCCGATGCTGGCAATCAGCAGGGTGAGGACGGTCGCCTCGGCCAGCGGCTGGAAGGCGAGGCGGTAGAGGTAGGGCGCCATGGGAGCGACGATGGCGAGCGTCAGCAGTGCCTCGGCCGCGACGCCGGGTTTGAGCGGGGCGAGGAACACGGCCAAAACGGCGACGGCCGCAGGCAACGCGAGGGTCTCCAGCGCCAGACCTCGTATCGCGCCGCCCGACAGCGTGCGCCGCTCGGCGAACAGCCCGGCCAGGAACGCGCCCGCGCCCAACGCGCACAGCAGCCACACGCTGCCGGGCAGCCGGCCCTCGTCCAGTGCCGCGTAGGTCAGCGCGCCATAGGCGACAAGCTCGCCCTGCGGGATCAGGATGACGCGGGTGACGGTGAACACCAGCACCAGCGACAGGGCGAGCAGTGCATAGACCGCCCCGTTCACGACGCCGTCCTGCAGCAGAATCAGCGCGATGTCCGCGTCCATGTCAGGCGGGGCCGGGCGGGCGCCGGGCTAGCGGGGATGGGTCAGGGCAGCAGCTTCCAGGCGCCGCCCGCGATGGTGACCATCACCCGGGCGCGCTGGTCGAAGCCGTTGTGGTCCTGCGGCGACATCGTCGAGATGCCGTGGGTCAGCACCAACCCCTTGCTGCCCTCCAGCGCGTCGCGCAGGGCGGCGCGGAACTCGGGGGTGCCGGGCTTGGCCGATTTCAGCGCGATGGGGATGGCAGCTTGCAACATGATGCCGGCGTCGATCGCATGGGCGCCGAAGGTCGCGACGCTGCCGGGTCCGTTCGCGGCCTCGTACCGGCGCACGTAGTCCAGCGCCACCGCCTTGATCGGGTTGTCGTCCGGCAGTTGAGCGGCGACCAGGACCGGGCCGACAGGCAATACGGTGCCCTCGACATCGCGCCCGCCCACGCGCAGGAAGTCCATGTTGGCGATGCCATGGGTCTGGTAGTACTTGCCGGCATAGCCGCGTTCGTGCAGCGCCTTCTGTGGCAGGGCGGCGGGGGTGCCGGCCCCGGCGATCAGCACCGCGTCCGGCTTGGCCGCAATCAGCTTCAGCACCTGGCCGGTCACGCTGGTGTCGGCGCGGGCGAACTTCTCGGTGGCAACCAGGGTGATGCCGTGGGCCGCGAAGGCGCGCGTGGCCTCGGTCAGCCAGCCGTCGCCATAGGCGTCGTTGAAGCCGATGAACCCCACGGTCTTCACGCCGTTGCGCACCATGTGGTCAGCGATGGCGTCGGCCATCAGGCTGTCGTTCTGCGGCGTCTTGAACACCCAATGCCGCTGCGCGTCCATCGGCTCGATCAGCCGGGCGGAGGCCGCGAGCGAGATCATCGGCACCTTCTTTTCGGCCGCCACGTCGATCATCGCCAGCGATGCGGGGGTGGTGCTGGAGCCGACCAGGGCGTCGACGTTGTTCTCGTCGATCAGCTTGCGGGCGTTGGCGACGGCCTTGGTGCTGTCGGCGCCATCGTCCAGCACGATGTACTCCACCTGCTGCCCCGCGACCTCGGACGGCATCAGCGCGATCGAATTGCGCTGCGGCACCCCGAGGCTCGCGGCCGGCCCGGTCGTCGAGATGGTGACCCCGATCTTCACCTGCGCCTGGGCGACGCCACCGGCCGAGACGAGCGCCGTGGCCGCCAGCAGCATGATCGCGAGACGGCGCATAAACTGTTCCCCTATGCCGCCCGCCGGCGTGGAGCCTTGGCATGGCTGGCGTGCATCCAGGCGGCACTGGTATGGCGTGCCCTGGAACGTGTCAAGATTTCGAGACCGGCCTGCGCAACGTTTCGTCGGTGCAGGCTTGCGGCGTGGGCCAGCATCCGCTTTAGCCTCCCCGCATGGCTGAACGCTCGTTCCTCGCGTCCGTTGTCTCCCTAAGCGCCCGGCGGGCCACGACGGTCCTGCTGGCTGGCCTCGTGCTGGCCGTGTTGTCCGGCTGGCTCGCCGCCACTCGGCTCCGCGTCACGACCGACATCGCCACCCTGTTCAATCCTAGCCTGCCCTGGAAACAGCGGGAAACCGAGCTGAAGCGCCTGTTCCCGCAGCAGGAGAACCTGCTCGTCGCCGTCGTGGACGCATCGACCCCGGAGGCCGCGGAGGCCACCGCCGCCGGGCTGGCCGCGGCGCTCGCCAGGGACCCCGCGCATTTCTATTTTGCCCGGCGGCCGGACGCCTCGCCGTTCTTTGACCGCAACGGGCTGCTGTTCCTGGACCGTGCCGCGCTGTCGGCGCTGTTGGACCAGACGATCGACGCCCAGCCGTTCCTGGGCCAGCTTGTCGCCGACCCCAGCATGCGCGGCCTGTTCGCGGCGTTGTCGCTGGTCGCGGTCGGCGTCGACCAGGGCGCCAACCTCCGCCCGTTCGAGGCGGCGCTGCGCGGCTTCCACGATGTCCTGGCCGCTGCCCTGCACGGCCAGCCGCAGCCGTTGTCGTGGCAGCGCCTGCTCTCCGGCCCAGTGGCGGACCTCGGCGGGCCCTACCGCTTCGTGCTGGCGCAGCCCCGGCAGGACTTCGGCGCCCTGCAGCCCGGCGCCGCCGCGACCAAGGCGCTGCGCCAAGCCGCCGCCGAGCAGGAGTTCGTGCGCAACGGCCAGGCGCGCGTCCGAGTGACCGGCGCGGTGGCGCTGGCGGACGAGGAGTTCGCTTCGGCCGCGACCGGCGCCGCCGCCGGGCTGGCCGGCAGCACGCTGCTCGTCGTCCTCTGGCTGACGCTTGCGGTGCGGAGCTGGCGCGTGGTGGCGCCGATCCTGTTGACCCTGATGCTTGGCCTATTGCTGACCACGGCGTTCGCGACCTTGACCGTCAATCCGTTGAACTTGATCTCCGTCGCGTTCGCTATCCTGTTCGTCGGCATCGCGGTCGACTTCGCGATCCAGTTCAGCGTGCGGCTGGGCGAGGCGCAGATGGAGACGCACGACCTGCGCACCGCCCTGGGCGTCACAGGGCGGCGGGCGGGGGGGCAAATCCTGGTTGCGGCGGCGGCGACCGCGGCGGGGTTCCTCGCCTTCGTGCCGACTGACTTCAGCGGCGTGGCCGAGCTCGGCCTGATCGCCGGCGCGGGGATGCTGATCGCGTTCTCCTGCACGCTGGTGTTCCTGCCCGCCGCGCTGATGCTGTTCCGCCCGCACTCCGCCGCGCGGGACGTTGGGTTCGCCTGGGCCGTGCCGCTGGACCGGATGGTGGCGCGGCGCCGGTGGGCCATCCTGGCCATCAGCGGCGGCGTCGCCGCGTTCGGCCTCGCGTCGTTGCCGCACCTGACGTTCGACAGCGACCCGCTGCACCTGAAAGATGCGTCGACCGAGGCGATGCGCACGCTCGCGGACCTGGCGGCCAACCCTCTGACCAACCCCTACACCATCGACGTGCTGGCCCCTGACGCTGCTGCTGCGGCGCTCATCGTCGCGAAGGTGCAGCCGCTGCCTCTGGTGGCCCAGGTCGTCAGCCTGCTGAGCTTCGTGCCGCAGGACCAGCCGGCGAAGCTCGCCCTGATCGCCGACGCGGCCAGCCTGCTCGCGCCCACCCTGGCGCCGAGGTCCCCCGCGGCGCCGGTCAGCGTCGCCGACCTGCGGCTGGCGGCGCACACGGCCCTGGCGCAACTGGCCCGCGTCGCGCCGCGGTTGCCAGCCGACGGCCCGCTCGCCGCAATCGCCGCCGACATGGCGGCGCTGGAGGGCGCGGCGGACGGCGTGCTCATCGGCGCCAACGAGGCGTTGACCCGCTTCCTGCCGCTGCAAATCGACCGGCTGCGGGCGGCGCTCCAGGCAGGGCCGGTGACGCTCGCCACCATCCCACCCGAGATCACGCGGGATTGGCTGCTGCCGGACGGCCGGATGCGGGTGCAGATCGCGGCGAAACCGGAGGCCGCGAGCGCCGAGGGGCTGCGCCGGTTCGTGGACCAGGTCAGCGCGGTGGCGCCGGACGCCGGCGGCCCGGCGGCGACGATCGTCGCCACCGCGCAGACCATCATCTCGGCCTTCGAGCGCGCGGCCCTCGGCGCCGTGCTGGCCATCACGCTCATCCTGCTCGTGGCGCTGCGGCGCGGCCTCGACGTGGCCCTCGTGCTGGCGCCTCTGTTGCTGTCGTCGTTGATGACGGTGATCGTGGCGGCGTGGCTGCCGCTGCCGCTCAACTTCGCCAACATCATCGCCCTGCCGTTGCTGCTGGGCGTCGGCGTGTCGTTCAACATTTATTTCATCATGAACTGGCGTGCGGGGCTGCGGTCGCACCTGGCCTCGCCGACAGCGCGGGCCGTCGTGTTCTCGGCGCTCACGACGGCGACCGCATTCGGCTCGCTGGCGCTGTCCGGCCACCCCGGCACGGCCAGCATGGGGGTGCTGCTGTTGCTGAGCCTCGGCTGCACGCTGGTTGCAAGCCTGGTATTCGTTCCGGCGCTGCTCGCTACAATGTCGCCACAACAACGCCAAATGGCGCCGTAATCTACTGCTTATATCGTGCTTGGAGATGGAGTGTCGGTGTTATGGCTTTTGTTCGGACGGGCGTGATCATCGTTGCTTTGGTGATGAGCTGGATAGCGGTCCGTGTGCAGCCGGCTGCGCACAGCCTTCCGCCGCAGGCAACGCTGTCGCAAACGGCGACTCACGCCGCGTCGTAGGTTGTCTGGACCGCGCCTGCCTCGTCAAAAGCCGCACGGACCGCCGGATCGACCAGCGCCGCCAACTCAGCCTCGTGCTCGTAGCCGGGCATCAGATGGGCAAGCAACGTGTCCTGCCGGCTGGCCGGGTGGAAATAGATTTCGCTCAGGCCCGGCGGCAAATGCTGCGCCAAGCGGATGATTTGATCCGACGTCATGTGACCGCTCCAGGCTATGCCGAACGCCCAGTCGTTGGTCCGCAGCCCGGCGCGGCGGGCCTGGGCGCGCAGGACGCGGGTTCCAGCATGGAGCAGGCGGTCGCAAAGGCCCTGCTTCGCCCCGCAGGCCAGCATGATGCCGGGCGGCTCCGCAGGGATGCGGACCGCAGGCAGGCCGTGCTCCGCGCCCGCCTCGAGCAGCAGACGGCCGACAGTCGGGTGCAGGTGCATGTGTTTATGGGCGTTTGCGTGGTCAAGGCGGAGGCCGGTGGCCGCGAAAGCAGCGAATTGCGCCCGGATTTCGGCTGCAAGGCGCTGTCGGACGCCAGGGCGGAAAAAGTAGTCGACCCCTAGGCGAAGCTGGTTGGAAGGGAACTGACCCGCTGCATCCACTAGGCCCGGCGCTGGGCCAGCAGCGGGACCTTCGATCACCACAAGATGCAACCCGACCCGCAGTTGCGGCAGCCTGCGCGCACGCCGGACAGCATCGGCGGCGGCGGCCCCTGCAACCATCAGGCTAGCCGTCGTCAGCGCGCCGTCGCGGCACGCCCGCTCAACCGCCTCGTTCACGCTCTCCGACAGCCCGAAATCGTCGGCCGAGACAATGACCCGTTTCGGCGTCAAGCGGCCCTGTTGCGCTCCCGCAGGAACTGGAAGAACTCCACGCCCTCGCGCAGCCGGCGCTTCATCATCTGCGGACTCAGCACCATCTCGCCGACGATCGAGGCGATCTTGGGCGCGCGGAAATAGAACCGGCGGTAAAATTCCTCGACGCTGGTGAAGATCTCGGTGTGCGACAGGACGCCGGGATAGTGCAACGGCGCGATCTGCACGCCGCGGTCATCGATCAGCTCGGCATGCTCGGCATCCAGCCAGCCGTTCTCGACCGCTTGGTCATACAGGAACGTGCCGGGATACGGAGCGGCCAGGCTGACCTGCATGGTGTGCGGGTTGATCTCGGTGGCGAACCGGATCGTCTCCTGGATGGTCTCCTTCGTCTCGCCGGGCAGGCCGAGGATGAAGGTGCCGTGGATTTTCACGCCCAACTCGTGGCAGTCCTTGGTGAACTGCCGGGCGACCTCGATCCGCATGCCCTTCTTGATGTTGTGCAAAATCTGTTGGTTGCCGCTCTCGTAGCCGACCAGCAACAGCCGCAGGCCGTTGTCCTTCAGCACTTTGAGCGTCGCGCGCGGCACGTTGGCCTTGGCGTTGCAGGACCAGGTGACGCCAAGTTTGCCCAACTCGCGGGCGATCGCCTCGGCACGGGGCAGGTTGTCGGTGAAGGTGTCGTCGTCGAAGAAAATTTCCCGGACCTGCGGGAAATTCTTCTGGATCGAGCGCACCTCCTCGGCGACATGGCCGGGGCTGCGGACGCGGTAGGTGTGGCCGCCGACGGTTTGCGGCCACAAGCAGAACGTGCAACGGCTCTTGCAGCCCCGGCCCGTGTAGATGGACACATATGGATGCATCAAGTAGCCAATGAAGTAGTCCTCGATCCGCAGGTCCCGCTGGTAGACGTCGGACACGAAGGGCAGCTTGTCCATGTCCTGCAGGATCGCGCGGTCCTTGTTGTGGACCAGCCGGCCGTTGCCGTCGCGGTAGGAGATGCCGTCGATGTCGGCGAAGTCGCGGCCTTCGGCGACCTCAAGGCAGGTGAAGTCGAACTCGTTGCGCGCCACGAAATCGATCGGCGCACCCTGTTGCAGGCTATCGGCCGGCTGCACCGCGACCTTGGCGCCGACGAAGCCGATCTTGAGCGCCGGGTTCGCGCCCTTCATCGCCTGCGCTACCTGCACGTCCGACGCAAAGGACGGCGTGCTGGTGTGGATCACGCAGAGCTCGTGCTCCTTGGCCGCGGCCAGCACCGGCTCCAGGCCGATGTTGGCCGGCGGCGCGTCGATCAGCTTGCTGCCGGGCACGAGCGCCGCCGGCTGTGCCAGCCACGTCGGGTACCAGAACGACTTGATCTCCCGCTTCGCCTGGTAGCGCGAGCCGGCGCCGCCGTCGAACCCTCCGAACGACGGGGGTTGCAAGAACAGGGTCTTCATCATGCCAGCCTATCCCTAACCGTTTCCAGCTCGCGCCGGATGTATGCTTTGCCGGGCGAAAGCCTCGGCCGCGTCGCGCGAAGCGTCTGCCCACGCCATGCGACCCGGTCCGACCGGTAGCTCGTCAGCATGACGGCCACCGACATAAGGTCGCGGAACGGCAGGCACCAGATGCCGACGCTGCGCGCGAGGCCCAGCGCCCGGTCGATCCCATGGCCCACGGCGGCGCGCACGAGCCAAGCCGACGCAAAAGCGAACCAGGCCCACGCCGCGCCACCCGAGAGGCCCACGGCCAGCGCAGCCCAGAACAGCGGATACTGCACGCACGAGAACGCGAAACCAATGGCTTCAAGGCTTTGTATGGTGCGCGCCCAGCGCAGCTCGTGCCCGAACAGCTCGGCCAGGCGCGACTCGGCGACAGTGGTGGCCGGCACCGTCGCGGCGAGCGCTATCGACAGGCCCCGCGCCTTTACCAGCCGGCCAAGCACGGCGTCGTCCGCCAGGTGGTCCGCCAGCGCGTGCAGGCCGCCGACGCTGTCCAGCGTTTCCCGCGTCAGCGCCATGGTGGCGCCGAGGCAATCCTGCCGGCCGAGCGCCCGGGCCATCAGCGCGCCGGGCAGGAAGGCGTGGTTGATCTGTTCGGCGCCGAGCCGTCCGGCCAGCGCCGTTCCCACTGGCAGCCCGGCGTACAACGTCGTCACCAGGCCCACGCCAGGCGCCTGCAAACTGGCGACCAGTTGGCCGAGGTAGCCCGGCATGACGTGCATGTCGCTGTCCGCAATGACCAGCACGCCGTGCCGGGCGTGCGGCTCCATGTTGATCAGGTTGGCGACTTTGCGGTTGGAGCCATGCGGCGTGGCGTCCACCACCACCGCCATGTCCAGCGCCGGGAAGCGGACACGCAGCCGGTCCAGCACATCGAGGGCCGGGTCGGACGGGTCTTGCAGGCCAAAGACGATCTGGAACTCCGGGTAGTCCTGCGCGCAGAAGCTGGCGAGCGCGTCCTCCAGCAGCGGCTCGTCGCCATGCAGCGGCTTGAGGATGGTCACGGGCGGGCAAAGCCTTGGAGCCATGGACCCACGGTTGGTGAACTGGTTGACAGCGAGCCAGCCAGCGCTTGATTGCAGGAGGCCGGCAGCCGTGAGCGCAGCCGCCCCCATGGTAAAAACTTCGATCACACGGTATGCTTTATCAGGCCAGCGCGCCGCCAGATAGATCGGCGATCTTGCGCTGCAAACTTTGGATCAGAGGTGTGGCATCCCCGGAACCCAGCAGCGAACGGAAATCCGAACGCTGCACCGCAACCCGGCTGATGGAGCCGTTCAGCAACACGTCCACCGCACGCCATCCCGCCGGCGTGCGGCGCATCACATAGTCGATCCGCGTCGGCGTGCCGTTGGCGGGCACGATTTGGCTGGCCACGACCTGATCGGCGCCTACATTGCGGCTTTCCGGCAACAGCTCCAGCTTTTCACCGCCGTAGCTGTCGAAGTTGGCGACATAGCTGGCCACGGTGAAGCGGCGGAACACATCCAGCAACTGCGACTGCTGCGCCGGCGGCAACGCCGCCCAGCGCGGGCCAACCGAAGCCTGCAGGATGCCTGGAACGTCGAACGCCCCCTCAACCAGCGGGGCCAGGGTCGCAAACCGCTGCGTGAACGGCACGGCCTTCCCGGCGCGCATGCCGGCGAGCAGGCCGCGGTTCAGTGCGGCAATCGGGGCTGCGGCATCTGGATCGGCTGCTGTCGCCAGACGGCTGAAACCGGACAACAGCCCGGCAAGCGCCAGGCGCCGGGTGACGCTCATCGCGCGGGCACCATGAGCGTCAGCTTTGAGGCATCCTTGCCGAGTGCGCCCATGGCGGTGGCAACGATGTCCTTGGCGCCAAGCCCGGCCTCGATGATCTGCGCGGCTGGGGTGTTGTGGTCGATGAACCGGTCAGGCAGCGTCATGGACCGGACCCGCACGCCGCCGTCCAGCAGGCCGCGCATGGCGAGGTGCTGCAACACCGCCGCGCCAAAGCCGCCGATCGAACCCTCCTCGACGATGATGAGGACCGAATGGTGCTGCGCCAACTGCTCGACCATGGCGACGTCGAACGGCTTGGCGAAGCGCGCGTCGGCGACGGTGGTGGACAGCCCGCGCGCAGCGAGCTCGTCGGCGGCCCGCAGGCTGTCAGCGAGCCTGGTGCCCAGGCTGAGGATGGCGACGGCGGACCCTTCGCGCAGGATGCGGCCCTTGCCGACCGCGAGCGGCGTGCCGCGCTCGGGCAGCGCCACTCCCGTTCCCTCGCCGCGGGGGTAGCGCACGCCGCTGGGCCGGTCGTCGATGCCGGCAGAGGTCGCGACCATGTGCATCAGCTCGAGCTCGTCCGCCGGCGCCATCAGCACGAAACCCGGCAGGCAGCCGAGGTAGGCCAGGTCGAAGCTGCCGGCGTGCGTCGCGCCGTCCGCGCCGACCAGCCCGGCGCGGTCGATGCCGAACCGCACCGGCAACCCTTGGATGGCAACGTCGTGGACGACCTGGTCATAGGCGCGCTGGAGGAATGTGCTGTAAATGGCGCAGAACGGCCGCAGCCCCTCGGTGGCCATGCCGGCGGCGAAGGTGACGGCGTGCTGCTCCGCGATCCCCACGTCGAAGCAGCGGTCGGGGAACCGCTTGGCGAAGCGGTCCAGCCCGGTGCCGGTCGGCATGGCGGCGGTGATGGCGACAACGCGGTCATCAGCCTCCGCCTCGGCGATCAACGCATCGGCGAACACCCGTGTGTATTGCGGCGGCCCCGGCGGCGCTTTCGCCTGCTCGCCGGTGACCACGTTGAACTTGCTGACGCCGTGATACTTGTCCGGGCTGGCCTCGGCTGGGGCGTAGCCGTGACCCTTCTTGGTGATGATGTGCAACAGAATCGGGCCGCTTTCCTCGGCTTCGCGCACGTTGCGCAGCACCGGCAGCAGGTGGTCCAGGTTGTGCCCGTCGATCGGCCCGACGTAGTAGAAGCCCAGCTCCTCGAACAAGGTGCCGCCGGTCAGGATGCCGCGGGCGTACTCCTCGGCCCGCCGCGCGGTGCGCTGGATGCCGCGCGGGAAGCGCGTCGCCATACGGGAGGCGAGGTCGCGCAGGTTGAGGAACGAGCGGCTGCTCATCAGCCGCGACAGGTAGGCGCTCATGGCGCCCACGGGCGGCGCAATAGACATGTCGTTGTCGTTCAGGATGACCAGCAGCCGGGACCTGCGGGCGCCCGCGTTGTTCATCGCCTCGTAGGCCATGCCCGCGCTCATCGCGCCGTCGCCGATCACCGCGACCACATGGCGGTCGGATTGGCCCTGCAGGTCGTGCGCGACCGCCATGCCCAGCCCGGCGGAGATGCTGGTGCTGCTGTGCGCGGCGCCGAACGGGTCGTATTCGCTCTCGCTGCGGCGGGTGAAGCCCGACAGGCCGCCGGGCTGGCGCAGGGTGCGGATGCGGTCGCGCCGGCCGGTGAGGATCTTATGCGGGTAGGCTTGGTGCCCGACGTCCCAAAGCAGCCGGTCGCGCGGCGTGTCGAACACCGCATGAAGTGCCACGGTCAGCTCGACGACGCCGAGCGAGGCGCCCAGATGCCCGCCGGTGGTGCTGACGGCATCGATCGTCTCGGCCCGCAGCTCGTCGGCGACCTGCCGCAGTTGCTCGGCCGAGAAGTTGCGCAGGTCGGATGGTATGTCGACGCGGTCGAGCATCGGGGTGGCGGGACGAGGTGGGAGCGGGATGCTCGCGTTCATTTGGGTCTCTCAGCTCCCCCCGCGTGGCGCACCAGGCGGCTAGTTGGTTCTTGGATCAAAAACGTTGAGGACTCGGATAGTTCAGGAAAATTCGTTCAAGCAACCTGGGTCAGCGGCGGAATGCGGCGGGCTGGCCAACTCTAGCCAAAGCCCTTCGCGGCCAGGCCAGGCAACAAACACGTCTCAATCCGATAGGCAACACGCGCCCGCTCCCCTCCCGGTGGCTTGTCCATGTCATATGGGCGAACACTAACCAACCCGAAACCGCCATGCCAGGGCGGCCCGCTCAAGACGCGGACATGTTGCATCTGCGCCACAGTTCTGAGCCATAACCGACACATGGCGCTTTTGCACCGCCCCGCGATCCCAGGTGAATGCGATATGATCGGTGACGCCGCACGTGGTTGTCGAGGAAAGCCTGGGCTGTCGAGGAAAACGTGGGCCGTCGGAGAAAATGTGGATGATGCGCGTCGTCTTGGCCCAACCCCGAGGTTTTTGCGCCGGAGTGGAGCGGGCTATCGAGATCGTGGAGCGGGCGCTCGCCAAGTTCGGCCCGCCCATCTATGTCCGGCACGAGATCGTACACAACCGCCACGTCGTCGAGGACCTGCGGACCCGCGGCGCCGTGTTCGTCGACGAGCTCGACGAGGTGCCGCCGGGGTCGATGACGGTGTTCAGCGCGCACGGCGTCGCCAGGCGCGTCGAGGAGCTGGCGGCCGAACGCAACCTGCCGGTGTTCGACGCGACATGCCCCCTGGTGGCCAAGGTCCATGCCGAGGGCCGGCGCTACGCGGCGCAGGGCCGCGAGATCGTGCTGGTGGGCCACGCCGGCCATGCCGAGGTCGAGGGCACCATTGGGCAGATTCCCGGCAAGGTTCATCTGGTGCAGACGGCCGAGGACGTGGCGACGCTGCAGGTCGGCTCGGCAGGGCGCCTGGCCTACATCACGCAGACGACGCTTTCGGTCGACGACACCCGCGGCATCATCGCGGCATTGCAGGACCGGTTCCCGTCTATCGTAGGTCCGGACGTGCGCGACATCTGCTACGCTACGCAGAACCGCCAACAGGCGGTGCACGACCTGGCGAAGCAGGTAGACCTGATCCTGGTCGTGGGCTCGAAGAACAGCTCGAACTCCAACCGCCTGCGCGAGATCGGCCAAGAGCTGGGCAAGCCGAGCTACCTGATCGACGACGCTTCGGCCTTGGAGCGCCACTGGTTCGCTGGGGTGGAGACGGTCGGCCTGACAGCGGGCGCGAGTGCGCCGGAAATGCTGGTGCAGGGCGTGCTGGACGGGCTGCGGCGATTCCGCCAGGTGGACGTGTCCACCCTGGCGGGCGTCGCAGAAGACGTGAAGTTCAAGTTTCCGGCCGAATTAAGCTAGGCCGAGGGGGTTTTTAATAAATGTCTGTTCCTATGAGGCAGGTGGCGCGCGTCGGCGCCTATGTAGTCAAGCAGCACATGTTGGGCCGCAAGCGCTATCCGCTCGTGTTGATGCTGGAGCCGTTGTTCCGCTGCAACCTTGCATGCTCCGGTTGCGGCAAGATCGACTATCCCGCCGCGATCCTGAACCAGCGGCTGTCGGTGGCGGACGCGCTGGCGGCGGCGGACGAGTGTGGCGCGCCCGTGGTGTCCATCGCGGGCGGCGAGCCGCTGCTGCACAAGGAGATGCCCGAGATCGTCGAGGGCCTGTTGGCGCGCAAGAAGTTCATCTATCTCTGCACGAATGCGCTGCTGCTTGAGAAGAAGATGGACCAGTACAAGCCGCATCCCGACTTCTCATGGGACGTCCACCTGGACGGCGACCGCGAGGTTCACGACCGCTCCGTCAGCCAGGCCGGAACGTATGACCGGGCGGTGGCGGCCATCAAGGAGGCCAAGCGCCGCGGCTTCCGGGTCAGCATCAACTGCACCCTGTTCGACGGCGCCGAGCCGGAGCGCGTCGGCAAGTTCTTCGACGACGTGATGGCGATGGGCGTGGACGGGATCATGACCTCGCCGGGCTATGCCTACGAGCGGGCGCCGGACCAGGCGCATTTCCTGTCGCGCCAGAAGACCAAGCAGTTGTTCCGCGATATCCTGACCTACGGCAAGGGCAAGAACTGGAAGTTCACCCAGTCGCCGCTGTTCATGAGCTTCCTCGCCGGCAACGAGAACTACCAATGTTCGCCCTGGGGCAAGCCGACCCGCAATGTGTTCGGCTGGCAGCGCCCCTGCTACTTGCTGGGCGAGGGCTACGCCAAGACGTTCGCCGAGCTGATGGACAGCACGGACTGGGACAAGTATGGTACCGGCAACTACGAGAAGTGCGCGGACTGCATGGTGCATTCGGGCTATGAGAGCACGGCGGTGATGGACGCCGTGAAGTCGCCGCTCAAGACGATGGCGGCGGCGCTGCGCGGCCCGAAGCTGACCGGGCCGATGGCGCCTGAGATCGACCTCGCGAACCAGCGTCCGGCCGAGTACATGTTCAGCCGGCACGTGCAGGAGAAGATGGCCGAACTGAAGCACGCGCCGCGGGGCAAGCCGCAGGTGGCGGACGCGGCGGACTAGGCTGAAACCTGGTCCTGGCTGGCGGCGGCGCACCCTGTTCTCATGGGCGCCTCCACCAGCGAGCTTGTCAAAGCATGTGGGGCCAGGCACGGGCTGGGCGACGGGAAAGCCTAGACGGCGACCATAAGGCGCTCCAGCCCCCGAAAGAACGGCAAGGTGCGCCATTCGGGCGTTCCGTCTGGGTTGGCTAGCAGCCTGTCGGAGTGAAGTTGCGAGCTATTTCGTGTGCCTGGGCTAATCATGCGTTGCTGGGTGGCGCTGGGACGGTTTCTCGCGGTCGAACTTGCTGACTGAGGAGTATGGTGGCCAAA
>JAABUP010004358.1_pt1 | contig 23224 bp, 33 predicted proteins | sample 5559201 | NCBI WGS metagenome assembly JAABUP01 (sample SAMN10711887, study PRJNA513373) | rock metagenome | isolation source: Antarctica rocks | place: Antarctica | reverse complement strand
TAGAGGTTGCAAAATGTGAAATGGCGTGCCGTCATCAACCCAACAAGTAAATGCACAGCACATGACCAATGTATTTTTTTGGTTGTGTCCTTACACACTTAACAACTGTTTGGGCTTGCAGGACTTTTGCCTTTTGTAGCCTTGATTGGTGTACTGATTCTGCAATTAGTACCCAAGTGTGCACAGGCAGTCAAGACATGAGCTGATCTATCCGTCGCTGCAGACACGCACAGCACAGCACAGAGTTTGAGTTTGACATCTTGTCCAATATGATTCATGGCCATGCGTAGACCCAACATCCCAAATGATTTGACAGCTTCCTGCTTTCTGCACGCACTTTGCCTAGTGACCAATGACATCAGCTGCTTAATGCTTTGCACACATGCTGCAAAAGCTTCACAGCCCAGTGCCACTTGCAAGAGCAGCTAAGTACGCTCACCTCAATCATTTGCTTGTTCTCATAGAACCGGTGGGTGCGTTGCTCATATTCGTTTCTGGTGACATGCCTGCGTCCATGCCGGTGGACAAACGCGTCATACAGCTTGTCACCTGCACACGGACGACACTGTTTAGATGACCTATCACACCATAGATCACACCACACGTGATCGGTATATCATATGGTTCATACATGGCTCCATCACACTACATACCACACCATGTGACAGATCACCTGCACACGAGTCACATCATGTAAGCATGAAATCGGCGCAATGAGATAAAATCAAGAGCAAGGTGATTAACAGCCATGACATCCTCAACGTTTACTTTCAAATCTACCCAACACAGCATCACCCATGTCAGGGCACACAAAGCAAACCGGTACACAGTTTCACCAGCCACAGAAGACATTGCCACAGCTGTGTTGCATGCTTGGACCATGTCACCACATGAAAGACCTCTGGCTATAGGTGAGGCCACTGACCACCTCGCTCTGACAGCTGCTGTTTGCTGAAGCCAAGCGAGCTCTTGACTTTGGACACATGCAGACTCACCAAAACGAGGAAAGGGCAGCTGCTGTTTGCTTGAGCCAAGTAAGTTTCTTGACCTTGGACATATGCAAGCTCACCGAAATGGAGATTGGGCAGCTGCTTTGCAACCTCCATGGCAAGACTGCTGTCCAGTTGATGTCTTTGCAGTTCCTCAAACTCCCCTTGATGGCAGAACTCTGGCACTCTCCAGTTTTCCTGGTCAATTGGACCGGGCCTCCATTGATCAATGTCCACAATCCAGACATCGAAATGGCTGTTCATGTAGAGGTCCACACCGTGCATGTACAGCTGCAGAGGAGCTTCATCCTGCAGAGGAAGAAGCCACTGTTCACATCAAGGTACACAGAATGTTTGTGTACACGCTAGACATCACAGTGGCTGCTTATGCATAGATCTACATTGTGCATGTAAAGATGGGAAGCTTTCCCTGTCTTACAGCATAGTCAGTGTTGTTTCAGATGACTGAGCACTGCATAGGTGATGTGGATCTGCTGGATGGAAGCTATTTGTGAACAGATGTGCATGCTCCACACTGATCTGCAGAGACTTCTCTTCTGGTACCTGCGCAGTGTCATGATGCCCAGCCAAGCTTGCACATTTGACTGTTGTCCAGTTCACAATCACAGCATGAACATCAGTGTAAAAATGAAGAATTGACTGCACAGAGAGGCTGTGACAAAGATTCCATTCCCAGGCAGCCACACAAATGACATGCACAATTACAACATGTTGATGACATGCCTTCTGCACATAGCAAACCTTCACCACCAAAGAACAAAACAGAAAGGATGTCCTGTGGGGTCCACCTACCTTGCCAACATGCATGATGTAGGTGGAAACATGTTGATGACAAGCCTCTTGCACATGACAAATCACCACAACAAAATGGAGAAAAACAGGCAAAAAAAAGAACGGGGTTGACTTACCTTGCCAACATACATGGTGTAGGTGGAAACAATCTCTCCATAGCCTAAGTCCTCCTTGGACTCCATCACCCATGTGTTGGCTTCCTGATCATGCATTGTTGCTGTGCCATTGTAGCTCCAGCGAGACTCAGTGAGGTCTGGCAACACCTGCAACATGAACAGTCCATCCGTGCATAAGACTCGTACAGACTGCTGTTTCTGCATGTCATGTCACGATTGAATAACACCAGTCCATTTGTGCATAAGACTCATGCAATGCATAGTAGTGCTTGCGTAGGCTGTGTACTAGGACTGGTGCGCCTGTTTTGGCATTATTGCTGTGTCGGTGTACATCTGACAGGACCCTGTCAAGTCTGTGGTTGCACCTGCACACTCACCACTGCGGTCACTTGCAGCGTTATGTATGTTGATTGATTGTACGTGATTCTTGAACCAGTATAGGAGCAGGCACATCGTGTGGCTTTGAGTGCCACACAAGGGCTTGTGCAAGTACTTCAAGGTATAGCTTGTGTGCCTGTCTGCATTGCTTCAGCAGTACACTAATTGTGTCTACACGACATACTGTGCACAGTGGATGCGTATCAGTGATAGTCACATGTATGCAGCATCAGACTGTGTGTATTTGCCCAAAGTGTGTGCGTTTTCCCAAAGGAAGCAGCAAGCACATCAGCACAATTATAAGCTGCCAATGTGCATGTCTGTTTGATCACCCGTACAGGGGGCTTAACATGATAGGGAAAGGCAGGGCAGAGTGCTTACAAAGCCAAGCTGAGGACCATTGCTGTCTGCTTGAAGCAGCTTGCGGCTGTCTGATGTGCTCTGGCTCTGACCCATCAAGGTGTTGCTCAGCTTGCTTTTGTCACACTTCATCTCATCCACTCTTGGGTACATCTCGTACATCACGTTCTGCAGAGCACGTTCTATTTTGAATCTGCTGCCATGAGTTGATACAGCAGCACAGTGAACGTTGCTCATACTGCACTGCTCGTGATGCTATGTTGTGCGTCTTGCTTGACGCTTCTTACTGCTGTGTGATAGCGGTTGGTGAGAGCTCAAGGCTGCATTGCATCTATGAATTGATATGGTAGGATCTGTGGAAAGGACATGATTTGAAGGATTGATGGCAACTGCATGATGAACAGTACAATGTGACCAGGTGAATCGCTTTGTTGAAAAATGTGACCAAGTGAATCACTTCATTTAAAATCTGACCTTGTCCAAAACTGAGACGGTGGTCTCAACTGAGTCTCTAACGAGCTTTTGACGCCCATGCTCAGTATCCTGATACACAGTATAGTTGTATCTGCAGAATGCCAAGCTAACTTGATGCATGATGGGTCCTTGCTGGTAACAGTCTGTCAGCTAGATGCAGACAGCATTTAAATTGCTATTTACATGTTAAATCATGTGCATGCTTCCAAGGTGTTGCAGTGCATGCACACATGCAGCATGTCCTGCATAATACCTTCAAGTAAGGCAATAACAGGTGTGTTGCGATGATTTGCAAGGGGGCCATGAAGAGTACAGAGAAGCAGGCTTACACTAGAGGTGTCGATTGCAGCTCACTGACGTAAGGTACCAAAAACTGCCAAGACACCTGCAGAGCGACTTCAGATGCATCAGGTGCATCAACGTGCAGCACCAACCAGAGCCTGTCGTGTGCAGGTCCATTGTATGCACTGCACATCCATGCATGGATATGCTTGAGGGATCTTTGAATAAAGGAGACAGCCCAGACGGCATAAGCATGCACCCAGCGTTTGTGACATACTTGATATTGGCCTGGCCACACTGGTCTCTTTGGCTCTTCTGTCAATTGTTCAGTGCTCTGTAGGTCCGTGGCTGGCCTGATGAGGTTACCTGACTTTTTAAAACCAAGGGCAGGAGCCACCAGGAAAACACACGCCACGCGAAGCAGCAAAGATCCGTTATTGACCATATTGACGGCTCACAGGTGAAACCGGCGGTTTGCAAGCCTGGCGAGTGACTGAAGTCTGAGGAACGGTTGATCGAGCGAGGTTGTGCAAAGTCAACGCTTGACGACTATCTTTGGTTAAAAATTCCGTTTCTTGACGAGCCCATGCTTTATTGCGAGCTACGTGAAGTTAAATATCGCACGTTATCTATAATGAGACCTGATGCTCAGGTTGCTGTGCCGACAGACATACCGATAGCACAAGTTTGTCCGAGCCACATGCTTAGGGCTTATTACTAATCAGAAGCTAACCTAGCCAGCCATACTAGCAGCCAAGGTCAAAGCAGAGTCAATGTCACCAGAGTACGCCCACTGTGCGTGGAAGACCTAGAGATTTCAGGAGGATGGCAAAACGCCGACGCAGCTCCGTTGCACAGCCTGGCGTGCAGACCGCGACTAAGGGTCCACCCCAAAAACGGTAAGTGAGCTGTGCTAGGTGTAGCTGGTCCCGACTTTGCCCGGCAGTGTGCTTTAGCTCCCCGCAAGCCATGGAGAAGTACACAACAATCTATCTGTCGATGTCTTCAGGTTCAAAGTGCGTCCAGAAACTCCTGTTGTACCCGCAAGCGCTGCCAAGCCACTTAGCAGTGCAAAGGTACTCCTCTGGCACTTGACAGTTGTCCCATGGACGCTCCTTAACGCTATCTGTCATAGCAGTATGCAACCCTAGATCTGTTGCTGTTGTAACACCAACACAGCAATTCACTGTCTATTAGTGCTGACACTGTCTTAATAGCAGCAGCTGAGCCCTGTATGCATCCTGCCTAAAGAATGGTTTAGCTGTTGTTTGAACCGCTAGCGAGCAAGGCCTGACTGTTTGCATGTTTTGCAGAAAGTTGCCAAGGCATCATTAGGTGGCATTTTCAGCGATCAGAACAAAAGCTGGCTAAAACGCAAGGCGCAAGAGGATGACAGTGATGATGAGTTGGCTGTGCCACAAAACAGCGACAGTGAAGGTATTGTCTGCACTGCACGTTGTAATGATGCACACAAGGAAAGTCCATCATGCGAGTGGTGACAGCAACATGTCACAAATTCATTGAGGTCATCTGCTTGTTTGCTCTTGTGCATTGGCAGCATCAGTTGTCACTGCTCCCTGCCAACGCATGCACAATGCTTGCTTCTACACCGTCATCAGCCCTCGTCAAGTACACAGAAGGTAGCGGAGAAGGTTGCATGTCAAGCTCTGCCATGTCAGTATGCTGCTGTGGGGTCTATGCAGCCCTTCAGCATTGTATCTGGGTCAGTGCGAGCGCAGTCGCTGTTGCTGACAAGATGGCACAGGCTGTTGCCTGAGGAGGCTGCCATGGCTGCCAAAAGCGTACACTGTTCTTCTTGTCTTTCTTTCCCTGGCGCAGTGAATTGTCAAGGAAAGTTGTGCAAGTGCCCTTACTTGAACTGCAGACCTGGGTGGGAGTGATGCAGCCAGCGCCAGCAGTCAAGAAGATGGCAAAGATGAAGAAGCAGACAGTGATCAGCAAAGCTCCGATGCAGATCAAGATGATGATCCTCTGGGCGGAAAGACTTTTGACATGTCTGATGAGGATGCAGCAGAAGATGAGTCAGCACCAGACACTGATGATGACTCACAGGTGGACTCCGAGTCTGATGATGGAACAGCTGCCAGGAAGCAAAATGGTGAGCATTGAGCACATAAGCTTGCAACTGCTGAGTGTTGATTGAGCTCAGAGCACAGGCACAAGGCAACACTGCAGCATGTGCACATCGGCGTGGTATCAGGAAGCTTTTGTCCTGCAGAATCAGTGCATGCTTCATACTCAGTCTCAGATTTTGTAACATAAGTGCTGCTATGCTACGTGCCTGTGCATGATCCATGCATGTGTTGCTTGCCTTTGCCACGTATCTTGGAAGCAAGCAGATGCCATGTAGGCTTCTTGCCCTAGTCCATAGCAAAGTTCCGGTTGTGTGAGGCTGCAAGAGACACTTGCAGCTGCCATCAGTTGTCTGCATGCTTGTCATACTTGTCACCAACCCTGCTGCACCCTGGTCATAGCTGCTACTCTTGTGTGGTGTTTCAAGCATTGTGGTGACAGGCTCTGGGTTTAGTGTTTCAAGCATTGCAGGGTGGCTGCAAAGGCATGTGAGGCGGTCAGTGACTCATGGGGACACCAGCAGATTGCACAATGTGCAGTCATTCATCCACACATGCTTCAGGCTGTGTCCAAAGCATGCATATGTCACCCACAGAAGCTCATGGTCTTGTGTCTGTCTACAATTGCAAGCTACCGCCTTTGCAAAGGGTGATGATGATGCAGGCCAATACCAGCATCAGAGCCATCTCAACATTTTTCATCATTCACTGCAAAGGTACTCCAGTGCAGTCCATGGCAAACTTTTTTTGTTGAAGGGCTTGGGCCGTAAACGCAGGTGGTGCTCTGCAATTGATGAGTGATGATGATGAAGATGATGATGAAGGAGATGCAGGTGTGGCTGGCCTGGAAGGTCAGGAGGACAGTGAAGAAGAGGATGTGTCAGCTGCATCCAGTAGTACTGCCGGATCAGATGACAGTGATGAGTTTGGTGAGCACATGAATACATTCCGCAGCATGTACTTGTACTGTGGCCGGAAGCACATCTGCAGCCTTACTTGCTGGGCTCACGCTGGGGACGGCAAGACAGACTGATCTCACCTTGCGTGTGCAGTAATCCTGTGAGATTGCTCTTGAATGAACTGTTCGTGATGTATTTACTGGGTCAGGTAACAGCACATTGCCTGTGCAATACAATTGTGAGACCACTGTTAACATGACATATTTCAGGCTGCAACTCCTGGGACATGTAACAGCACATTGGCAAGCTGATGCAGTGCATATTGTCATACGGTATGCGTCAGCTGGCATGCGTCTTGAGACGGCTACTTCACGTTGTTGCAGCAATGCGGGCTATGTTCCCCAATCGTGAACCATTGCTGTTGTTGTATTGCTTCCAAACATCCTGCTGCTCACGAGGTGTGTCAAGGAGCTTATTTGCGATGTACCCAATTTCACATGATGTTTGTAATTTCGACTGGGTCTGCCTCCTGTAGGCGGTGGTAGTGATGACAGTGATGAAGATGAAGAGGAGGAGGGCGAGGGGGGTGAACCTTTGCTTGCCATTGAGAAGCGAGCAAAGATCCTGGACAGGAAAAGGTACAAGCGTCCACCTTGTCTTCTTCATCTGTCATGTGACCTGGTGCTTTGGCTCCAGGTTGCTGCAGCTCACGTCTCTCAAAGGGCTAGGCACAATGCTCACCTTATTGGTCCTGGTTCTCATTCTCATTGTTGCAGCATGAGGCAGTGTGTGGTAGACACTGCTCTTTTCAGGAGATACATATCCTTTATCATCTTGTTTGTGGAGACTGTGGATTGTTTCTCATGTTTTGTCAATGATGCAGGGCAAAAGCAGAAAAGGCAGCTGCTGCAGAAGCTGCTCACATTGGTACAGACATGGAAACCAACATGGAGGAAGCTGAACGGTTTGTGCTGCCCAGCGGCATTGAGGTGGAGGCTGCTGGGCGCAGCCCTCCTGATCTTGCCCTCATCAGTAGGCGCATTAAGGAAACAGTGCGCTTGCTGGATGGCTTCAAGGTCAGTCCTGGTGACTTTTGACATGTCAGTGTGCGTGAGTACTGTTCTGCTTGCTGGAAAGTTCCTCAAGCAGTCTTGTCATGATTGGTCATCTGCCTATGTGATGTGCTGTAATGCATGATGCTGACAGCGCGACGGCGTCGAGCAGTGTGACAACTGCGTGTAGCCAATGGCTGATCAAAGGCAGACAAGCAGACAGACAGCCAGCCAGACAGCCAGCCAGCCAGCCAGCTGCCAGGTGCAAGGTACTGTAGTGTTGCTTTTTAAGCAGGATCATACCACTCGATGAACAGACAGACAGACGGACAGACCTGTCTGTTATCCTGCCTGCGTGGCATGACTGGCAGGCTTGTTTGCTGGGCAAGCATGCTGACCTTGTTTTTTCAGTGCTTTAATTCAGCTGATTGACCATGTACAGCAGGATGGAATGGACGTTGAGAAAGGCCCACTGTGGAACCTCAGCTGATTGTCATGCACAAGCAGCGAGAAGGGAGGGATGTAAACTCCAGCTCTTCCAAAACGCAGCTGAGCACTACTGTAAGGGATGAGCTCTCTGGCCAGCTAGCACAGCTGTCAGACATGCAATTGCACTGGTAAACAGCATGTCATACCTGTTGCAGGCTGCCAAGCAAAAGGAGAATGAAACAACTGCAAAGGGCAAGAAGGTGAAGCAGCCCCTGAGACCCCGTGCAGAGTACATGGACCAGCTCAAGAAGGATCTTGCTACCTACTATGGCTACAACGAGTTCATGCTGGACACTCTGCTTGGCATGTTCAGCGTGCCTGAGGCCATAGCCTGCATAGAGGCCAACGAGCTCAAGCGGCCAATCACTCTGAGGACAAATACACTGAAGACTCGGCGAAGGGAGCTGGCCGCTGCACTGATCAACAGAGGGGTGAATCTAGACCCCATTGGAAAGTGGTCCAAGGTAAATCCTGCTCAAGTTCTCTAAACATCTGCACATCTGTCAGCTCAGTCATTGAGCCTCAATGTATAAAAGACAGACTCCTGACTGTTCAACAAGGCTGACTTGCTAGCATCACTTGAGTTTCCACTGACATGGCTCAATTTGCATGGCAGTTCTATTGGCTTGAGATAGCATTGCCATCAGTTTATTCAGTCTACCACAAGATGACTGCGAAACATATGCTTGGTTGTCAGCATGTATGGTCTCTCAATCATGCAGTCAAGATTGTGAGCATCTAGCAAGTCAGCAAATGCTGTGTGCTACCTATGTTTTATCTGCGTCCTTGTTGTTGCAGTGCAAAACAGTCTTTGGTCAGCGCAGCTTGGCCTGACAATCAATGAGACCGATGCTTAAGTAGGTGCCACCTTGGGGTGCATGGCAGGGTCTCGCATGCTGCATGTTTTTGCTCCTGTATACTTTCTGACTAACCTCTATCGCCGGTGTCAAATCTCTTTCATTGGTTTTCGAAATTGAGCCATCGAGGAGCCTTTCATCATGATACAGCAGTCAGTGTGATGCTGGCCATGGTGCGGTCCTCATAACCTGTCAGCTTCACAGACACGCACCCACATTGTCAGACCCATGAACATGCAGATCAGAAGGCATGTCAAAGCACTACATGCTGTGAGCTTTCCTGATACCCCACCACCACTGATATCCCCTGTTCTGTGACACACAGGTTGGCTTGGTGGTGTATGAGTCCACTGTACCTGTGGGAGCTACGCCTGAGTACATGGCAGGGCATTACATGCTGCAGGGGGCATCCTCCTTCCTGCCTGTCATGGCCCTGGCTCCACAAGAGGGGGAGCAGATTGTGGACATGGCTGCTGCACCAGGTTTGTGGCTGTTGTCGTCCATATGCAAGGTGCATGAATCGCTTAAACATAGCAGGACTGCACAAAACCTGGATGCAAATGCCAATCATGCCATGACATTGGAAGTGATGAGTCCTTTCACCAGTATCATCACAGGTTGGCAGCATCTGAATGTACTGTGACTGAAATGCATCGCAGTGAGATATCGTATGGTCCAGATGAACCAAACAGCTGTGCAAAAGCTTGCAAAGTTTGCTTTTCACACCACTGCTGCATGAGAGTCAGCAACAGAATGCCTTGTAGGTCTTGACAGTGTTGTGTTCACAACGGTGAAACCCCTCTGCAGTAACAGCGCTGCAGCTTCCCTTGTGTTGGTGTATGCTGCTGTGAGACCTGACATACAACTGTGATGCTGGTCATGCAACCTGTAGCATTTTGTGCAGCAGAACATGTCTGTAATTGCACAGAGCCAGCACCTTTGTCTTGTGCAGGTGGCAAGACCACATATGTTGCTGCCCTGATGCGCAACACAGGAAGCATCTTTGCAAATGAGATCAACAAGCAAAGGCTGAAGTCCATTCAGGCCAATCTGCAGCGCATGGGAGTCAGCAACACAGTTGTTTGCAGCTATGATGGGCGAGAGCTGCCTAAAGTCTTGGGAGAGAAATCTGTGGACAGAGTGCTGTTGGATGCGCCATGCAGTGGGACTGGTGTTATCGCAAAGGACCCCACTGTTAAGGTATGCCTTTCTGAGGATATCTTTATAGAATTGCACGCAACTTACTACATTGCGTGTATTGTACTCTTTGTGCACCCCCTGGCATGGGCTGGACAATGCCTTTCGCTGTTAAAGCAAGATTAATCTGAGGACTGGGAACACCATGTTGTCTGTGTATAGCTGCTATATTTTTGCTTGTGTGTCATGCATAAAATGTGCAAATGCTGCTGTATGAGGAAATTCATTGCAGTGTTGTTTGGGCAAGCTTGCAGTTAGTACCTGCCTTGACCAGCGTCTAGCCTAGTGTTCACACATACAGCTTTGCGCTATGTTCCAGCACTTACTGCCTTGCTGCTAAGGTGCTGGTGTGGCTTGTGTATTGAGCTTGGACTGTGTGATCGGTGCAGAGCAACAAGAGCCAGCAGGAAATCTACAAGTGCGCCTTTCTGCAGAAGCAGCTGCTGCTTGCCGCCATCGACCTGGTGGATGCTCAGAGCAAAACTGGAGGCTATGTCGTCTACTCAACTTGCTCCATCATGGTGGACGAAAATGAGAACGTGATCAACTATGCTCTCCGCAAACGAGACGTTAAGATCGTGCCCTGCGGACTCGAGTTTGGTCGACCCGGCTTCACTAAGTACAGAGAGTTCAGGTTTCATCCATCACTTGAGCACACCCGGCGCTTTTACCCGCACGCTCAAAATCTGGACGGCTTCTTTGTGTGCAAGCTGAAAAAGATGAGCAACACCAAGAAGGAAGCTGGCAAGGCAGGTGAGGCAGAAGCTGAGCAAGAAGAGGAGCTGCCAGCTGCTGAAGCAGTACAGCAGCAAGCAGAAGCCAGCCCATCAGGCAAAGGTGTCAAGGCCTATGGTAATGTAGCTCAGGAGGGCATGAGGATAGGCAGGACCAAGAAAGGCAAAAACACTGTCAAGCCAGGTGATGAAACATGCACTCTTGCGCCACAGGGAACATAAGTATTTGATGTACATGACAGGTCTTTCCCATTTTGCTGCATATTCAAACCTGTGAGCATTTTTGCAATTCATTTTCCCCCCTCTCTTGTTGTATCTGGAGCCATTACCTGTTAACGCGTTTGGCGCAGATTGCTGCTCATGACAAGCTGGGGGCCCTGTTACACTCATCAGTGCTGCTTATAGCGCGATTTGCGGTCATTAGGTGAGCCTGCCTTGATTTGCATGCCATCTGCAGGTAAAGCAAGACCTGTTGAAGTGCAAGCCACTGAAGTACCCACCACAGAAGCTGCTACAGCCAAGGTCAAGGCCAAGAAGGTGCCTCGGTATGTCAAGGAAGCTCTCAAGGAAGTTGAGCAGGAGAAGGCAATCAAGATGGCTGCTGCACAGAAGCAGGCAGCCGTGAAGCAGGCATCAGCAGTTCCAGCAGGCAAGCCTGGTAAGGCTGCAAAACAGAGTGGTGCAGGGCACAAGATCAGAAGCAGCAAAACTGTCAAGAAGAGCAAGGAGAAGAAATAGGCAGCGCAAGGTCGCATACATTGCTTGGAGATGATCGCAAGAGGTGTCTCTTGATCGTGCGTCCCAATGCATTGAGAATATTCTCAGCTTGAATGAATCCGTTGATTTCTGAAGACTAGTTGTTGGCATGGCTGCATGATGAGTCTTATGCTGTGCTTTTTGTGTCACCAATCAAGGGTCATGTATGAATTGCATTTTCCCGTCACAGTGTAGCCAGATGTTGGTGTAAAGCTTTGTTACTGCACCTCGGATCCACTTTTGTTGGTCTGTGACCCTAAAGACGAGCATTGTTATGCATACTGTGCCTGTCTACGCCGAGCTTTGTTTGCAAGTCTAAAGGGCATGTTGCTGATGACTGGGCAGAAATTGATGGGCATCATAATGCATAAAAGCTGTTGGATCACAACATTTATTGTTGCAAACGCCGACAAATCACCGGACAGTCGGATGTTCCCACTGCACTTCTGTGCTTCCCCTGAGTCTAGTTCTCTTTCAAGCAATTGCTGCATGAAGATGAAACGGCATTCTGCACAGATGCTTTGTCCTTTGCGCAGCCTGCCAAACGGTGGAGGATGCAGTCTATGCCGGCACGATTGCAACTCAGTGACGCTGTGAAACCAGGCACAGGCTTGCGCTTGCGATGACAGCCTCGGAAGTTTGATATGTTTCAGTTTGACGAAGCATGCTTGCTGCTACCCTGCGTCAAGGCCCAGATGTTCGGCTGCTGAGAACTTGTCTTGGCGGAGTTCGGGCGACGCACCAATGGGAGTGGATGCGCCAGCAAGGTCACGAGATTAACCCGTGCAACAGCAAACACCATCCAGCTGTGAAGGCTGGCCTACAACCAGCTGCAGACCAGACCCCGGTTCAAGAGGCTTACACTCCTAACAGCATATGCTGGGGTTGTGGTAAGCCTTGCACCGTACCTGTCCTGTTTTATTTGATATATTGCATAAGTGCCCGGCCAAACAGCGACTGCCTGAGCTGTGCTTGTCAAGCAACAATGCAGACGTGTATAGACACCAGACACATCAGCACCAGACACCATGTTGGCAAGGTTTTTGCATGTCGATCACAGTCCACATGCCAGGCACGGGCCTGCAATTGAACAACACCCCCGTACATCGTCGCCTGCTTCAACAAGCAACCTTCTGCAGGTCCCCAAAATGCACAAGGCCTGAAGCTGAGAAGCTTTCGAGTAGATGGGGGGCTTGAGGCACACATACAGCTTCCAAAAGCATATCAAGCTTTTCCAGGCATCATGAATGGGGGGGCTGTTGGCGGTCTGTTTGACTGTCATGGCAATTGGACTGCGGCCATTGCGCTCATGGATCACAGTAGCTTACCAAAACCCCCTTTGACACTGACAACAGAAGTCCTGGTAAGATTCAGCTTCCAGCGTGGTAACAATGTGCGAGTCCGCTGCAGGGGTGATGCACATGCCTGACATATGGCTTTCTGGATGTTGTCAGCTTTGTTGAAGTGGCTTGTCAGTGCTAGAAGACGCTTTGCACACAAGCTGATCAATCATGTCTGCCGTCAGATTCTATACAATGTCATCACACAGACGTTTGTCATGTAATGTGGGGCAGGAGCTCAATGTCCAATGCTAGCATTGGGCTCATCACTGGTCTCAAGACCTGTACCACTCAGAGCACCGGTGTTGCCACCCGCACTCACATCCTGTGGCTCATCTCCAACCACCAGATGCGAGTCAGATTCACGCACAGAACGCTGCTTGGAACTGAACACGTCCTGTGCGTGAGTCCGAGTCGCTTCCTGTTCGGAGAAATGAGTCACAAGTTGTGAATGCGTGTGGCAACACCAGTGGTTTGAGTGGTGCAGGTTGTGAAAACAATGAGTGCTAGCATTGGACGATACCAAACCAGTATCTTGTGATACCTGTATCTTGCTCTCGTTGACCTTGTCCACCAAGCAGCACACGCTGTGCCACAAACAAGCGTTTGAGTCAGGCAGCTATTGCTGACGTAGGCATGTATTTTGTCTTTTGGGCGTTTGTACTGTTGACATAGCACACATAGCAAACTTGGCTTACTTTGCCAGTCACTGTAAGTAGTGGTCTCTGAGCTAAGGCCTCCTGATGGCATTTGTGGTTGAAGTCATTGCACACAAGCTGATGCATCGGCTCTGCCAAGCCACAACACAGATGTAGAAGGCACTTTTGTGGCCCTTCCTGCAAAAGCAACTCTCCACACAAGATGCTCAGTATGCAGCAGATGTCTGTCTTGATGCCAATCAGAAGTACCATCAGCATTGAGCGCGCCTTGCTGCTGTTTCAGATCAGGTACAAGCAGCCTACGCCGGCAGAAACGCCTCTTGTCCTGCGAAGCCAGGTCGTGAAGATGGAATTGATGTCAGGCCCAGGCAGAAAGGCTACAGTGCAAGTACAGCTGACACTGCACAAGCTGAATGCTGGCGGAAAAGAGACCTTGCTGGCTTCTGCCCAGGGCGTCTACAAAAAGCTGGGAGCTTTGAGAGCAATGTAGCACAAGTATGCTTACAAATGATACCTCACATCAGGAGGCATTGCATGTACAAGCTTGTCATACAGCTTAGGTAGGTGGCGCTGCAGCTTTGGCAAAAGTCCAGGCCGCTGCCATTTGAGTTGATTAACGGTACATTACAAGAGTTGGAAGAGAACAAGGTGATGAGCGTGAAAGTGAGTGAGTGTGGATGTGTATGTATCACTGCAGCCAGTTGCCAACAAAACCCATTTTTTATGCATACACAGCAGCAGCGTTAGTACCAACATGATGTTCAGGTACCTCGTGACAGTTCTGTATGATAATCCCAGGTCACAGCGCATACTTCAAACAGCTGTCACTCAGCACAGTGCACCTACGTGCGATAGCAAATAATGCCTTTGCAATGTGTTTCAACACCTGTAAAGCAACGAACTCATGTCTGAGATTCATTTCAATGCATCGCACTACCTGACACAAACCTGCATGACTGCATACTGTGCTACGATATCTCCACGATCCAGGCATGTTATCAGGCTCTGCTGATCAGTGCATTCTTGGGAACGTGTATCTGAGATCTAATCTATCAAGGTTGTCCTGCACGTACCTAGCTCATCATGAGCTGGAAAGCGTCTTAATTATTATTATTTTTAATTAATCTATCAAGGAATGCATGTCGACCACTGTTTGGGTCAGGTCCTGCAGTCAAGCAAGTTGTGTCTTCTTGGTCACTGCATCTTGTATGATCAATGAATAACAGCCAAGCAGCCCAGCATGTGTGTGCTGGTTGCTGACAAGCACAAGAGCATGCTGAAGTGCACCAGCACATCAAAACAGACTGCCCGTCCAACTCAATATTGTTATATGGAAGCTAAGAAATAGCGAAAACAGCACCCTACTTCGAACGGTGAAAGCCGTTGTTGAGTCAGCCCGGACATAGCTCAGATGGTTAGAGCGGCTGACTGTAGATGCGTGAAATCAATAGTCATCAGCAGGTCCCTGGTTCGACTCCGGGTGTCCGGAGCGTGTTTTGGTTTTGGAGGTCAGCATAAGGTCAACTTCAACCGTGGCGATATGTACATCACGAATGGGACAAATCTACAGTTTTCTTTTGGCTTTGAAAGGAGGGCATGATCAACCGGCAATCAGCTGGTGGTGTATGCCTCTTCGACCTCTTTGCTTGTTGTGTTTCATTCGTTTGTTTTGCACGTTTCTGTATGTTGTGTGCTGTTACGCACAATTTGCGGTGCATGTAGCCTATACAATTTACCAGGTCCTGCTTGACGTCACTCATGCTGCCTTGTTACTCAGTCTTTGATTTTGTAGCTGGGCCAGGTGCAGTTGATAAGAATGTGAGCTGCAGGCTGTGCATTGCAATGCATTCATACGAATGAATGAGTGCTTGCTCTTGGGATTTGCCATTATTGCCCTGGGCGTTTCGGGGTTGGCCCCATTGGGTGCGGACTTTCTGTGCTAGTCAGGTTGCGGAAGGTTACCCAGCTGTAAGCGTATCCCCGGAGGCGCTCCTCACGCCTGGGGTGTTGCGGAAGAGTACGTCACAAGGGAGAGTGCTTTCTGTTGAAGCTGTAGCTGCGTGTGAGCTGCAACGTTGGAAGCATCTGACAGCTGCCAGCCACGAGCTCACACACGCATCACTGACATCATGAATCCAGTTTGGGGGTTAGCGAATGACTATATGAAAAAGGGAACGGAGAAACGGTCTTGAAAATACAGTGGTAGACCTTGATCGCCAAAATAGGGCATGCACTCCAACCAAACTCTCAAGCACAAAGCATACGGACTCGTGGCTGGCTCTGTCTGTATAGATGCCGGTAACACCAACCAGTGTGTGCCTGCATCGCTAGGGAGTGGAAACCGCTCAGCAACCGAAAGCTGTGTAGGAGATCCCACAAACAGGGTCTGCACGCAGAGTGCCATATAAAATGCAGTCAATACTCGCATTAGTATTGTGCAATCTGTATGCACATGCAACAAAGTATCACATCAAGTTGCAGCTATGATACAGCCAACCTGGGTGTTGCAGCAAATCATCTGTCAAAGCCAAAGCAGTGTGCTTGTTGCAACGCAAGCAAAACCAGAAGAGGAATGTTCAACTTGCAAGAGGCACAGAGCCCCTGTATCTGACACCTCAGAGTCAGAAGGCTGCCGCCACTGCCACTGCTGCTGCTGCTGCTGCTGCTGCTGTTGCCATTGTTGCTAAAGCTATGGGAGAGGCTGTATCTTTCAGCTGCTGGCGTCTTGATTGTGTTGAGGACAGTAGCGTAGGAGAAAGTCCCATTGCAACAATGTTTGAGATTGGTGGTAGTCAAGCTGCAGGCAACTTCTCACTTTTTATGCACAGACCAAGGACGCCAGCAACTACAGACTGCCAGCAAGAGCAGCTTCAGCGCGCTGGTCTGCCTGGTGCCTGCGTCTGTGGACAAGTATCTGCCTGTGCTTGATCACACTTGTCAAAAGAGCCTCGAGTTGAGGGCCTTTTACTCTGCTGATATATGTATGACCACTCATACAACCTCCAATCTCAGCTCTGCATGCGTTGTGCTTGCGTACGTGGCCGTCAGGACCATCAGCTTTGACCCGGCAGCCAGCAACAGCAGCCACGAATGTTTTTCAGCAGCTTTTAAAGGCAACTCTACTGCCCAGAGCTGTAACCATAGCCTCCAGCATGCGTTTCCATGCATCATGCGGCCGAACACAACTTTGCCTGATTGTACATAGCATCAGACTCCCGATCAACAAACTGGCTGTACCAGTCGCACATGCATCAAACCTTTGCTGTGACCAGAGATGAGGTGATTGTGGCATTCCGTACCATGACTCCTGTGCATGAAGAATCCTGCGAAACTGGGCGCACATGATGCTGCTTCCTGAATCAGCATTACAGGATACAGCACATGCAGGCATATGTCATTCATTCTCATTGAGTGGCTGTCATACGTATGACCTAAACAACTGATTGCAGATCCAAATTGCTACACAGGACTCAAGCTTTCAGACCGTGTTGCCACAAGTAGCAAACAAACATTTGAAGTCAAATCACCCTCAACCAGGGTCGAAAGGGAGCAGACAAACAAACAAAATGCTGCGTGCAATCTAGACTATACACTGCAAACAAGTACCATGCAATTCGTTCTGGCAATGAACTGAGCCACTGTAGCAGGGGAAGGCGGCGAGGTGAAAAACATGCATCAAGCTGCCTCGTAAACATGAGAACAGGATCAGCACTATAAAGATACAGTTGAATGTGGCGTGCCAAGCATCGTTCGTGACAGCACAGCATCAAGATGCAGTGCAGGGTAAAAAATACTTCAAAGGTCTGGCCATCGCAGGCAGCTAAGACAAAGATCAAGCCTTGCTGAGGCCGTTCTGCCCATTCTTGAGAGGCTTTGTGATGTCGTCATCATCAAGAGCATTCTTGGCTGCCTCCTTTTCTGCCTGCTTCTTCTTCATGTTCTGCAGCTTCCTGTAGTTGTACCAGCAGACTCCCAAAAAGGCGACCATGTAGCCGCCCAAGTTGATCGATGTGACAGCTGAGTGGAAGAGGAAGACCGACAGGCCAATCAGCAGCCAATCCTTGACGACACCAGCAATGTTCATGGTGAGGGCTGAGGTCTTCCCAATCAACAGGAATACGGCCATGTTGAGTGCAAATGCTGCTGCAGCATTGCTGAGGAAGGTGAAGACATCATAGTTGACCTGGGGGTCATTGAAGAGGACCTTTGCCTCCAGTAGGGCAAAGGGCACAAGCAGGAATCCAGCCGAGCATGGAGCAATGTAGTAAAGGGTAGTGACAGGGTTGAGCTTGAGACCCCGGGACTGTAGCAGAATCTGGACCAAAGTGAGTCTGGTGGACTCTGTGCAGATTGAGATCATTTGAAGCATGACTCCGATGACGACAAAGTTTATCTCCCCATAAGATGCAATGGCCACGCCAGCGCTGACCACCAGCATGTTGGCCATGGTGTTCTGGTCGTAACTCTCTGTACCCAGCACACAGCCCACAATGAAGACAGCCACTGGCATCAGAGCCTGCAAGCATGACACAGGCATGTGTGTCACATGACAGCAGAGTGAGACATCACGGACACAGCGAGACAGCATGCAATCCGCTTGAGAGCAACATGACCTGCAAAAGTCTGTGCCTGGGCTTGCAGCAAATAAAACAAGTTAGCATCCACGTACATAAGGCCAAGAAACCTGAATGCGTAGGCATGGACACAGCATCCACCAAAACCCAGGTGTCTGCTATGCAATCTGCCTGGACATATCAGTGGGAGACGCACCTTGAGCATTTGGATGAAGGAGACACTGAGGTATAGGTACGCTGCATTGCCCAGCCACAAGGTGCCAGCAAAGCAGGCACCAATGGGCACAACAGCCTTGACATAGGTCTCTGCTGACATGTTGCAAGCCTCAACATAGCCCAATCGGACCACAGCAAAAGCTAGAGCTGATGAGAACGTCATATGCCAGATGGTAAGGGCAATTGGGTAGGGGAACCCATAGTATGCCAGGATCCACTTGTTGTACAGAATTACAGTGCCACTGAGGCCAATCCAAATTGAGACATAGACCAAGTTCAGCATAACTTGTGAAGCCAGAGACTTTGGCTCCACCATTGCCTTGTCAGTCCTTGCTTCACCCATCTTGCAAGGGTGGCAGCTGCTGAGCTTTCAAAGACCTGCAACAGAGCGAACGACCGTGCTGAGCTAAACCCCAGACGAAAGTACACCGAGCTGCAGCAGATCCACTGAGTTGAACAAGCTGATGCAACGAGACAGGCAGAGCAGCCACACCAGCCACATTGGCGACTGAGGTACCAGCATCACTCACCTGTGCTTGACGGGTAGCTTAACTCGATGGCCAAAGTGCGTAGAGTAATTTGTAACAAATTGCGGCACAGAACGATCAGGTTGCTACCTGCACAAACATCACGACAATACTGAGCACATGGGGTGCGGCAGCTGCTGAACGCCAGTGGTGGGTTTTACACTGGTCCTCGCATGCATTATAAGGCAAGTTGCCTGTGCCTGTCCGAATAACTTCTGGGAACAAGCGTACCTGCACTGATGGGCAGACCTAACACCGACAACGGGCACTCAGACAGCTAGTTTGTGCTCGTACAGCGCCTAGAGATTTGCAATCAAGCTTGACTAGTGTGTGGTGTTTGCAGCAGAACAGCCTGAGTCGCTTCCTGAGCTTACTTTGCGGCAGGGCGGGCTGTCTATACCATCAAACCGCGCGAGTCCCACCACCTTTGCACACCTGGCATTTGTCGGCATCCCGCGTTCAATCTACGGTCGTAAATGCTTTGATGACTAACTGCCGCCATCGAATTCAAAAATGCTTCAGCGCCAATTTGAGGAATCCGAAGCGATTCTCTGTGGTGGGAAGGCAAGACAGCGCACGAATGCTGTCCTGCGCCTGTGTTACTGCACCTTCCTCGTACCCCAGCTAGCATACGGTGACTACTGTACATCATGGATCTGGGACATGGGCTGCAGCGGGAAAGCGAATGCAAGTGGGCATGATGCCGCAAATTTGTCTGCTGTGCTGATAATCTATACTCAACCTCGTTGCAGGCTCTGCACACGCACCTCCAGTTTTAATTGCAGCAATTTTACTAACGACTGAGTTGCATGGCTGATCAGACGCCTACATGTGCCAGCTGCACCTGAGTTGTCCAAAGACAGGTGAAACAAAACAAGCCATGCCCAAGTCAGCGGTTCTGCTCTCAATGACCGTAAATATAGCCTCCGAGATGTACTTCATCGCATTGCGCAGCCTGACACAACCTTGCTTGACTGCACACTGTATCTGATGCAATATCTCTATGATCCAGGCATCTTACCAAGCTCTGCAAATTAGTGTATCCTTGAGAACGTGTATCTGAGATCCAATCTATCAAGGAAGCCATGCCCAACATGCAAACCTATGTTGCATTAGTTAACACAAGTCAACATTCTTCCTGGGCGGCATATCACATTACACAACTTCATGTTTGTACAGCGTAATACACAATGTGAACGCAAAAACATTGTCTACTCAGTGGCATACGCCCAACCTAACACCTGTATATACACACAAGCTACTGCAATATGCCGGCCAGACCAACTGGGATTTGCAAAAGAGCATGTTCACACTTTCACACAGCTGTGTGAAATTACTTCTTCCTGCCAACACTTGCAATGACGCTGGCAGAAAGAATTCCTGTAGCACCAACCCAGCCAAGGGGACCTAAATGCTGCTCATTGGCACCTACAAGGCCGGCAAACAATGTTGCCCACAGAGGGTCTGATGCCAAGATGATCATGGCAACAGCTGATGATACTTGTGACTGGCCCTTTGCTTGCAAGGCAGTGCCAATGCTCCATGGGCCAATGGCAGGTATCAAAATAACTCCCCAGTTCAGCAAATTAGCCCCACCACCCCAGTTCCCGTCCTTCTAGGAGCGCTTGTAAGGCATCAAAGGCCAGCCACAAAGCTGAAAGCAATGACATGGTAGCTAGCTGAAACTTTGCTAGTGTCGTGGGTGCAAAGTTGGGGGCATGCCTGCCTACACTGACTGTTTGTACAGACCACATGAAAGCGGCAAAGATGATGAACAGGTCACCAGACGACAGATTCAGGAATGAACTTCCAACTGCTTGACTGCTGCTGTTGTCTGCGCTGATCAGTAAGCCTCCAGCAAAGGCGGCAAAGCAACCAAGCCAGACAGGAAGCGCAAATTTTTCTCCCGCCAAAGCAGCTACAATTGGCGTAAACATGGCAGAAAGTCGAATGAGGAATGTGCCTCTGGATGTTGTTGTGTTCTCAAAGCCAGTGATGGTGCTGCAGTTGGCTATGAAAGCCCAGAGGCCGATCTCAAAGCCAGCAAAAGCCACACTCGATGCTGTTGCTGGCAGGAGTAGGTTGATTGGCCAGGCAGAAGAAGAAGGCTCGACAGCAGGAGCAGAAGCTGCTGCTGCAGCTTCTGTTTGTTCTTGTGCTTCCGTATCATCTGATACAGCTGGACTGGGTGTTGTGCTGCGTCTCAATTGTTTGCTGGCTGAGTCAAGCAAGACCAGACAGACTGCAGCTGCTGTTGTCTGGACTGCAGCAACAACGGATGGATTGGGGGCATTGCCTTCCCCTTGCAAGAATAGATATCTCATGGCTGGTGTGCTTGTACCCCAAAGCACAGCACTGCAGACAAGCACATACAATCAAGGATCATATGTGTGCCGTCATAGGACTGCAGCACATCCTGCATAGAATTCGTGCATAGGATTGTCTGAGCGCAAGCACACAATTGTTCAGTATTATTGTGTGGTGTCACAATTAGGGACAGGTTGAATACCTGCCAAAGATGTACAGTTGACCAAGCAAGGGATTGCTATTGGACCCACCACCCCCTCCATCCCCTTTGTCATCCTTTGGTTGCAGCAGAGCAGCTTCTGCACTACCTGCCTCAGCTGCTGTACCAACTTCAGAGGCAAGGACTGAAGGTTCAGGTGTACCAGAACCATCTGTCTGTGCTCTTGTACTGGCATGTCGATAAGCCACATCTCGCTGCGGCCCCCCCAGTCGCTGCATGTTGGCCTGGTTTTGTCCACGCCGAGGTAGTGCTCCCTGTGTGCTATGTGCTCTCTGTGGGCAACGTTGCCTGCATGCATACATAGGTGGCTGCAACCGATTGCCTGTCTGCATCTATTGCTGCCTACACTATGACAATGCGCGATTTAGCACAATCGACGGCAGTATGAGCTGCCTGCAGCCGATACATCCTGATGAGCTGAATGCAGTCACTGGCCATGTCAGTTTACCGCGGCCTCGCACTTTCATGATGGAGTCTACAGCGAACATTTCAGATCTGGTCATGCTCGCGGATGAGCGCATGCGCAAGCAGCCCAGCAGAGAGAACGCAGGTGGTCTTACGTCAAAGACCATGCTGAACAGCTGAGCGGGCATCTGCTTGAGCAGATGATATGCGCCTGGTGCATGACAACCTTAAATGCAACAGATGTGGCCTGTTGACATAGTCAAACTGCTTCACGCCGCTGTCATGCTGAATGTGCGATCATCACACCTGTAGGACGTGCAATTTGCATTGTAAACCTCTGGGATTCTCTTGCCACCTTGGGACAGTTCAATCAACCAATCAAGGATTGTACAGGCGTTGGGGCCAGCTAGCATCCATCAATTCATTCATTTAGATTTTAAAGGTCGTTGGGGCCAACCATGGCCATTGGACCAGTAGACTGAAAATGTCAAACAAGATAACTGTTCTAAAGCAGTTATGAAAACATTAATATTCACAGCTGACGCACTCTAAGCTAAACTAAAGGTTATGTCCAGTTTGTGCTGCCACCAGGGTGTTCCTATGTTCAAAACATTCTTTCAAAAACCTAGCTATGAATTTGGGATCATGTAGAGTAAGAAAAGAAGACAGTGTAGGGGCTGGGCCTCAAAATATGTTTGTGAATCTGTTCCTGATGGCACAGTATGCAGGGCAATCAAACACAAAATGATGTTCATCCTCTGCTGAACCAGAAGCGCAGAGAACACAATGACGTTGCTCCCTAGGTACCTGCTGTGCCAAAGGCGAAAACCTACCAGTATCTACATGAAGACCATGACATCCACATCTAAATCTGCTGATGAGTTTTCGGTTCTTGAAGCCCTTGACTGCTGAAAGGTAAGGTGCTAGGACATATTCTGGCTGCAAGGGCTGGTACCTAGCAACACTGCTGAGACTACTCTGATGCCATGTCTGTGCATAATGGTGTTTGGCGTTGCCAATAACACTACTCACGTCTGAATCATCCTCAATGCTCAAACCTACAGATTGACCCTGGAGCCAGCTGTGAACTTTATGGCTCCAAAAAAGGTGTGCCGGATCATGCATGCTCTCAACAAAGGCACACTTGATGAGACGTTCATCATCAGACAGATTGTTGATGCAATTATGATATCGCAAAATTTGTTGCAACCAATGGAAACACAAAGGGAAACGGCCTAATTCAGCTAGTACGATGACATTTGCAATACTGTCCCTAACACCAAGTATGTGCTTCAGGAATTGTCTATGCAGTAGCTCTGCAGCGTCACTTGTTTGTTAATCAACACCCCACACTTCGCTGGCATAGCTCAAAATGGGTAGTACCAGACTGTCAAAAAGCTTGCACCGTAGCTCAGGATCAGAAATTGGCAAAAGAGCGCATCTGCGGTTCATGGAATGCATCGCTTTTTTTGCAGCAGAGACAAGCT
>JAABUP010004357.1_pt1 | contig 23232 bp, 37 predicted proteins | sample 5559201 | NCBI WGS metagenome assembly JAABUP01 (sample SAMN10711887, study PRJNA513373) | rock metagenome | isolation source: Antarctica rocks | place: Antarctica | reverse complement strand
GTGGTGTCTACAGAAAGGGGTTCTGCTGAGATGCTAATGCTGTGCAGAGAGATGAGGCTATGCCTGATGACCCTCTGCTCTTGAGCAGCAGCAACTGTGTCCTGCAATCATGCTGCTGTGTGCGTGTATGTGTGACTGCTGTACAGGTGCCCAACAGTGACCATACACATGAAACATGATGTCACAGCAGCAATGTAGCTTGCAAAAGTTGCTGTGCAGGTGCATAGTATGATTCAAGGCCTGCAGTCAACTCTATAGGGACACTGAGCAATGATCCCAGCAATTCGCCCTCTTATACACACCCTTCAAGCATCATGTTGTCGGTATCATGAACATGAATCCCATTACGTTCAGCATAGATATAAGGAGCCATTTTAGGGTTCCATTTTCGAGCTTTAAAAATGAAATTTCTAATTTGCCGTGGAAAAAATTATCTTGTACAGCAACGTCATGAACCGCAATTTCATGTATTGCAATATCAAAGTACCTACATCACAAACAGCAATGTGGCAAAACAGCAATCTCAAAACAGCAACACCGCAAATCACATTCTGAGCAACATCATATAATGATGACATCATGACTATTAGCATGAATCGCAATGTAGCATGCAAAGAATGCTGTGTAGGTGGACACGACTGGTAAAGACTCACAGTGGGGTACCGGTGGCATGGTCACAAAGCTGACTGCTGCCAGAATTGCAACTGCTGCTGGTTGCACTATGGTCATCTGCTCGTCTAGTGAGCCCCAGGCAATTCCTGGTATCATGAAGGGCAAACAGGCTGGCACTGTCTTCCATCCTTTGCCTAATGCTGTCAGGTAAGACAGCTTGACAGCTCTATGCTGTCTAGTTGTGTACCCTAGTCTTCTTGTCCACACTGTCTGCTGACTCAGCTTCTCTGCACCCACTGTCTATTACTGCTGTTACGAGCGCATTTGGTAGCGCAAGATTGAAGGCAAACTTTGCTGGGGGGAGGGGGAGGGATGGGTGATTAATCAGCAGGTGACCCAGTCAAAGGTCAAGATTTATGAGACATCGGCAGCATGTTGGTTCTTGATTGTTATTTGGTCAGGAATAGGTGCCGAAAACCCTCCTTTCCTCCCCCTATTTTATAAACCCTCATGAAAAACTTATTGAAGAGTCGGAAGTTGACAGAACAAGGTGCTATGCGCAAAGGACACAGAGCACTGTTTGCCTCTACAGCTGCTAGCGCAATGGCGGTTGCAGTATGACTGACCCTGCCATGAAGTGATCCATGCCCATTGTAGTGGCAAGTTTGCACCATAGGTTGCATGCCTCTGTGAGGCGTCTGCAGTGTTTCTAATGTTGAGGTATCGCTGCCTCTGCTTGAACAGCAGTGGCAATGCCTGACAATGTACCATGGCAGCAAGACCTTTGACATGGCAACATGTGTGATTTCACTTTGCTCTTGCAATCACTTGGCTTGCAAAGTCATCCCTGAGGTCAGCTGCACAACATATTTGCTCTGCCTGAAAGCAGCATTGCTTGCACTGCATTCCATTTGCAGAGATTATACCACCATGATCATTTGAGATTGGCAGGTACACCATTCATTTGGTCTGTCTAGAGATAGCATTGCTTGTATTGATCAGCATGATTGGCTCAGACTGACAGACATATACCAACCAGGCTCTGAGAATTGAGCATGCCATGAAGTGTGTGGTCTATGAGCCGCCAGGAACTGTGTTGTTTGGCTGGAAGGCAATTCTGCCTGCAACAGAAGTAAATGCAAGATCTTGTCATTGTCTGTCTGCTGCTTGTAAGACGGCCTTTCAATACACAAGCTTGTTAAACTTGACAGTAAGCACAGGAGCACACATTACAAAGTCTGGCTAGGTCAGGTTTCCCGACTGTCAGCAACATTGGCACACCAACACTGGCAGATTAACAGAATGCAACGCTGGTGGCATGCTCTCACATATAGGACTCGAAGGAATGGAGCTTAGGTACAGCTGTCAGTGCCTTCAAGATGAACTACAGGCAGTATGATTAACATTATTATAATCAGGTCACTGTGCACAGGGCCAGGAAGGCGTGCATGTTGACTGTGTCTGTCAGTGTCTAGTCACAGCCTATAGATGCACATTCGGTCAACGTAACAGACAGCTCTTCACCTTATTTTCAGGGACAGGAAGCAATGGATCTTGAGTGTGCCTGTGAGTATTAGGCCAATCCTTCAGAGTGAACCTTCAGACAAGTCATCCCTGAAAGCTTTCCTTTGTTTACAGAGACAGGAAGCGATGGATCTTGAGTGTGCCTGCCGCTGTCAGGCAACTCCCAAAGTTCTTGTCTGTGTTCACACGGACAGGAAGCAATGGATCTTGAATGTGAATGTCAGTGTTAGGCCAATAAGTCAAAGCTACCCTGTAGCCAACGTTTCTGACAGCTGTTTTTTATGTTTACAAATACAAGAAGCAATGGATCTGTAGTGCGCCTGCAACTGTCAAGCCACACCTCAAAGATAATTGTTCATGCAACAGTCATGACCATTCTTTGTTGTCTTTGCAGAGACAGGAAGCGATGGATATTGAGTGTGCCTGTGAAGGGTGAGCTGTGGCTGGACAGTGGAGCAGTGGCAGCAGTGAGGGACCAGAAGAAGTCCCTCTTTGCGGCGGGCATCCTGAAGATCACAGGAGACTTCGCAGCGCAAGATGCTGTGGTGCTGTGTGACTCCAGCGGGTATGAATTTGCGCGTGGGCTGTGCAACTACACACAGAGCGAAGTACACAAGGTTCAGGTGAGACGCTGTGCAATCAGCGCAAATGCAAGCATGCATGTGCTGCATGCATGTATGTGCTTGTTGTTGCATTTGTGCTGATGCATGTGCTGCATGCATGTAAGTGCTTTGTGTGACCAAAAATCTCAGCAACAAACATGTTAGTCTTTAGCCTATTGTATGTATTTGCTACACAGTTGGCAAGGGATTGATGGTCATTTGTGCAACACAGCACCTTGGTGAGTAATAATGCATGCTGCGGGGTACTTGAACCGCACATCAAAAGGAGGCATGTCTTGCAGCAAAGGTGGGAACCCTTCAAAGCTTGTACGTCCATAAAGCAGAACAAACTGATGTCTTTGCAGGGAAAGTCCAGCAAGGTGTTCAAGGATGAGCTAGGATTTGTGGGATCAGAGGAGATCATCCACAGGAACAACATATGTCTCCTCAGCATCGTCCAGAATCTGGACCCTGACATCATTCAAGATGGTGTACCATCCTTGTCAGCTGATGATGAGCCATCCCCAATGAAGCTGTCCCCAACAGGGTATGGCGGGATGCCTAATCAGGCAAGCATTCCAGGTTTGACAGACCCAGCATGGTCACAGCATCAGCAGCAGGGTTCAAATTCTGGATACTACAAGGAAGGCTATGCGCCGGGTTCCCTCCCGATGCAGAGTCAGGAGGGAAACTTTCCCGGGCGAATAGGAGGCCTCAGCGAGAATGGTCAGTATTGGCAGCAGCCACAGCATGGAAGCAGTCACTTTCCAAGTCAGGGGCAGAACCAAGGGCAGATGGGTGCAGGAGCCCTCCATGACAGTCATCAGGGCAACTACCCTCCCAGTTTCCCTCCAGGGTCCCAGCAGGGCTGGCAAAGCAGTTCTGGCGGGAACCCTGTCAAACAGGAGCCAGCTGCCCAACCTGCATCCTTCGGTTTCCCGCCACAGAGGAACCCTAGCATAGGCTCAGGTCTAGATGCTACCTCAGCCCACCCTGCCGCCTCCCTCCTGTATGGCGGGAATTTCCCTCCACAGGACTCTCACAACCACACTTACCCTCCATACCAGCCCAGCCCTGGTCCTCCCGCTCCTGGCGGGAGACTCCCGCCGCAAAGCGGGGCTCCAGGCTCAGCTGGGAATGCAACCAGCATGCTGTATCAACCACCTCAACACAGCTTCCCATCCCAAACAGCTGCCGCCCCTTCCAGTCAAGGTCCCGGACCTGCACAGTCACGCAGAGACAGCAGAGGGCCCCCTCCCCCGGGTATGTCCAAAGCCTCAGCTGTCTACATCCGACTTGGAAGCATGCTTTTGACCATCTGCCGCTTTTGCGAGTTTTCTTGAAGAGTACTGTCAGTACTGTCTTGCTGGCTTCAATGCAGCCTTGGCCTACCTCCCATGCTTTCTAGCTGGTGCCTGTGTGAGGGCTTGGCATGGCATTGCAGGGTTGTCATAAAACATCTCCACAATCTAGAAACGCGTTTTTACTGTCCCCAAGCGTTACTGGGTTTAAATATCCAGTGTAAGGATGACGTTTCTGAATCACAATACACGTTTTGGGATTGAAAAGAGCTGATGCTTATGCTGGTGCAGGCGGCAAGGGCAAGTCTCATCCGGGGCCCAGTCATAAGAAGCGCCAGTTTGAGGGCGGGCCGCGTAGAGGGGTCAGCAACCAGCGCCAGAGCAGCTATCCACCTGGGTAAGATCTGCTGCTCAACTCCCGGCTATGAATTGTTCAAAGACAAAGGCAGAAAGAGTATCCTCATGATCTGCCTCCATTCAAAGACGTGCCATCATGTATTGTAAGGTCCTGGCCAGCCTAGTACTCGGCTTCTCATTGAACTGACGCGGAAAGGCGTAGTCTTTTCTTTTCTTTCAGGTGTTGGCATATCATGTAAAGCTGCGTAATTGCTGTCTAAGCTGCCCTGCATGTATGTTGAGCATTGCTGGCTCACATTTTCACCTACAACATGCTGCAACAGTTGACAACAACCATTGCACCTGTACCAGAAAGGCAAAAGGCACCGACTGTATCCAGCATGTGTCTCATTATCGCACTTTGAGCAAGTAAGAAGGGGAACAGAACGGTAGTCCACCCACAATAGTGGCCAGGCATTTTTGCGAGACACTACGCAGGCATCCTGCTGAGCTTAGAGCGACAAGTGTCAGCTGCAGGGCATACTAATGTGGCAGGAAACCCTCATATGACCCTATAACCCCTAGCTGTTCTTTCATTTACACACAGAGAAGAAAGAGCAACAATTTCCCTTTTATTCTGAAGAGCTTCACAGAAACTGTCTGCTGTTGCGTTGCAGTGGGCAGCCCAGGCAAAGTGGACCGGTGAGCAGCAGTGCAGCTGGGGTGCATGATCGCATGCAGCATCTTCAGTCTAGGGGCCGCCCTCAAGGTACTGCAAATTACATCCCTCTGACTACCTGTCATTCAGTTCTTCTTGCCTTTAGACTCTGCTTGACTGTGGGTTTGTGTGCTGGTGCTTAGTAATAGTCTCCACTTTCCGTGAAGTTATTCATTCGTCATGTGCACAGTGCGTGTAAGACGCACCAGATGCTCTAATGCTTGGAGGAACCATGGGCAGCTTGGCGTTGAGTATTTTTGAGCAGGTTTGAGCACATTCATGATGATGACAATAATCATACAAATGCCTTCCAGCTGATGACGAGCTAGGTATGTGCAGGACAAGTCTTGTCTCTCCAGAGCAGCCTGTCTGTGCATGTAGTAATACGATAGTTTGAGCATCATTGCAGGAGAGGATGATACAGACTGGCACTCAGAACTGAGGACTGCCATTGCTGCAGAACAAGGAACAGATGCTGCACCCCAAGGCAGCATGGGAATGGCAGGATTCATGCCATCTGCCAACCCTGCATGGCGAGATGCTGACTTCAGGACACAGCAGCCGCCACCATACAACAGCTATGGCTATGCCAACCAACAGCCTGACATCAATGAGCAAGGCTGGCTGCCCAGATGATATGGGGTTGATCTCGATGTGTTCTCTTGCATTCACAATACCAAACCATGTGAGCTGAGCTGCACTGCTATTATCTTGTGTTTATGCCTAGCTTGTCTGTGTATGCACTCAGACTTGGCTACTCGGTCAGCTGTTTAGCATGAGGAACAACCTAGTAATGTTCCAGCAGCATTCAGACACAAACTGTAGAATCAGAAATGGCACTGTGATACCCATACCGTATGTATTAGGTCTCATTTGCCAAGCCATCGACAAGCTTTCTGAATATGGCAGCTGCAGTAGACATGAGGTTGCTGCAAGCAAACATTGTGTGGTAAACAGAAGTCGTGCCCAAGGCTTGACACAAACCATGCACATACGGGTCTCGAAACAGCAACAAACTGACAAGCATACCATACCCAAGAAGCAGATCTAGCGCTTCAATGCGAAGCCTGATATCTTGCATGCCATAGACTGTGAGCCAATACGTCCTAATGTTGCTTGTTGGCGCAAACAAAGTCTGCAAGATCAGCAGCCCTTTGTAAATGGTTGAAGCTTGTGCATCATCAGCAGCTCTGGACTTGCAAGGCAGCCAGCACCTCTACAGACTCCCCGTAATATGTGCCATGACCCCATGCACGCATGTCATCCATGTCTTTGGCAATAGCTGAGGCCCTGCTGCTGCCCATCACCTGCAATGCCAACTTGTAAGTCTTGAGCTTGACGCCGCCTATGCAGAACTGCTGATATTATATAATTACGTACTATCCAGAAGATCATACACTCCACTGTTGCAGTCATGCATGTTGGGACAATGCCAAAACATGCTGCACAGCAAAACAAACATTAGAAAGCAAGTACAAAGCATTCTGACCTTGGGAACACATCAAAGCAAGGCCTGAAAAGCGAATGATTGAAAGGTGAGTAGACCCTGACCTTGAAGAGACACCAGACAGGTGCCTGAAAAGCAATGTTGCTGTAGTCTGCCAAGGCAGTGCCGTCCAGCTTGTACCCAGCAGAGATGAGCTTCTGCCCCTCAAAGAAACGGAGCTGGGCTTGCAGCAGAGGCAGAATGCGCTCATCTCTGCTTTGCAGGTAGTACACTGCCAGGCGCCAGGGTGCCCTGCAAGGTAGGTGGCAAGGAGATGTCAAGACAGAATTCATTGCAACGTGAAACAAAGGCAGTGGAACGTTGTCTTGTACATTGTGCAGGCCTAAAAGTGGTAAAGCCTTGTTCAGCACGAGTGACAACACCAATCATGGTCTGTGCACATCATGGTATTCTGCTGTCACATACATGTATGCCGTTTGCATCACCTCTCTTGAGATTACCACAGCAGAAAAGGCAAGACAGGGCTTGAAGTCTCTGCTTGATCAGCTCAAACAAGCTTGGACAGAGCAGGATGTAAGCAATGTAACAGCTCTTTTCAATCCCGAAATGTCTGCTTTGATCAGAAACGCCATCCCTACACTGGAAATTTGAACTCAGAAGACAGTAAAAGTGTGTTTCTACAGTGTGGAGATGTTTTAGATACCTGCAGGAGTTCCAGTTGTACTCTCCATCATTGTCCTTCTCCAGCACCTTGCCCTCACACGGCTTGTAGCACCGCTCAGAGTGGTCGTACACCAAGAAATCCGCCAGCAGGCCTGTCTGTGGGTGCAGCCTGAGCTGATGCTGCAGCACTGCAATCGTGGAGTCCAGAACTTGCTTCCACTCCTTTGCACGCTCTGTGTCTTCCTGCTGGTCAAACTGAGCAGTCAGCAAGCTGTCACCAAGCCCACAGCCCCCAAGCAGGGTCAGAGTTTGATCCGCCACCCCAAATTCACCTCATGTCCCCGCCCAGGGGTGTTGAGACACCCAGGGGTCTGCAGTGTGCACATTGACGACTCCCACAGAGCTAGAGCTAAGGCTGGTTTTGGACAGGCTAGGCAGGCATGCCAAAAAGCAGTCAAGGATGATTATGGCAATGCTAGTGTGAGAGTTGGAGAAACCAAAACGCCGAGTCCACCTGCAGACACTGATTGCTCCATGGTAGTTGAATGCATTAGTGATTATGGGACACCTATCAAGATGTTGCTCAAGTGTGCAGATATAATTGTCACTTGTTATGGCTCTGCAGAACTAGCCCGAAGCTGTCAATTTACTCAACCTGTGAAAGCACAGGCAAGCTTGGCGTCATTATAGAGCTGCTGGCAAAAGTGCTCATGTTTGAACAGTTACTTGAGAGACAGCTGTGAGATACTGCACATTACACTACTGCAGATGATGATAATGAACATAACAAGTGCGGAGTTTCACAGGCTGGCACAGTCCTTGCTTCACAGTAACAATGACCACGAGCCAATAAATGACAGATGACTGGATAGCCTGACTCAGAACCTTGAAGCGAGTCAGCATGTAGTGCCAATGTGTAATGGGTCATATTGCAACAGGGTCAAGAGACACATCACTTGCTTCACAGTCAACATCATCAAAACGAAGCCGAACGACTAACCTCACTGAACAGCTTGAAGTGCGTCAGCATGTAGTCAGAAGCTCTCGATACAAAGTTGTACTTGTTGCTTGGTGCATTAGCTTGCAACCCAGTGCTGGTAAGGCACCAGTCACCCAAATTGGTGATGAAGGTGTCTTTGTTGATGCACCACTTCCATAAAGAGGCACAGATCTGCATCATATCGAAAGCATGTATTGCATTCCCAAACACTCAATTCGCAGATATTGCTCTGCAGCATCTTTGAGCGTTGCGCTGCATCCATGCAAAGAAAGCTGTCAAGGACCTGATACTTTTGTAACAATGCTGGGACGAACAGTGGTGGTGCAACGCTTTTTGAATAGGATGCACAAGGACTTGAGAGCTTTCTTTCAGTTGGCTTATCTGTGGCAATGCCATGCAGTCAACAGACCAACTCCAGTCACCTTCACACCTCTTTCTGTGTATGGCTTGTGCTGCCATTTGCGGCCAGCTAGCAGCAGAGCATATGCCGCATCCAAGTCACCATCTGGAGCAGAGCTGGTGGCATTTGCATCCTCGTCAGGATTGGTCAAAATCTCACCATTGCGCTTGACCTGAGACAGGCAGAGACCATCAGAATATGTGACATGCGAGGCAATATATAGGCCCAGATTGCAACAGTCACAGCAAACCTGTGTTTATGCTGCTTGTCAAATCAAACAAGTACCGCAGAATACAAACTCCTACTTGTGGCAGTAGTGCTTTGTAGGCTCACAAACATTGGTGAGCGCCACTTTATGCAATATCACTGACCTGTTGCCAGCACATAAGGCCTTGACTGTTCTCAAAGTGATTGTAAAACAAGAGGAAATGATCAAAGTCATCTCTTTGATCACTCAACACGCTGGCCAGCAGGCCGTATCTGCAAACAATCGGTGGTATTGGCATGTTCGCAAGCAAGCAATGGCATATGTTAGGCTGACTGCACATGGCCTGATGCCCACCCGCTGGCTTCTGAAACTGTGATTGCGTCCTTTGGATGTGACAGTCCCTGGGCGTTGTAGTTGACGTACAAGCCGTTCTCGTCGGTCGCCACGTACTTTGCTCGCCATTCTGTGTATGTGATCATGAGTAGCTTGATCGCGATCAAGGCCTTTGTGTGGCCTGGGCTTGCATAGCAACTATTTCAGCCAGCATGCATGCACTTTATGATACACATGCTACCTGGTAATCTTAGGCAATGAAGGTCGTCAAATGGCTATCAAGGAAATGGCTATCTTACAGCTTCTCCTGATGCAACAACTGATGCCTGATGGAGATACCGGTAGCATGTACACAGACAGATACGATATAGCACCACTTAAGGTCTTGTGCCTTCTGTCCAATGGACCATTCAAATACTATAGAAGAAAGCAAAAGCTCTGCACAAAACATAATCGTTTGATGTATATCAACATCGAGTTGATCAGAAACAACAGTAATGGAGCTCAAAGATGACTTCAGGGATACCTACTTCTATTGGTGATGTACATATACATGTAAAGCAGGCCTGCAGCTATTGCTGCTACCTAAAAATACCTAGAGCACGCTGCATGCCACCTTCCTAACCAAATGACATGTGGCAAAAATGTTCAGTACACATTCACTACAGTGACAATTCACACCTGCGCTTTGACTGCTTACAGGCCTGCCAGTGATACGGCCATGTTGTGCTGACAACACTACATCACAGTCTGCTTGTGGAAGGTCTACTGCCTTGTTTGCCCTCAAAGACATGAATGAGAAACAGCATACTGCCTGCACCCAGCGCCACACAGCCAGCCAGCATGCTGCTCTGCCGCAAGTGGTAGCCCCAGCTGTTCTGACGTTCCCGTTCTTCTGCCTCCTCCACACGCCGCTGTTCACGCTGACTGTCCATCATAGCATGCAGGTTGCTGTAACGCTGCCTGCAATTGCAAAGAGGCAATTTCAGTGATCTTGAAGCTTGTGTCACCATACAGTGGATACCAGTCAACAGCAGAAGGCTAGCTGTAGTGTCAGAGGTCTGCAAAGTACGTAATGACAGCATGTCAAAACCTCCTGAAAGACACTTTCTGTAACGCAAATTACGGTGTGATGGACACGTGTCACACAACCATGTTACAATCCTTGTGGGCTATCAACCATGCCAACAAGCAACACAAGCACTTCCAATGCATGTTTGGGGGGTATGACTGTCTGAGAGACATACTGTAGTTCACGTATCTGTCGCTGATGCTCAGCAGCAACCCTTTGCTCTGCAATGACGCGCTCCATCATCTTGGAGACGAAGCCAGCCACAAAGACCTGCAGCATACCAAGTGCCCATGTCAGTGAGACAGACGACGGCTGTGCAGAACGGCATACTACATTCTTTGTATGGATATACTGATCAAGACGCCAAAGCCCACTGATGTTATACATCAGCCTGGAATCGCAGCGCTGCCAGCACATGTTTGGAACAGTTCTGACATCCAATTGTGCATCATTCAAAGCAGGCTTTGGTTGAAGGACAAGCAATAGCCTTGAGGCAAATCATGCGACACACAATGGAAACCTTGCAGCACTGCTCACTTGAGCTTGCTTGTCAGCCTGCTCCTCTGCAAGCCTCTCCTCCAGACCTCGGACTTGCTTCTGGAGCGCTTCATTTTCTTGCGTGAGCCCAAATAACTGGGCAGACATCTGCTGCCGTTGATGTGTCATCTCCCTTGCAACCTCCTGTGCAGCGATGCGCTGCTCATTCTCCATTGCATACCGTGTCTCCCTGCAGGACACTCCAGCATACAAGTGTGACCACAAAGACTGAATCAACTTTTGGTGGATGTGTTTATGAGGGCATGAGGATGCTTGCAATGGATGTGTGCGTGCGTCTAGCCTTGAACTTCTGTGACCTGAATTGTATCAGTTGCAGAGATGGATTGCACACTCAAGCGCATGCACTGCACAGTTTTCTTGGCAACGAGAACAGAGCAAAGGGTTAAACATGAGCATTCACAAGTTGATAGAAGCTCACCAATCAAAATGGCGGCCAAGGTTCCCAGACACGTTTGCTCCGCCATGCTGATTGCTGTGTGCTCCTGCAGCAGCAAGATCTCAGGTAAACGTGAAGCAAGCAAGTGAAGAAAGAGCAGGCACAGCAGCAGCAGCGGCAGAAGTCAGATAAACAGATCTGCCCACCTTCCTCTGTGGGATCTGCTTGGGAAGCCCTGCTGCTGCCAGGGGCTGCAGACACGACAGATACACGTCAGCAAGGTGGCGGGAAACCACGCACATCGAAAGCCCAACTCACATACCCTCGCTTTCAGCGTCGTAATACTTCGAGACCTCGCTTTTGGTGTCAGGGGAAGCGTTCTCAAAGAAATCGTCTGGCCCGGAGTCTGAGGAGTGCCCATTGGCGGTGGTGTCCACAGCATCTGATGCCTGTCTAGACAGCATGCTTCGCACGTTGCTCATATCAGCCACGCTGTCGCTAATAAACCGCAAGGGCCAAGAAGCTTGCATCACAGCCCAGACTGCTGTGCAAAATACGGTATAGGCGGCCCACGCGGCAACAAAACTTCCTTTCGCCTCAAATTCTCGCTAAACAGCAGTGATTGTTCCTAGAATTTGCGCCGTTGCAGACACCTTCAGCTGCAGCCTATTCTCTAGCTGAAGCTGGCCGCAGCAATCAGATAAACCTTTTGCCGTCAAGAACTCACGATGTAGATGCGCACAATATTTGCCCTTGGTTGATTGTTCGCACAAAGCAATCTGAGCCGCGAACTTTCTGACGTTTGCCACTCCGCCAGTCAACTATGGGCAGCCAAACCCAGGCTCTGACTTGGACCATATTAGTAATATCACCGTAATCAACACTGTAACAACACAGAGACGATCAGTAACAGGCCTGACCTTGACCAGGACCTTAACTTTGCCTCTTGAGCGGCTCGAGTTGAGCCGTTGTGTCTCAAATGATTTGATCGCTCGCTGTGGTATGCTTGACAGAAGTGCTTTCTTCCATCAGCCAGCTGCTGTTTACGACAGCGCTACAACGCATCCGTGATCAAGCCTCATCAGCAGACCTCAGGAGTGACAGTCAAGACGGTGCTCTTCTGCCCTTAGCATGAGTTAATGGCAGCGACACTGTCTTCAGGTTGTCTACATTCGACCTGGGTCCGAGTGATAGGCCTCCAAGCCGCAAGTGCAAATGGCTCAGTCAGAGTCTTGGCAGCACGGGCTACAGCACTTATGTGACCAAGGCGTGCTAGCAGGCTATGCCCTAATGACGAGGCAAGGACACTTTGATTCCCCACAAGGCGTCCTCCGTGATGCCTTCTGCAGCCATACGACTGAGCAGCTGTCCTCAGATGCCCAGCAGTTCTACCATGTTTTTGACTCTGGGCAGCACGCAGAAACTTTCACTTTACTGAATCAAAAGATCATAGTATTCAAGCAGACAGCCTGCGATGTGTATGGTATCAGTAGAAGAAAGCACATGGGGCTCTGTCTGAACAATCTGCCCTTTGGGTTGTTGATCAGCGTCTATCAGAAACCATATTTGCCTCAGACAGTGATTCCCAAGCTTGAAAACATATGTGCTTCCTTGCGGCGGTAGTCATTGCTGGATGGTACTACAACTTTGAGCTTTTGCTCAGTGCAAGCTGCCGTTAGGGCTGAAACCATAACACTAGGCCAAGGTAGCAACAGGCATACCATGCCAAGATGACACAAAGGAGTCCAGCGATTGATTGCTCTGCTTCTGAACTAGACACCATTATCACATGTGGGCACCGAAAAACAGCTTGGTGTGCGCAAGTTGGTGACGAGGGTTGGCTGAAAAAGCGAACAATTTGCATCAATTGAGGTGCAACCTGGAATGACATGCACAATGGCTGTTTTTCAGATGAACTGCTAGCGACGCATCTGTGGCGTTTCCCTGCGTGACCATGTGCCAAATGTGGACATATTGAGCAGGTGCAACATCCTGTCTGTGGAGTCTCAGCTGCAAGGCAAAAGACTTATATGGCTAGGTCATGTTTTCAGGATGCCTAATGATAGATTGCCTAAGAAGCTATTGTTTGGTCAAGTTAAGGGGCTCCGCCCAACTAGTCGCCCCAGGTCTAGTTTCAATGATGTTGCTTTGCATGATTGTCAAACCCATCGGATTGGTAGACCATATAGAGATGCGCAAGACAGACTGCTTTGGAAAGACAAGACTTGTCCCACACGTACCTAGCTCATCATGAGCTGGAAAGCGTTGTTATTATTTAATGTTACCATTGCCTCAAAGGCCAGAAATTTTCACAACACTTGCACAGTGCAACTGCAAATAGGCTTAGGTAGTTGTAGCTTGCATCTCTGCTGACACGCCAAGCTGAGATTACTGTGACAGGTGACATTTGAAAAACCATCAGAATACAATGCACCATTATGTCATGATAGTATAGATGTACCCCTAGGCTTTACATGTACAGTAGAGGCCAAGGAGCAACATGTGATGAAATGTATTGCTGCAGCAACAGGGTGTGATGCAACAACAATAGCTGCCACAGCCACTCACGCATGCACTCAACCAGAAAACACCATGCAACAACACTAGCTGCCACAGTCACTCTCACATGGGCTAAACCAGCAAACACAAAGTACATTTCCCATACACTGGGAAGACATGGGGTCTTTGGTCTTGTCATGTTTATCATAGACTCTGAGGTTGCAATACTCGTGATTTGTTTGACTGAGCCTGGCTAATAACACAAAGCCACTTATCCATTGAGTTGTCAGCTGCACTTGACGAACATGATGGGCTCCTTACTTGCCAAAAACTGCTTGACGAGCAGCATACATACATTGCTTGAAAGCTGAGGTGGCCATCATCAATACAAACTTCACCCCCTGAGTGCCTCCAGGAAAGTACGAGGCCACATAGTACAGCAATGCTACAAGCTGCAGCAGCAAAGCATGCACTCAAAGCTGAAGCTGATCCAAATATGTGCAGCAAAGTCATTTGCAACTCACATCACAGTATTTGTGCTAATGCTCATCAACGGTGTCTAGTTCAGGTTAGATGCTTAGCTTGTATTAGGTGGTGCGATCCATGCAACAAGGACTAGAATGGCAGCAGCAAAATGACGATGAACACGTCATGGCAGCATGGACTAAGACACTACAAGACACAGAGGCATACCTGCAATGCACAGCAAACCAGAGACATCACATAACTGTGCATGATCAGCGCGGAGTACAAAGTTCCAAACATTGTAGTTAGGTAGCCTGCACAATCAAGCAAAGGACAGTCAGTGTGCTGCAGCTTGCATCAGTGTGCTGCAGCCTGCATGCAGACAACAGATCACTTCAGATACCTGCTGTGAAGGGAAGCCTCTGAGCTGAAAGCATATGACTGGCCTGTTGCTTTAGACCACGCAACGCTGCAAAGCCTGCCATGACTAGGATGGAGCCAACAGTAAAAGACAGAGCAAACTTTGAGGGAGCAACTACAATGAGGGGAAGAAAGACAGAGAAGGCAATGATCATGAAAACCAGACCAGAGCCAATAAAGGCAAAGAAGTATGCAAATTGCTGCGTGTTTGGCATGCGATACCTGCAAATTACCCAGGGGTGTCAGAGTTGACTTTCTTGGCAGCTTGCTGGCAGCCTGGAACTCAATGTCGGTGACATCAGCTGAGACGCAAGGGCTAGTGATTCTTACGTTTCAACATGCGTTGTGACTTGAGTGTGCAGCCCCTTAGCTCCCGTTGTAGCCCGTGTGATGTGACCAGTCAAGAAACCTCCCACAGATGTGCCTCCTTCCTCCATTCTGGTTATGACTTTGTCTGAGGCTGACGGACCAGCTTGTTCAACTTCATACTTCTGCCACTCTGCTAAGACAGAAGCTGGTGCCTCGTTGTCGGGTACTGGGCCAAACCAGCCTTTGACGACCTCCATGCGGATGGAGACCGCCGAGTCGCCCTAAAAAGCCAACTCTGCAGCGGGATCGTCGCCTGAAGTGCCCGCTTCAGGCCACAGCGATCAGCTGAGTATCTGTGATGCTGCAACCTGACAAAAGATGGTGTCGTTAGCACCGAAAATTGAGTACGGCCGGATGTGAGGGCAGCACTTGCGATATTTGATACACCAGGAGAAGTCTGCTCGCGGCTAGACAACGCGCGCTACAAAAATTGTACAGTCAACAGTGTCTTCACACATGGTCCTCTTCTTCATGCATGCCCATGACTGGCGAGATTCCATGAGCAACACGTAGCTGACCTAAACTGTCTAACAGAGAGAGAGGGTGGGGGGGCAATCTGCACGCACGCTGCTTTCAACAAAATCGAGAATTCTTACCTAGAACTTTTATCAAAACAAAGTGAACATCACACACACACACACACACACAATTCCAAAAATGTAGCAGTCTCACTTGCAGCTGCAAAGGCAACTAACTGAGAAGTCCGTACGCCGTTGCTGCGTGTGTTCAGTCCCCTCCCAGATTGGAGGCACTGTGTGACTCATCACCTTGTCGCTGTGTCAGCATTTGAGCCGGTCTGCACCCTTTGCTGCCTGTCATGCAGACACATTCATGCTTTGCTGACCTCATGTATACTTCAGCCACGACAGGCTCAGTGACAGCGCTGTGTGTTCTGCAGCTGTTGGCATGCAGTATGCTCGGCATGCACCTGCACCCTGTTACAGCAACTAGTCATCATCATCTTCGCCAAGATCCACTGGACTAAAAGACTGGATGCCAACCACTGCGCTGTAGTGCATCAGCTGTGCATTCAACTGCATGATATCTTTAGCACACTTCTGCTCCTGTAACACTATGACCCTGGCTTGTTCAGCAATCTGCAGACATGCACAAGGGTCAGTGCTCTACAAATGGCATTTGTGTAGACCCAATTTCCAGATGCCACTCCCTGCCAACTACTCAAGGCCTGGGCACTCCATGACACTGCAGCTGCCACCATATAAGGCAGGCCACAAGTGTCAAATTGCTCACTTGGTACAGCCCACATGTGTACCTGAGCATTTGCTGCAGCAAGCTTTTGTGTGGAGTCCAAAGCTCTAGCTTTCCAGTCTGCAGCCTCCCAACCTTGCTTTTCCATCTTAGCAAGGTTTTTGCGCTGCTGTTCTGTCATTTGCTCGTGGGCAGCCTCTAGCTGTTCCTACATATGGCGCACATGTGTGTGTTACAAAAGCTATGCCTCCTGTTCAACGGCATGGCTCAGCATGTGCAGTTAGAAAAACTTGTGCCAAAAATGTGTGCCAAAAATGCAGACAGCAGTGGAATTGCCTTAATCTGCACATGTTCACGATTGCTGCAAGTTGCCAGCGTATGCATATGTGCAATTGACTGCACTCACACCTGCTGAGAAGTTGCCAAGCTGCTTTGAGTTTGGAGGTCCAGTCTCAGAGAATCCATCTGGTTGCTAAGCCTTAGCACCTCTCTTTGCAGCTGTGCAGCGTTGCTGACAGCTGTGGCTGAGGCCTGCTCTGCTTGATATGCTTTTTGGTTTGCTGACATCAGCTGCAGACACGCAAAAGAGTATTGAGCAAACTTGCATGTGTGTATCCTCCAGTCTGACATACTAGGTGTTGATCTAGCACTCTCTTGGACAGCAGCCACCAGACAGCTGTGATGAGTTGGAATGCTGGAAAAGTCCATGTAGCGGCGCGTGTGTTGAACTCAGGAAATGCGTCAAAAACGAGCAAAAAAACACGCAGGGAGACAAGTCTCGTCAAGAGTCTTTGCACATTGTACAAGTTTGCAGCTGTAAATGCTGTGATTGGAAACATGATGCCATACTAGCATGATGTCATACTAGCACGTCACTGGGGAAACAGTATCACATGCAAAGACAAGGCAGATGAAGTTTCTGGTGAAGCACAAGTGGTCAAACTAGCAGTCTGGAACTTCACCTCTGACACAAGCTCTGCATGATCTACAAGACGGTGGTTGTTCTCTTCTACAAGTACATGGTTGAATGCCAGAAGCTGTGCATGCTGATGCCGCAGTTTCAGGAACTCTGCTGCCTGATCTCCAGGGTTGCTATTGTCCTGTATTGAAAGACTGCGATCCAACAGGGTCTGCAGCACACGGAACATGGTCATGCTCCTCAACTTCCAAGAAAAGCTTTGAGACGCTTTTATAGGGGTGATGTATGTTGTAGACAGACAAAATGCATGCTTGGCTGGCATTGATAGGTGTCCAAGCGTCCAAACACAGGCCGTGAGCTGTTCAAAAATGTCACATGCCTTCAGCGGGGACTCATTGTGTGTTGGAAGAACTGATGCAGGACTGATCTGAGGGCTGTGCTCTAGACTGCTATCATCTGATAAGCTACAAGAGTGGGCAATATGCTGGTTGATACTCATGAGCTGTGAGTGCTTCTGAGGGGTGATATTTAGAGGATCTTCATCATACAAACCTGCAGTTGACATGCAATGTGGAGCAACTTGAAGACACTATCATTGGTGATATACCAAATGGGCATTGCAACACTTAACTTGTATGCACTATGTAACCACTCTTCAAGAACAGATCTGTGCACAATACGTACCCTCGTCGGGGAATGCGCTGTAGTCGAAACAATACACACGCGTGTTGTTGTGATCCAGATCAGAACTGCCTGACCCTGAGGGATTTGCCGGCTGAGGTGCGTGTGCGTCCTTGACCATATCTCCTAGCGCGTGTTGTCAAATATGCCGTAGGCGTCCAAGAAGTTCCGGCGATACTAGGAGCTTTGAGATAGAGCAGACAATACGCCGACACGCCCTTCTGATAGAACAACGACCGCCGAGGTGACAACGACTGATCACAGTGTGCTATGCACGTAAAGGGCACCTGGCGCTTTGAACACAGAGTTCGATGCGGCACACTGCTAAGCGAAATGATTTTGACAACAACGCAGATTAACTTCAGAGACGAGCGCTGTAATAGACTGCCTCTCTGATCTTGAAGCCTTGTCCTTGCATTTGTTGATGAGTACACCGCCAAGGGCTGATCCTACTAACGCCCTGAACACTGACTCTGCATTGTCAAATAATTGCGTCTTGATGAATGCTGACTGCACGCTGCAGCACTGCAATTAGTCCACTGAGCTGCTTTGACTTGAGTGGATGCATGCACCATTCATTTTGACGTCAAAGCCTGCTTGGGCTGATACCGCAGTGACACTCAAGCGCAATTTTGCAAGCCGGACCACGCAAAAGGTTAGACACGCTTTTTACTCACAGTGTGCAAGAGTTGATAGTTACACATCTGACCTGTTTGTGAAGCGGTTCATACAAGCTGGCAGCTGCGGCAGACATGCCTCTGGACGTGGCCGTCTGCGGCAGACATGCCTCTGGACGTGGCCGTCGAGCTTTGGGAAACGCACTTTTATGATTGGGCCTTGCATCCGCTTGTGGCTATAAAGGGATCTGCTTGTGGCCATAATTTAGCGAGCGTTACGTGCCAGGTGCTTGGTCAGCTTCCTTAACAGGAGGTAACAGCAAGAGCCACTGGGCGATATACAGAGTGGCATTTGCCGTTGCACATCGAGGCGATCTGTTGCATAACAATTTTAACGGTCCGTTGCCCAGAGTTTGCGCTGCAAGTTTGAGATAGCGACACTCGTGATCTACTTGCAACATGCACGGCGCTTTCAGCAATACGTGGCGTCCATCTGTACTGCTCGATAGGTAACGCTTTTCGCTGGAAGATACAAGCTGAGTGCACCTGTCGTACCAACGGCACAGCTAACATAGCCTTTCTGACACGAACCACTTCTGATCCTTATTGCAGGAGCTCAGACGCTGGAACCGCAGCTCACACCTCACACCGCCTACACAGTGGCGACCGCAACGTCAGAAGACGTCAGTGTACTGCAGCACAGGGAGGCGGTCGCAGACACAGCTCCCAAAGCAGACTTACACCCAAAGGGCGTAGAGCACTGAACACCCCACAGGCTACCTCAACCATGGCAGATCCCATGGCATCGACACCCGTGCAGGACAGCGAGCCAGCAGCCTTTGATTGGCGCAACCAGTGGTACCCAGTGCACTTTGCCAGGGACCTCCCAGAAGGTCAACCTCAGCGTGTTTACATATTTGATGAGCCAATTGTAGTGCTGAAAAGACCTGGGGATCAAGGGGTTGTAGCCCTCAGAGACAGGTGCCCCCACCGTGCGGCTGCACTGTCAGAAGGGCGCATGACTCCAGATGGTCAGCTGCAATGCGCTTACCACGGCTGGTCTTTCGATGGTCAGTCAGGCATTTGTACCAACATACCCCAGGTGACCCACCTCACATCTGCTCTGCAACACAAGCCTATGATTGCGTCAGACCAACCATTGTGTGGCCATGACCCATGCACAAGCGTATATTATGCAGTTGCATAAGACTATGCATTAAGATGTACCATTCTGGACTGCCTCAATGGCTATCATGAAGGCTAACCATCTGCTCAGGATTGGCAATCCCAAAACAGGATCTGATCAGCTTCTTTGGCGAGACAGATTGCTGACTGTGCCTGCAGATATCAGCTGGTCAGAAGATGACTGGGCGCACCTGTGCAACAGCCCTGTCAGCTTGTGAGAGGCAGGGCATGATTTGGGTATACCCCAATCCTGGTGCTGCACCCTCTCAAGACTCCATTCCAGGTGAGCGTTTGCACCTGATAGCACCAGCCAGCAGCAGCTTGCCAGCAGAAGATAACAAAAGAACAGAAAGCTCTTTGCTGTAGGCAATCATGACAGGAGCCTAGATGCAATGGCAGCTTGCACTGCAATGCCAGTGTCAACAACTGCATTTGCATGCATCTAATTGCTGCTGCTGACAGGCAAAACATAATCTAGTTTTTCCACCAAGTCCCCCAAGAACTGGCATTGTGGTCGTTTTTTTGTTATACATACTCAGAAACATGTGCAACATACTGCAGCTAAGCACACTGCGCGCAACAAGCACTGCATTCTCAAGCTTCTGCCTCTCTTTGTCATCACAACCCTCCATCATGCCTTGCCTCAAGGAGTAACTAAGTTCAGCTGCTGCCATGTCTGCAGTACTACCTGAGTTAGATAAGGAAGGATGGACCAGTGATGACTTTGTGAGGGACATGCCTGTGGACTACACGCTGCTGGTGGAGAACCTGCTCGACCCAGGTTGGCTGCTCTGCAAGCTCTCTTATGCTGCTCACAGCATATTGTGTCATACCAGTTAATATCTGGATGTAATACATATATTTAATAATCGTGTATTCTTGCTCAATACTTGCCTTGTTGGAGCAATACTGGAAAATACTGCGTATTGCGTATCATGTATGTGATTTATGTATTGGGTACCACCGTATTGTGTGGCTGCCATCTTAACCCATGCTGGCAGTCACAGTCTGCATTGCACAAGATACAGCATTGTTGTTGGGCAACAGCATGCACATCACCTGCTTGCCCTGCTGGCATTGGTGCATCTTTCATTGTCAGCACAGAGGTTAACCGCAGGGTCCAGCCTGTTCTTGAATTGATCCAAGATACGCTGGGCTGACCTCTGAGCGGGAGATCCTGCTCTTGCACACGTGTGTTAGAGTGGGAGCTTTTATGCTGGTGTACTCCTGTTAAGCAGCCATGATGCTGATGCTGCAAACCAAAGCTTTGGATGCTGACAGCTGATGGCTGTGCATTTGCAAGTCACTTGCTGAGGTTTTCACTAAGCTGTATTGCATCTCACGCAGATCACGGCTTGTACGCCCACCAGACACCAACCTTTGACAGCTACACTGCCTCCCAAGACTTCCCCATGCACATCACTGAGCACAGCACCAGCAGCAGCTACAAGCTAGTAGGAGAGGTTGCCGGGATCCTCAAGATGACTGGCAAAGATGACAGTGCCAAGACAAAGCCCCTACCTGGGGAGCAGGTGGCCTCAGCTTCAGACATCACAGCACGCATTGTCTTTCAGAGCCCGACCATGGTCAGATGGAGCAGGCATGACAAGCAAGGCAACACCAACTTCATCAGCGCCTTCTATCTGTTGCCGGCGGGTTTTGGCAAGACCAGGTTTATGTCCCGGTATGCTGCAACTTATGTTAACCTTCTCTTGAGCGTTGGTGCTGCCTCTGAGTGTTGCCTTCTGCGCAAAGTTGCAATCATCATAAAAGCGATGTAGCATGGAGTGTTTCACGCGTAAGTAGTTCAAATGTAAGTAGTTCAGAGGAAATCAGTGAGAGATACTGTGTTCTAAAGCGAGGAAGCAACTGACCCATTGTGTCTTACAATCACGCGCTGCATTTCCAGTTATTGTTTTCAGCAATGTTGATAGCAATGCTGCCAGCAAGCATCAGCAAGAATGCATCACAAACGTCTACTGTTAAAGCCCTGCTGAGTGTAGATCATCCTCTCACACGCCGCATCAGCATGTATGTTACCTCTACAGGTACGTACGAAGCATAGCCCCTAAGGTGCACCCGCCCAGGTGGCTTGTCAGCATTGCCCTCAATCGCTTTGTGGACCAGGACACTTACCTCCTCGCCACACAGCAGTCAGTCACCCTGTCAAATGAGCTACGAGACATTGCTGACAAGCAGCAGCCAGCACGGCTACAGCAGCCACAGGCCTCAGACGCACAGGCATCAGACAGACAGCATGCTGATGGGGAAGCTCCAGCAGGTGCTCCAATGGCTCGCAGAAGCTGGTATTGTCATAGGTCTCCAACAGACAATATTCTGGTGGCTAGTGGGAAATGGATGGACAAAGCTGTGCCTTGGATGCCCAACAGATATCAAGGCTTGCTGTCCTCCAGCTTACAAGGTGCGCAGGTGGCCTTTGGGCTGGGTCTTGTTGCAGCACCAACTGTGTCAGCCAGAGAATGGCACTGCTTGCTTCTGTCAATAATCTTTGCTGGGTGTGCATGACGTTTTTCCAAAATGGTCTATTTGTGGGCAGTATGCTGCATCAGACTATTGGTTCTCAATAGCTCATGGGCTCTGCTTGTGGGCTTTGCTGAACAACAGTTCTACAATGCAGCCCCTGTCGTCCCGTCTGGACTCCAGACTCTGGAGGCTTGCTGTGCAAACATTGCAGAAGGAAATGCTGCTGAATCTGCAAGAACACATGCAGGGCTGATGTCGCAGTGCATGTAACGGTCGAAACAGAGACCCTGCATCATGACTAATTTTACTGCATTGATCTGACAATCTGGTGATTCTGCTGACTGAATGCAGGTTCAGCTCCTCTGGTCGCGCCAGGCAAGCGAGAAGATGTCCTGGACAGGTTTTCGTGCCACACAGCCATTTGTCCAGATAGCATGGGCTTCTACACAAAGGTCACAGCATTGGCAAAAGTTGCGCAAGTCAGCACTGCTACGGCAGCTGTTGTTGGCCTCTGGTACAGTCTGGAGGCTTCAGCAGGGCAGGCACCTGCCACACCTAAAGCTGTGGCTGCAATTGCAGCATCTCTGATTCTATCTGCTGGGATGAGTCAGATCTTCCAGTGGCTTCTTGGGCAGTTTCAGTATGTGTACCAGCCAAAAGATCTGCAGAAGGATCTGGCAAAGCTGACAAACTTGACTGCACATCTGCAGGGAGAGCCCACTGTTGATTATAGGCCATAGAAGTCTGTTGGCAGGCAGTGATGCCATGTTTGTCTCTACTTGAGTGGTCATGAGTCATGCAGCTTCTCATCATCATGTCCGCCAGTTGCGTTCTGTGTACATGTATCCCTTTGAATATGACTCTTGTTTGTATAGTACATTATTGTTCTACTTGCTGTGTGGAGTCTCTGATAACAATGGACAAACCGGGGCCAACATGAGCAAGGCCAGCACAGCCTGTCTGGCTTCTTTGGTCCTGTACATGATCTGTAGCTACGTTGTCTGTGTTTGTATGTCATGGCAAAGTGACGCTTGTTTAGGCTTCAGCGACTAGCAGATTACGTTGTGACGCCAGGCTTGTAATGCATCGTTGCTCATGCCTAGGCAGGTTGTAACGACCATCACGGCGCTCATAGGGAGCGCTCAGGCGTTATTTTCTGATCCCCAACCCGGAAAACCCGGGTATGGGCCCGGGATGGAAGCCATACCTGCCTCAGCAGTCATAGATTACCCCA
>JAABUP010004355.1_pt1 | contig 23244 bp, 16 predicted proteins | sample 5559201 | NCBI WGS metagenome assembly JAABUP01 (sample SAMN10711887, study PRJNA513373) | rock metagenome | isolation source: Antarctica rocks | place: Antarctica | reverse complement strand
GATGATGCGTTTTTGGATGAGATTATTGTTAGTGGTATTGCGATGCTGAGTGAGGAAAAATGCAGCATGACCAATGTTGCAGCGAATATGTCTTCGGCAAGCGGAGGGATGTGAGTGCTTACTGTATGCATACGAAGTCATGCGGAAAGGGAAGGGTTTGGGTTTGGGGACTCTGGCGCGTCCGGTGCGTAGTAATGATACATTGGAAGATTGACACCATGACATGCTTTAGGGTGCGAGGCTTTGACTCATTCAATCTGTATGATAGGGACACAGTGGCCCCAATGCAATGCAAGACGGAAGACAAGAACATTTTTCGGGAATTTCGACGCTAGTCACATTCCCGAAATTTCCGAGCTCGCTACTCGTAGTCCTCGATTTTCCCATTGAGCCATCTTCAGATCTGCAACATCAAAAATCCACAGCAAACATTATGACTTCAGACGGAAACGACGGCTCCACCAAAGATACCAACCAAAATGCAAGCCAGAGTACGGTTACCCGTCAGTCCCCCTCTGGCTTCGTCACTGCACAGCCATCGCGGAATCAATATGCAAAGCAAGGATGGGGTTCACGCATGAATTTTCAGCACTCGTATGGACTGAAACCAGGTAGCATGCTTCTCGTTAACACTTTGAGGTTTATTGCTGTAGCTCACCTTGACAAGGGAACGACGATGATTGGGAGGAGGGCAATAGAATACTCGATGCGTTTATTGAAGCAGACTAGGAGGAGAAAGGGAAATGACCGGTACGGGAATCGATGTGATAAGGGGCTGGCTTTTTAGTCGGCAGACTTCGCAATCTATGGGGTTTTTGAGAAAATGGGAGCTTTGCAAAGCATGCGTGCCAATTTATAAAGTCTTCCTCCGGGTCTGACTTTGCACAGAAGGCATTTCCTCTCTGTTTTCCCATCGTTGAACACTGACTTCTTTTTGCACTTCAATTTGTTTGACTTCTGGCGGCCTCTCCTTACTTCTGCGTCAAATGACAGACTTTACACCCTACCGTTCACGTTTGATACTATGTATCATTTCAACCAAGATGCAAAATCATGTAGCACGAATTAGGTGCCAGGTACTAGTACAGTTTTGTCATATATTGAAAGGACGAGGAAGCACTACAGAGCTTATTGAGAACCTCACTACAGAGACGTAAGGAACAGCAGTCGTCAAGGGAAAAAGAATCGCCACAGTCGTCAGAAAAGCCGTCAAGCCTATTAGCTGAATATGAAATTCGAACTCAGCAGTCTAGAGCCCTCGATCTATCGAGATTGTGGCCACTACTGGCTTCGCTTCGCCGCCCTCCATTAATTTGTACTGGCCGTTCTACCTAACTGTGCTGGCGACTGAATTCGCCCATTAAGGAGTCGGCAAGATGGGGAAACTGCTAGGCCTACATCTGTAAAGCAAAGACGTAGCTTTAAATAATTCGAAGTCCGAGACTCTCACAACATAGATCCACTTCGCAGGCTTGATGACCCTATATCTCGCTTTCTAAAAGAAATCGATTCACCCAAAGTAGGATTCGCGAACGAATATTCCCAGCATCTTTGTGTACCGAACGTGATTGAGAGTGAGATACAGAACACGGCTATAAATGTCAGTTTTGCCATTAATCGAGTCAGCCGCGTCCTCTTCTTGGCGGCCATCTCCAAGATCCAAACAAGACAAACACTTTAGAATTACACCACTCTGACGTGCGTAGCCGGTCTCTGTCCCTTTTCTGGTATCCAAGATGATGAGATGTTGCCCAAGTCGCCTCGAATTTTGAAGATTGTAAAGCCACTAAGAAACATGGTCCGAGAATGTACCGGCACATCAATCGAGAAACCTAGAGCTGAGTGATCAGCCTTCCGGAGGAACATTCCATTGTAGGGTCCCCTGGTAATCAATGTAGTCTGCCTTTCGTTGTGAAGAAGCTTCGCGAGGACCGTCTGCGCACGCACGCCAGTGACTCCTGCCAGGTCGCTGACCTTTCTGCAAACCACGCATCCATGGATAAAATCATGCCATGGCCACTCATTGACATAGCGGCCCTTTGCTAAGATGAGAATTGAGCCAATAATGAGCCACGTAAAATTGGTTATCTGGAAGGGATCCACACCGGTGATTCGTTTCCTCACCGCAAAGGGAATGGCAATGCCCCCAAATAAGATGGCGCTGCATATGATTATAATGATGGCAATGTATTCCCTACATTGGACCGTGACGGAAGTTTCCGAGAAGACCCAAGTATCCATGGCATTCTTCTCTTGCTGAGAGAGCTCAGGCTCAGTCTTATGTTGCAGGAATTTAGGAATCCAGGAATCCATCTTCGCTCGAGTAAGCTTGTAGCTAATGCTTGGCCCCTTTCGGGCCGGAGGTCATAATCTATGCAGCCAGTTCAGTATCTAAGACGTCACCAACAAGAAGACATTCTCACCTTGAGACTGCTGAACGAGACCACAATCAGCGATACTAAGGACCTCTGGATCAAGCCTCAAAGACTGCCTGGGTGACATCATCAACGCTTTTGATGGTGGACCAGTCCAACCACCAACTATCGGTTTGGACCAGTTGGTTTGGATGACTAAGCAGTTGGTTTGGGATTTGAACCAACTGGTTGGACTGTTAGTTGAAACGGTTTGTAGAGTCTGACGAAATAGGTTTAGCGCAGCCCTATAGGTTTAAGCCCTATGCAGAAAAGTAGCAACTCCACCCTACAAAATGGGAACTATTACGTGTACACCCCCTTTCTCTACATATACACCCCCCCAAATCCGGTTAGCCTCCGCGGTTGCGCGACTACCTAACCGCGCAACGGCCATAAGTCTCCACTAAGTCAACCCCACTATATTAATAGACTAGCCTTATTAATTAAGTAATCGAGTCGTACGAAGGTCTTAAATTGTTCTAATAATTATAATTTAAAGTTATTTCATTAGTTTATTACGTAGGTATAGTGTAGTAGACACGTAAGCAAGAATCATTAATTATTTCGAACATCTACAATCTACAATTGTATTGGAATATGTATCGGACCCTGAAGGCCTTATCCATTGGCTATGATTTTTCGCCAAGAGGTTGATTCATTGGCTATGATTTGTCGCTAAGAGGTCACACCACGTGACCCCAGGAACATCAAAAATCTCTGCACATCCCTGTAGCTTCTCTATTTACCTATACCTACTCTGTACCTATACCTTACGCACTACGTACCTATTTACGCAATTGATTATTTGCGCAATTGATTAAGTTAATGAATTGATGGATTAATGGTTAATAAGGTAGTTCATTGACTCTACACCTACACATTACGCACAACGTACTGATTTGCGCAATTAGGATGGATTGATGGATTGGTGGATGAGGTAGTTTATGAGGTGGTTGATGGGGTGGTTTATGAGGTGGTGGATTGGTTGATTGATGAGGTGGTTGATGAGGTGGTTCATGAGGTGGTTCATGAGGTGGTTGACGAGGTGGTTGATTGGTTGATTCATGAGGTGGTTCATAAGGTGGTTCATGAGGTGGTTTATGAGGTGGTTGACGAGGTGGTTTATGAGGTGATTGATGAGATGTTGATTGGTGGATTGGTTGATTGACGAGGTGGTTGATTGGTTGATTGATGAGGTGGTTCATGAGGTGGTTAATGAGGTGTTGATTAATAGGTTAGTTTATGAGATAACTTATAAGATTTAATAATAAATCTCGGTACGAGATGGCGACCTTCTAGTGTCGTATGCTAAGACATTAATAGTTTTTTTTGACATTTCGCCTAGTTACTTAGGTGGCGACGACGAGGTCAGCACGATAGCTATAAGGCTATAAACCAGCGTCGGTACGAGCTTAGGGCTGTATCTTAGAGCCTATGTAGTCTTAAAGAGAAGAAGTGGTGTAGTTATAGAGTACTAAAGCCCTGAGTAATAATCGAAAATGTCCACCTCTTAAAACCGGAAAAACCTTCGGAAAAACCTTAGAGGTCTGCGACCGGAGCAAAAGGAGTCGTTTAACGAGGGTTTCGAGTTTAAAACTTTTTTTAAGCGCTAAACCCGATTCGGATTAGTCGTCGCGATATCACTAAGCATTAGGGTTATATCCCATGTTTATGCTTCTCCTCTGTTGCGGTAGAACCACCCTATTAACTGAGGAAGTAAAAAGCATATACACTAGATACGCGAGGTTGCGCGGTCAGGTAGTCGCGCAACCGCGGAGGCTAACCGGATTTAGGGGGGTGTACATGTAGAGAAGTAGGGGGTGTATATGTAGAGAAAGTGGGTGTACACGTAATAGTTCCCTACAAAATCCGGATACTCTAACTAAAGAGGCTTAGCGACGACGAGTCTGAGCTCTCAGAACTTACCGAGGAAGACCTATATGCGATTATCGCAGCGGAGCAGGAAGTCGAGAACCCAATAGATTAATGAACCAAACAGCAATAGCTTTCCCAATCGGGTTTAGCGCTTCAAAAAAAGTTTTAAACTCGAAAACCTCGTCAATTAACTCCATTTGCTCCGGTCGCAACTGGCTATATAGTTTTCCCGAAGCAATTAATGACATTTACCACTTTTCGGAAATCCAATACTCAGACCCTTAATACTCCACTAACGCTCTACTTTTCTTCTCTGTTACTACGTGGGCTACGAGATACCTACTATAAGGTCTTCCGAAGGTGGTTTATAATATTATAGGTGTCGTGCTGACGTCGTCGTCGACCCCTAAGGGATATAGTAACAGAGAAGCATAAGTCTTAGCGAGTCTTAGTAATGTTTGACCAATGAGAACGCTCGGACCACGAACCAACTGGTTCAACTATCAGTTGAACCAGTCCAGGATTTAAACCAACTGGTCCAAGGTTTGGACCACTAGAATGGACTGGTTGGGCCTTCGGACTGAACCGTTTCAACCATCAAAAGCGTTGGACATCATGCGCTTTTTCCTCTCTAGGAATGTACCTGTAGAGAGGGTAAGTTTAGCTTGAAAATTCCGTGGCTCAAATTGCAGAATTGTATCATCTGGTTCACCGCTCCGTATCAGGCTAGGCTTCCAGAGCAAGGTTTGTAGCCCGTCTCCCACGATCGGTTGAGCGAGAGACAGAGGAACTACGATTGAGATGAGGTCTTGTAGGTCGCGTAAATGGATAGTAGTCTCTGGGACCTGGTCATCACTTTGGTCTTCCGACCATTCCCAGGTAACTTTCGTCCGTTCGTGACAGTCAATTCCGATGTGAGGTGGTACTTGCTTAGTCTTGATTGCTGTCACGTTCTCGAGAGCTAGACGCAAAGCGGTATAGCTGTTCTTGGTACAAAACGGATCTGAAGATGCAGAAATGCCCCCATCACGGTGCTCATGAAGTATTGTCATTGACTGGTGGGGACCAGTCCGGTACACGACGGTGCAAAGCTCAAAATCAGCTGCCATCCTTTCGGAGCTGTTAGGTGGACATAATGGAATTAAGGTATGGAGGAATATTTTAATCAAGTTCTTTCGAAACGTTAAAGTATTTGAGAAGTAGCCTATTGTGAGGTCTGGGTTTCCGTGAAGCAAGAACACTGTCGTTTTCAGTTCCTTATCGAACGGATCATGTTCTGTAATCTGAATCGTGCGGGTTCTGTCATTCCCGTGTTCCTGGTTCATCCGCCGGACTAGATCCTCGCCCTCACAGAGTGTTCGGTCTGCGTATTTCTCGGAGTCATGTGCGAGGGCTTTCAGCTTCACGGTCCGCCAAGCGAGGATGGCTATCAATTGGTTCCTCCATAACTCGCCTTCGGCTGACCTTATTAGCCAGCGCGCTATAGAAGCCGTGAGATACTCCACCAGCGCAAAATAGGCATCTAGGTCATTTGAGACCGGAGTCGGTGCGTAGGGTGTTTTCTGTCGGAACCTTCCTGCCAAGCAGCGATGAGCATGCTCGTACGACTGGATGGCATCCTTAAGAAGCCATGGCACTTTGCAGTGCTCCATGACAAGTATTTGGGTCTCAAGGTCGATTGTTCTCATGTTATAAAAGATGTCGTCAGCGATATGAGCGAGCATTTGAAAGCCTTGCTCTGTAAGTTCCCCGAGGTCCTTGCAATCGCTGAGCAGCAAAGGCTCGGTTCTAACCGCAGCATCAACCAAGCGTTTCACTTCGATACATAGGAAAGCCTCCTCGTCAACTTTGCTGATTCCACACCCAGAGACATCATCGAATTTAGGCAGATTTGTGAATGTCCTGGTTCCAGTAGTATATATTTTATCTGCGTTCACGGCCCGGATAATTTCGGCTTCAGAAAGCGAAAACTCGCGGGATCGAGGTAGGGAATTATGGTTACGCTGGCTTGCTTGCGTCAAAGGAAAGAAGAGAGTCCTAGCTCTTGACCTTGACTCTTTGGGTAAACGAATCGATCTATTATAGCGTCTACTAGTAGATAGTCACTTCCAGGAATTCCGCTCTTATGAAGGGCGAGTACAATACCCTAAAGGTCTCCCTGAGCCTAACTCTGAGATTCCACTATTTGACTTAGATCTGGCCAAATGGTCCTCATGTATTTCCCCCATATTGTTACGATCACAGATGAAAGTTGTGGGTCCAGATTAGGCTCGTTGAGAGACAGGCGATAGGGTCGTTATTGGATGAGCTACAGTCAATTAATTGTTTTGAGTTTCTGACAGAGATCTGACGGAATGGTGGAGAAGGCTCAGCATAAGAAAAGTAACCCGCTCAATTAAAAGAGTGTGTCAGCCGGAGCCTGTTAGGATGTCCCCGCTCCTTGTGATAAAAGGTTGTTGAAACTATCGAAACGCTTTGATGGATATCAATATTGGTGTTGGAGTTGAATGTTGACGGTTTGAAGGTCCCACTAAATTAGGGCAAACCTGGTGGAATTTTTGGGAGCCATTGTCAACACAGAGGTCTTGATGCAGCGAAGCCACAGGCAAAGGAGACTGGTCGGGCTGCTGCACCAGAGATGAGTTGTCATGCATAACAGATGGTTATCTAGCGTTGCTCAAGGCCTACGCTGATAGCATAGTCCAGGCGGCTGTTGACCTTGGCTGTTGTAATTTCATCCCGGAATCCGTTTCTCGCTGTTCACACAAGCCTTTTCTTTGCAAGGTTCGAACTATGTACGAGTACTAGTACGTACACTCGTCAAGCAAGGCAAAACTCGCATTCCAACTTCCGAACCTAGATAATCAATCATGATGGCTTGGTCGAAATAATTCTATGTGCATATGACTAACGCAGGCATCCGTTCAAACGGCGCTTCTTGGTGGACATCGTGTACGTGTACACCGAGATTTGACAGTATCTCACTTTGGAATAGGTTTGATAGATGGTCAGTAGGAACATCATGAGGTTGACTGTTATTGATCTATGGAGGTACGAGAGGTCAACTATGTACAGAGCGATCCCGCACCTCAGCCCTATAGGGCTGAGTGTCATCCATCAGGCTGATGAGAAGCATGTTGAATGTTACATTCTAACGCTCCCATTTGCTGATTAGCAGCCTAATTCTCATTAACTAATTATATACCTCGTATGTTCGTCTCATTGAGGCCTAAGGCCGAGTCGTTTAACGTTATCCTTATGTTTATAAGGGCCTAAAGCCTTCGTTAGTCCATTAGCTAACATATCGTCTGTTTTAACGTAGTCGATTCTTAATTTGCCTATCTTAGCTACTATCTCTCTAACCACGTGGTAGCATAAATCGATATGCTTGGTACGTAGATAATTAATAGGATTTAAAGCTATTTTAATGGCAGCCTAATTATCGGCCTTAAGGGTGACGCAATCCACGTTATCGCCTTTATATCCTAGCTCTATAAGAAGAGGAGTAAGAAACTTCGATTCTTATATAGCGAGTGCTTCGCCGACGTATTTAGCTTTAGCTATAGAGGAGGCGACGGTAGTTTATCGTTTAGAAGACTAGCTAATTAGTCTATTCTAGAGGAGAAAAACGTATACTAAGGTAGAGCGCCTAGTGTTAATATAATCTCGCTATAAGGAGTTAGTATAGCCTAATAGGCCTCTATCCTTATCGTCTCGATAGTAGTAGAAGAGACCTATATCTCGTATACTAGAGAGATAGCGTATAATACGCTTAGCTACTGCGTTATAAGTAGATATAGGGTTATTATAATAGCGTGCGCATTTGCTGACTGCGTAGGAGATATCTAATCGAGTTATTATTAATAGCCACTATAAGCAGCTAATCAGCTTACGATATCCTTCTTAATTATTAGGGTTAGCGACGTAGCCGTCGTCTGCTTAATATAGATATAATCCCTGTTCTATAGGTGTGCTAACTAATTTATAGTTTTCCATCCCTAGCTTACTAAGCAATTTGGTGATATAGGCCGATTAGTTAATATGGATTAATCGATTCTTTCGGTTACGTACGATTTATATACCTAGGTAGTATAAGATTTCTCCTAGGTCTTTAATTCTAAAGCGTTTAGCTAGTTCCTTCTTTAATAGATCGATAAGTTCCTATGCCGGAGTAAGGATAAAGAGGTCGTCGACGTAGATACTAATAATAGTACCGTTCTTATAAACGAAGACTAAATGGTCTTTCTAGATACGAATAAAACCTAGAGACTTAAAGAACTCTCGTAGGGTAAGGTACTACTCTCGAGGTACTTACTTAAGGCTATATAGGGCCTTTAGTAACCTATATACTAACTTAGGGTTCTTTACGTAGCTATAAGGTTATTTAATATAGACTTCTTCTCGAAGTAATAACTTAAGAAACGCGGTAATAATATCTACGTGTTCTATAAAAAGTCCGTATTTAGCTCCTAATATAAAAAGTATGCGCTAGGTTATCGATTTAACGACTAAGGAGAAGGTTTTATTATAATTAACTCCTAGTATCTAATAGAAGCCCTTAACGACCCACCTAGCCTTAAATCTAGCGATAAGGCCATTTGCGTCTAGCTTTATAACTATAACCTATCGGCTAGGAAGAGCTTTCCTACTACGTGGTAACTTAACCAAATTCCAGGTTTTCTAGATATTATGGGAATTAAGTTCTTCCTCGAAGGCCTTACGCCATTCGGTTCCATTGGGCCTATTAAGAGCCTTATCGACGGTAGTAGGTGCGTTAGGTATAGGCTGGATATCGGCCTTAACTACACGTATAGCGAATCCACGTCGGATTTTAGTAGGTTAAGATTTCTCAATATATCTGGTAGTCTTCCAGGGGTCATTGAGGGCGGCGTAGTCTCGTACATTGCCCCTAGTAACGCGACGGGGAGGTTTAGGAGCCTCATCAGACTTAACCCTAGTTGATTTAGTATCTATATATATATTAGTTAGTTCAGACTCACGGTCTAAGGAGGATGACTCGGTGTTATTTTCATTTAACACAACTGGGTCGGAGAAACGTTATTCCGGAAAGTTTTTTTCTTCTAGATAGTCAAAATTATCGATTTAAGAAAGATAATCAGCTTCGGAGAAACGTTCTTCCGTTAGTGATTAATTCTCATCCTCGCCTAAATTAGTTATTTTGACTAATTCGTTAAACTATACGTTTACTGACGTGATAATTCTTCGGCCGTTCTACAGCCTATATTTGTTATAACCTTTATAACTAACGAGTCTATATTTATTACTCTTATAGTCTAGCTTCCTAAGGTGAGGATCTTCGTTATAATAATATGCGATATATCTAAACACTTGAAGGTGACCTATATAGGCCTTTTTGCCTATAAATATCTTATATAGTACTATAGCTCTAAGGCTCTTAGTAGGGCTGAGGTTTCTTAGATATATTACCGTTATAATGGCTTCTCCCTATATAAATAGAGGTATTTATGCGTCGTATAGTATAGACCTTATTCGTTCGAATAGGGTCCGAAAGTATCTCTTAGCTACCCTATTCTAGTTTAGATTATACGGAGCTATAGGCTCCTATTAAATACCGAACTCCTCGTATAGCTTTAATATCTTATCGCTCCCATTTTCACCTACGTTATTACCCCGGAAGCGTTATACCGGTATACCGCGATTCTTTATACGTATAAAGAAGGAGCGTGTTTTTATATAGGCCTCCGACTTCTTACGGAGGAGGCTAATTTCACCGAAATTAGTGGCGTTATTAAGGAGTAGGTGAATATATCGCTTCTTCCTATTAATTAGGGTAATTTTTCCACCCCTAGCGATATCCGAATAGATTAACTCGCCGGCATTAATAGCTCGCTTATATGGGTCTACTCGCCTAGCTAATCTAGTTAGTTAACGAGTCTATTTACCTATAACATACGACTTATAGAGCTTACGAGGTGGCTCTTTATTTTGTAGTAAGGTGGCCTTCTATATATCGATTCCATCGGCCATAGAGGCCAACTTCTTAACATCCTATATATTTAGATATCCGAGTCGTCGATGCCATAGGGTCTAGGAGGCCTGCTTTCCTGAGGCAGGTACTTTAAGGATAATTAGTTTATCGGATTCCGATTAATCTAATTAATCGGATTGTTCTGATTAATCGGACTAAGGGTCTGATTCATCGGATTTGGATATATCTAACTAATAACCGGTTTTACGGCGTGTTCTAGTCATTGCCACCTTCCTAGTTTAATGACTAACGATGAGTTTCCCTCGCCCATTAGAGCGAAATGGATACCCCTTCTAGTCTAGCGTACCAAGAGATAGGAGGTTATATGCTAAATCGGGTATATACTAGGTGTTTTTAAGACCTATAGCGTGTTCTTCTCTATTGATGAGGATATTAAGTTCGATGGTACTAATCCTATAAACTTTAACTAGTGTATCGTTAGCAACGATAATATTCTTATTAGTTAATGGTCGATAGGTCTCCTCATTAAAGAGGGAGATATTATAAGTAATATAGACGTCTGCTATAGAGTCTATCTACTAATTATTATCCTTCGGCTTCTTAGTGTAGGCCTTCTTAGCGATTTACTTTCTCGTAGATGATGATAGCTAAATTTGCTTAGTTTTAAATATATAGACGACCTTATGGGCTTTCGACTCTTTACTCCTATTAGTTATATCAGTCTTTCGTATTTTCTTCTTATTCTTAGGGAGAAGGTGCTCCTTATCTATAGGGCACGTCTACTAATTAGGACGCTTATCCTTATTAAGGATAAAGTAATCCTTCTTCTTATAGCCTGGTATTTCACAGTTATCACAGTATAGGTCAGATTTGCTAGTAGTGTTTCTTCCACCACCACGGCCTCTAAAACGGCTACCACGGCCACGTTTGCTCTGGCGACCTCGATTGTTATCGAGCTTCTTCGCTATATAAGCGTTTTTTATTATTTCTTCCTAGGTGTGCCTCTCCGGTTCCTAGAGTTCGAACAGCATATCCTCTATTATAAGCTCTGCTTTATTTTATTTAGCTGTATATAGGAGGATTATTACTAGTGGTCTAAGGTTCTTATTAAGACTAGATTAGAAAATACTAACTAGTATCCAGTCGGGTATAGTTAGCCCTATATCGATAAGTTTCTTCTCGTTAAGTCTAATATGCTAGGCGTAATTATCTAGGGACTCGAATTGTTTCTAAGTCGACCTAGTAATATTTACTAGATAGTTATTTACTAAGTTTTTATCTTTTAAACTATAATAGTTTCGGAGTATTATAGCTATTCTAGTAGCGTTTATAACTCTAGTTATATAGACCTTAGGTTTCGAATTAACCGATAGTAAGATAAGAGTATAAGTAAGTAAGTATTTATCATCGAACTCCTCTTAGTCTTTCTCCTACGACGCTTTATCACGTCGGTATACTTCTTAAGTACCGGTCGACGAGTCATTTCCAGGTCGTATAGGCTTTATTAGTTATTTCTTAACTCTAATAACCTACTTCTATAACCTATTAACTATAAGGCATTGTTTAACGTCCTCGCTCTATAAGTCAAAATTAGAAGCCCCTTTTAACTTAGGAAACTCCCTATGACCTTTCCCTATGATGGGTAACCATAGACGGTCTATTATTGTGGTGGTGGTAGAGGTGTATCGATAATTTTTTTTTATCGATTTGTGGGATTTTGGATTTTTGGTGTTAATGAATAGTATCGAGTTTTTCGACTCGCAATTAGCGACAACGGGGTCTAATCCTGATGATTAGACTCAATGGGCGTCATAGCCCGGGCTCATAACCCTTTAGAATAGGTTTGATAGATGGTCAGTAGGAACATCATGAGGTTGACTGTTATTGATCTATGGAGGTACGAGAGGTCAACTATATACAGAGCGATCCCGCACCTCAGCCCTATAGGGCTGAGTGTCATCCATCAGGCTGATGAGAAGCATGTTGAATGTTACATTCCAACGTCTCACTGGCCGCGCATGCATCACTGCACGAAGTATCAACAGCCAAAGGTAGAATTTGCCTACTTCGTTCCCTTATCAGCAAGCAAAGCGGGGTGCGTGCTGATGACAGTCACCAGTCTTGTCAAAGTCCAAGCAGATCCCATTGTTTTCTGCCTGCCAAGGCTTTTTTCGTTCTTCTAGACAGCCTTTCGAGCCCAATGGCATATATCCTTTTAGCGTGACATAAATGCAGGATGCCGAAGATCCTCTCTTTAACGCTACCAATTTCTAATATTTGGTGCTTACTATGAAAATTTTTCAAGATTGATCTCAAAACATGTCCGACTAAATCTGGAGCTCTGAGAGAATAGAAACCCTCTTGACTTGCTATTGAAAAAGGCATAGACGCAGCTATATCAATCTCATGGTGGAGATCCGCCTCATCTTTCGACAATACGATCTCTGAATAGGGCATGTGTGCTATCGTCCACTTGGGTCTCCTTTGCGCATTTTGGAAGCGACCTTCGGCTGGACCTGTTATACTGAGAAGGAGATCACCGTTTGTCTCCGTTGCAAAGGTTCTGGGAACCGTCTGAGGCTTTTGCTGCACAGAACAGCCTTTGAAAACATGTCTGTTCAGGCTTATAATCAAGCTCGAGGCACCTTTACCGCTGATCAGAAAGGAGCTGATATCAAGGTGGAGCTGCTTGATATTACCGAAAAGTTGCCTCGCTGGGGTGACCAACCAGAAATTCTTCTAACAAGCAAGCGACATCGGGCAAAGGAGGAAGATGATCGATACAAGGACTATGCCATCGTCCTTCGCCGAAAACTTGACTACGAAGACAAACCCAATTCAACGAGCCTTGAAATCCAATCTGCAATAACCCGCCAAGGACTGAAGGATGTATTCGGAGAATATCCCTTCATCAACTTAGGATCCGGAACCGTTGAGATTTATCGACCCTATGAACCTCTATTTCACTTCCGCTCACAACTCCGGGCCTATGCTGCGGATGCGAAAAGAACGGGACACGAAGCAAAGCACTGGCAAGTGTTGACTGATTTCATGGAGCACAATCTGCAAGAGACGGAGAGATATTATGAGCGTCTTCTTCCATCAGGCATGATATCGTACAAGGTTCTGTGGACAATTTTCTCGCCAGAGACCGTAGTCATTGTTCATGGCGATTATTTCGATGAATGCTATGTTGTTGAGTCTTTTCGATACATGGACCTAAACGGGAAGGATGAATTCCAGATTGTCGCTCGCTCTTGGGATTACAATGGTGCAAAATTTGGTCCAAAGAATACGGAACTCACGATCCCTTTATTCGTTGGTAATCAGAGTATTACATCTCTCAGTGTCTTTCCCATCACATACGATCCACGTGCCGAATCTGAGGCGTTGGAAACACGATTGACTGAAAGAGGGCGTATGTGGAGGGATATCCTTAAGATTACACACTGTCAATACGACGGCAAGTACCCAGCAATTGCGGCGAGTAGTGCGCTTTCTGCATGTCGCGGACACAACTATTGACCAATCACAGCTCTCGCTTGGTCGGATCCGATTTCAGGACAGCCCAATGTAATTTCAGATTTGATACCAATACAGGTCAGTTACACCGATGTCCCAGCTACCGAGCCGATCAGTGACCAATGATTAGATCAACGGACGAACAGTCCTTGATTACATATCGCACTCGCAAGCAAATCCTCTGCTGGCGACATATCTCGCCAGATCCGGTGCCACAGCTTCTGCACGCGCTGATGATGACACTGTTGATGAAGACCTCGAAGCGCTGAAATCGAAGCGACGTCATGAAGACAGATTCTTGTCTCACCCTGTTGATCAAACGTACACAATGACAGATGAACAAGCCCTATTATGTCCTGCAAGAGTCCGAGGATTTTCGCTGACAGAGAAAGTGTGGGGGCTTTTCCTGGTTGAAGAAGTAAGAGATATAGAATGGGCCGAAGATGTGTATCGAAAACTTGCGCTTGACCCCGTACTAAAGGACATAATTCAAGCTCTAGTTTCAAATTATGGAACGGGGATCTCGAGTATGGGGCACTTTGACGACATCATCGCAGGGAAAGGCAGAGGTCTAATATTCCTTTTGTCGGGACCTCCTGGGCTTGGAAAAACACTGACTGTAGGCAAGGGGCTTTCCCCACTAGCAATAATTTAAAATTCTGATCAGATCTTTAGAGACCATCTCAGAGCATACAAAACGACCGCTTTATTCGGTCACCAGTGGCGAGCTTGGCACAGAAGCCAGTGAGATAGATCAAAGACTGAGACGAATCTTTGCCCGAGCAAAGACATGGGGTGCCATCTTGCTTTCGGACGAGGCAGACGTCTTCCTCTCGAAAAGGACTGAACAAGACCTCTTACGAAATTCTTTTGTGTCCGGTCGGTTGCCTTCTCAAATCGCCTCAGAATCAAGACAACGCTGATGTAGTGCCTAGTTTTCCTGAAAGTGCTAGAATATTATGAAGGTGTGTGTGTGTGTGTGACCGATCTCCTCGGAAAAATCTTGAAGGCTAACCGATCAACAGGCATTTCAGACTTTGATGATGCGTTCGCAAGCCGCATCCACCTACATATCAAGTATCAGGCATTGACTGATCAGTGGAGGAGCACGATATGGAGAAATCTTCTTTCGCCAGCTATCTCTGAAGCTGGGATGACGAGACGCTAATAAGACTGGGAGAAAGATACGATATCAACGGGCGAGAGATCAAGAATCTCATCAAGACAGCCAGTGCTGTAGCAGATTTCCAGCAGGTGCCCATGTCCGAAGATCATATAGCGGCTGTTTACAAGTTGAATCACGATGAGTAGAAAATCCTTGTAAAAGCAGCCGGCCTCGATTGTTGTATTTGAATAGTCTTTCCAACGAATCAAAGCAGAGATTATCCGATTCGTCAAATCAAAAGCCCGGAGTGTACAATCGACACGCTGTTTGGGTCAGAAATTGGGGTAGCTGCTCCTAGCGAACCCGTCTCTGTTGTAAGCCGACATCATCCATTCCCCTACGAAGCCTAAATCTACCTTTTTCGATGCCGGCTTTCAGTAGTAATCTTCCTCTTCTTTCTCCGGGCTCAACAGTTGCACAAACTCCAGTATTAATCTTTGGAATATAGGTTCAATGGATGGTCAATAGGAACATCATGAGGTTGACTGTTGATGGTCTATGGAAATAGGAGAAGCAACTATGTACTCCGCAATCACGCTAGTAGCCCTATAGGGCTGAGTGCAATCTCATCCATATCCATCAGACTGATGAGAAGCATCGTTAGGTTCCAACGCTCCCATTTACTAATTAGCAGTCTGATATCTATCGACTAATCATATGCCTTATAGCTCCATCTTATAGAGTCCTAAGGCCAAGTCTCTTAACGTTTTCTTTATATTTATAAGGGCCTAGAGCCTTCGTCAGTCCATTAGCTAACATATCGTCTATTTTAACGTAGTCGACTCTTAATTAGCCTATTTCAGCTACTATCTCCCTAACCACGTAGTAGCATAAGTCGATATACTTAGTACGTAGGTAATTAATAGGATTTAAAGCCATTTTAATGGCGGCTTAGTTATTAGCCTTAAGGGTGACGCAATCTACGTTATCGCCTTTATATCCTAGCTCCTTAAGGAGAGGAGTAAGGAACTTAGATTCTTAAGTAGCTAGTGCTTCACCGACGTACTTAGCCTTAGCTGTAGAGGAGGCGACGGTGGTTTATCGTTTAGAAGACTAGCTGATTAGTCTATTCTAGAGGAGAAAGACGTATACGGAGGTAGAGCGCCTAGTGTTATAATAATCTCGCTATAAGGAGTTAGTATAGCCTAATAGGCCTCTATCCTTATCGTCTCGATAGTAATAGAAGAGGCCTATGGTTCGTATACTAGAGAGATAGCGTATAATACGCTTAGCTACTGCGTTATAAGTAGATATAGGGTTATTACAGTAGCGAGCGCATTTACTAACTACGTAGGAGATATCTAATCGAGTTATTATTAATAACTATTATAAGTAACTAATTAGCTTACGATATCCTTCCTAGTTATTAGGGTTAGCTACGTAACCGTCGTCTACTTACTATAGATACGATCCCTATTCCATCGGAGTACTATAGGGTTTATAGTTCTCTATACCTAACTCGCTCAGCAATTTAGTAATATACGCTAATTAGTTAACGTATATCGATCGATTCTTTCGATCACGTATAATCTGCATCCCTAGGTAGAAAGAGATTTCTCCTAGGTCTTTAATACGGAAGCGTTTAGCTAATTCCTTCTTTAATAGATCGATGAGTTCCTATGCCGGAGTAAGGATAAAGAGGTTATCCACGTAGATACCGATGATGGTACCGTTCTTATAGACGAAGACCGAGTGGTCTTTCTAGATACGAGTGAAACCTAGAGACTTAAAGAACTCTCGTAGGGTAAGGTACTACTTACGAGGTGCTTACTTAAGGCTATATAGGGCCTTTAGCAACTAGTATACTAAATCAGGGTTCTTTACGAAGCCGTAAGGCTATTTAACATAGACTTCTTCTCGAAGTAATAACTCTAGGAACGCGGTAACGATATCCACGTGCTCTATATAGAGGTTATATTTAGCTCCTAATGCGAGGAGGATTCGCTAGGTTATCGATTTAACGACTAAGGAGAAGGTTTTATCGTAATTAACTCCTTCTATCTAACGGAAGCCCTTAACGACCCACCTCGCCTTAAATCTAGCGATAAGGCCGTTTACGTTAAGTTTAATAACTATAACCCACCGACCTAGAAGTGCTTTCCTACCACGTGGTAGTTTAACTAGGTCCTAGGTTTTCTAGACTTCGTAGGAGTTAAGTTCTTCCTCGAAGGCCTTCCTCTACTCGCTCCTATTAGGCCTATTAAGAGCCTCATCGACGTTGGTGGGTGCGTTAGGTATAGGCTGAATATTGGCCTTAACTACTCGTATAGCAAATCCACGTCTGATTTTAGTAGGTTATTTTTCGATATAATGGGTCGATCTAGTAGTCTTCCAGGGGTCGTTAAGGACAGCGTAGTCCTAGAGGTTTCCCCTAGTAGAGCGACGGGGAGGTTTAGAAGCCTTATTAGACTTATCCCTAGTAGATTCGGTGTCGGTACTAGTAGTAGATGACTTAGACTTATGGCCTAAGGATAATAACTCTGCGTTTTTATTAGTATTAGGATTTAACATAATTAGGCCGGAAAAACGTTATTCCGGAAAGTTTTTTTCTTCTAAATGGTTAAAATTATTAATTTGAGAAAGATACTCATCTTCGGAGAAACGTTATTCCGTTAATGAATTCTTCTCCTCGCCTAGATTAGTTATTTTAACTAATTTATTAAACTAAACGTTTACTGAGGTAATGATTCTTCGGCTATTCTATAGCCTAAATTTATTATAGCCCTCGTAACTAACGAGTCTATATTTATTACTCTTATAATCGAGCTTCTTAAGGTGAGGGTCTTCGTTATAATAGTAGGCGATACATCCGAAGACTCGTAGATAGCCTATATAGGCCTTTTTTCCGGTCTATATCTCGTATAGTACTATAGCTCTAAGGTTCTTAGTAGGACTAAGGTTCCTTAGATATATTACCGTTATAATAGCCTCCCCCTATATAGATAGAGGCATTTAAGCGTTAAAGAGTATAGATCTCGTTCGTTCGAATAGGGTCCGAAAGCACCTCTTAGCTATCCTATTCTAGTTCGGATTATATAGAGCTATAGGCTCCTATTAAACCCCGAACTCTTCATATAGCTTTAATATCTAGTCGCTCCCATTTTCACCTACGTTATTACCCCGGAAGCGTTATACCGGTGTGCCGCGATTCTTTATATATACGAAGAAGGAGCGTGTTTTTATATAGGCCTCCGACTTCTTACGGAGGAGGCTAATTTCACCGAAATCTATAGCGTTATTAAGGAGAAGGTGAATATATCGCTTCTTCCTATTAGTTAGGGTAATTTTACTACTACTAGCGATATCCGAATAGATTAACTCGCCTGCATTAATAGCTCTTTTATATAGGTCTACTCGCCTAGCTAATCGGGTTAGTTAACGAGTCTATTTACCTATAATATAGGACTCACATAGCTTACGAGGTAGTTCTAGACTTTCTAGAGAGGTGGCCTTCTATAGGTCGATTCCATCGGTTATTAAGGCTAACTTCTTGACGTCCTATATATTAAGGTAACCGAGACGGCAATGCTATAGGGACTATAAGGCCTGCTTACCTATAGTAGGAGCTTTTAGTATTAATAGTCCATTTGCTAGATGATCGGAATCCGAGTTATCTAATTAGTTGGTAGCCTAACTAGATATATCTAGTGTATAGCCCGTATTACGACGAGTTCCTATCATCGCGACCTTACTACTCTAGTGGTTAATAATGAGTTTCCCTCGCCTATTAGAGCGAAAGGGATACCCCTTCTAGTCTAGCGTACTAAGGGACAGGAGGTTATATACTAGGTCCGGTACGTACTAGGTGTTTTCGAGACCGATAGTTTAGGTCTCTCCGTTAATGAGAATATTGAGTTCGATAGTACTAATATTATAAACCTTTACTGGAGTGTTATTAGCTACTCCGACGCTCTTATTAGTTAACGATCGATAGGTCTTAAAGAGAGACCTATTATAAGTAATATAGATATCTGCTATAGAGTCTATCCACTAATTATCGTCCTTCTTCTTAAAGGTTTTCTTTACGATTTAATTTCGCGTAGACGATGATATCTATATCTTCTTAGTCTTAAATATATAGACGACCTTCTTAGCTTTCGTCTCTTTGCTCCTATTAGTTATATCGGCTTTATTTATCTTCTTCTTCTCAGGGAGTAGGTACTCTTTATTAGCTGGGTAGGTCTACTAGTTAGGACGTTTATCCTTATAGAGGATAAAGTAGTCCTTCTTCTTATAACTAGGTATATCGCAACCATCGCAATGGAGGTTAGATTTGCTGTTTCTCCTATTACGGCTTCGGCTACTATGGCCTCGTTTACTCTAACGGCTACGGTTATTATTATTGTTACTATCTAGATTAAGCTTCTTAGTAGCGAGAGCTTTGGTTATCTCTTAGTCTTTAAGACGTCTCTCGTGCTCTTAAAGGTTAAATAATATATCGTCGAGGGTGAGTTCTTTATTACTTTATTTAGCTATATACTAGAGGTTAAAGACTAGTAATTAGAACTCTAGATTAAGGCTAAATCGGAAAGCACTAGCGACTTCCTAATCGGGTACGGCCTTCCCTATATTAAGGAGTTTCTTATAGTTAGTTTTAATATATTAGGAGTACTTATATATAGACTTAAACTAATCCTAAGTTAACCTCGTAATATTTGCGTAGAAGGTATCTATAGAAGCTCTATCCTTCGAGGAATAGAGGTTCTTAAGGACCTTTATAGCCTAACACGAATTAATGATTCCACTAAAGTAGATTTTGACTTCTAGTTTAACTGCTAGGCTAATATAGATATACGTAAGTAGATGTTTATCCTTAAAAGTCTCCTACTCTTTTATCTAGGCCTCTATATCCTATTCGTATTATTCCTGTGTATATAGAGCTATAGCATCATTTAGTCGTAGAGGTTTTATTAGTACTCTCTTCGTTCTAGTAACGTATTTCTATAACTCGTCGACGATGAGGGTATTTCTTATATTAACGGTCTAGGAGTCGTAATTCGATGCTCCCTTAAGCTTTAGAAAGTCCCTATAACTCTTCGTCATGATGGGCAACTATAATTGATATGTGGTGGAGGTGTATCGATAGATTTATCGATTTGTCGGTTTTTCCGATATATGAAGAAAAAATTTCTTTTTTTTTTCTCTGAATAGCGTTAATTTGACTCGCAATGATAGCGATAACGGAGTTTAAATCCTGATGATTAAACTGTAAGGGGCGTCGTAGCCCGGGCTTATAACCCTTTAGAATATAGGTTTAATAGATAGTTAATAGGAACATCATGAGGTTAACTGTTAATAGTCTATGGAAATAGGAGAAGCAACTATATACTCCGCAATCACGCTAGTAGCCCTATAGGGCTGAGTGCAATCTCATTCATATCTATTAGACTAATGAGAAGCATCGTCAGGTTCCAACGTTAATCCCTTGGACTTCCTTCCGTTCAATATTTCTATCTTCCTCCTATGCGTCGTCCCTAGTCGATATTATTAGAATAGTTGCAGATGAGTAACAATAAGCTCAGGTGCTATGGCTGTGAAGAATATTGGGGGCCATAACTTCGTAGACGCCAGCATTAGAATGAGAAGCCTTGCATAGAGAGCGTGCCAGACTCATTATAACGAGAGGAGATCTTTACAAAGGGGACCTTGCCTCAGTACCTCAGACGTGCATACCAAGCCCGCTAATATTTAGCGCCCGCCGCTAAACCTAGTTCGGTTAGCTTTTCCGAGGATAACTCCGTATCTAGCTTATAGCACGTCTAAGCGCAAAACCCTATATTTTTGCTAGATAATCGTTATTTTAGTACGCGCCTATATAAATTTTTAACTTAACGCTAAAAAATATTAATATTACTCTTTAAGACGCGACTATTAACGCTCTATATATATTTACGATACTTTTAGTATTACGGCTAGGACTTTTATATATTCTCTATCTATCGGTCTAATCTATAATTATATTATAAGATAGGAACCTCGTAGTTAACCGCCCTAAGGGCGCCGATACGGTTTTACCTCGAAATTTTAGGGTCGATAGCACGCGTTAGGAGATATCCTTACTCGAGATTCTTTTAATCGGCGCTTTAGACGGCTATTACGATATACCGAGTCGTATTTCCCCGGTAATTACGGTACGTATATATAGCGATTCTTTAAATATATCGTTTTTACGGAGAGATATAAAGCGTTCTAGACTAATAGATTTAAACCGTAGGAAAGCGGGATAGGAGAGCTAGTTAAGTATATTATATCGGAATTCGTTCTAGAAACGATCTAAAGCCGATTCGGTTTCGTTCTAAAGAATAAGTAAATAAGCGCGATCCGCGTCCTCCTAGAGAATTAGATAGACTTAATCTTAATTACTAAGACCGGTTTTAGGAAGAGTATTATCTTCTAGGTAGCGCCGCTTATATTTAGCCCGGTTAAGACTACGTTAATTATTATACTATTAAAGGCGTTAGAGGAAGAGTAGTATAGGAAACTAAGTAAGGTCGAGGGCTATAGGCCGTTCGTCTTAAATAGCGATATAAATAATCTATTTAACCTATTACGTATCTATTAGAATATATTTACTTATAGTAAGGGCCCTCTATATATCTAAAGTTTAAGGAAGGAATATACTTATAGCCCTAGTCTTTATAAGTCCTAAAATCGTTGGGAATTAGCCTCAGCCCTACTATGCTTAGTATATAGCATAAATATAACACGTCTCCTATAGAACTAAATTAAGTCGTTTCACTAATTCCAAAGGGTTATAAGCCTAGGTTCGACGTATCTATTACACCCGGAGACGGCTTCCTTCGTAATATCACGTCGTATTCTTACCTAAGAAGGGTTTTGCGAGGGAGAATACCGCTATAGTTCTCCTCTTAGCACGCGACTTTATACGCAAATTCCTCCCTCCTACGAGATATTCGACCACGATGACTAGATACGCAGTCGATGACGAAAGCGTACCGGCGAGAGAAACGAGGCGGGTATAATGCTAGTGGGGCTATAAGGGCTAGGAAATAAGGGAGAGAAGAAGCGGAAGCGTAACCGGTGGAAGGATATCTTCCACTATATTAAGGCAGCTAGATATAGTACGAGGGGAGAGAAAGGATATTATACTACCTCTACCACCTTAACGACTATATAAGTTACGACGATTCGAGCGAAACGCTACGGTTACGCCTATCTTATAGTAAGTCCTTTTACCGACGAAACGTAGGCACGTTAAGAAGTCTTAAACCGAAGATATTTATTACGTCTACTAGCACTCTTCCCGATTTTCACCTCCACTAGCGAATCACGAGTAAATCAGGAGGTTTTACGGGTTTAACGAGGCTTTAAAGCAGGATATTCCGAGAAGGAACACGGTTTCAGGGGAGCAATACAGCCCCTAGGGGAGCATTACTAAGGGTAGCCATTCTATGAGGAGCTACACCATTAAGAAGCTACGGTTTCAGGCTATTTAGGCTATTTAGGCTAGCATATTCAGCTCTTTTGCTAATAGGGGAGCGTTGGGAATCAGCCTCAGCCCTACTATGCTTGGCACATAACATAAATATAACACGTCTCCCATAGAACTAAATTAAGTCGTTTCACTAATTCCAAAGAAAATTACGACGTTAAAGACGTTTAATAATAACGTTATAAGGTATCCGAACTTCTCGTAAAATTTATACCTTTTAGCCCTTAATAAGCTTTATTTAGTATCTAAGTAGCGTAACTTTAGGCTAGAGTATTATAACCTTAGCGTACTTCGTTCCCGGTTACTAGATAGTATCCCCTTTCTAGGGGCGTCGGCGATATTAGATCCTAAGACGCTAGCCGTAGTTAAGGATCGTTATAGCTTTAACGATAAGACTATAATAGCTATAAAAACGGTATTAGATCGTCTAGAGATATACCTTTAGTATAGTAGTCTACGGCACCTAATAAACGGTATACTCGACCTCTAGTATATCCTTCCCGAATAGGCTACTAGCGCGTTCGATATTCCGAAGATAATAATCTTTATAGAGTCTATTCGCTTAATTAAAAAGGTATATAAATTAATTAAAGTATAGATAAAATAGCTAGGATACCCGCCTATTACCGCGACGTAGGTTATACCTTTCTTCTTAAATATAGCTACGAAAGATAAGGAGAGGACTAGCGAGCGGTTTAGAGTACTAAGCGATTAATGCGTAGGTCTAAGGATATTAGTAGCGTCTAATAGTTATAGATTAGGGATCGATAACCCGGATATTAAACGCGTCTTTTAGTAGCTAGTACCGAAGTCGATAGCGAGGATATACTAGCGTCTAGGGCGC
>JAABUP010004354.1_pt1 | contig 23251 bp, 18 predicted proteins | sample 5559201 | NCBI WGS metagenome assembly JAABUP01 (sample SAMN10711887, study PRJNA513373) | rock metagenome | isolation source: Antarctica rocks | place: Antarctica | reverse complement strand
CACGCCCGCGTCGCCGGTTGGGCGGGTCTACAGCCGGGCTACGCCCGCCTTTCGACCCGCCCAACCGGCCATCCGCTCGTGTCGCGGACCGGCCATCCGGGCTGTCGCGCTACAGCCCCGCCGACGTGGCTGCGGCGCTCGATGCCGCCATCCCCGGCGCGTCGTCATCCGGCTCCGTGCTGACGCTGCCACCAGCGCCGGACATCGAGGCCCGCGTCGTGGGATACGCCGCGCTCACCAGGGAACTCCGCCGACAGGAGCAGCACTTCAGGGTGACTCTCTGGTGTCCGACGCCAGCCCTGCGCGACGCAGCGGGCGCGGCAGTGGACGGCACCCTGGCGGCCATGGATTTCCTGGCACTGCCGGGACCCTCGAGCGGACGGATCACATACTCCGGTTCGCTGGAGGACGACGTGCCGTCTAAGGCCAATCTCTGGCGGCGCAAGCTCCGCTACTGCGTCGAATACGCGCCCACCCAAAGTGTTACACCGGAGGACTTGAGTGCGTCATAGGTGTCGGCGGCGAGCAATTCGAAACGCGCCCGCGCCGCCTCCTCGCCGTCCGTGAGTGAAAAGACGGCGTCCAGGTAGCGGCCCTGAAATTCAACAAAATCAGCCCGCCGGTCTCTCATGACCGGCATCCGGCGCTTAGGATGGCCTCTGCTTCCGGTCCGTCGAGGATGCGGCGGACAACAAGGACGCGTGCGAGCGCCTCGATTCCCGCCATCCTCTCGCGGACGAGTGAGCGCGCAGCGGTATAGGCATCATCCAGCCTCAGCCGCACGCGTTCCGCCAGTGCGGGATCCGCGGCGAGTGTTTCCGGTAGCCGGTGGACATCGGACTGCCCTCGCCAAATCAGGCCGCCGTCACCGAACCCGAGTGACATATCGGCCCATGCCGCGATTGCCGTCGCCTGTGCGAGGTCGCTTGCGGCAGACCCCCCGCTGCCGCCCGACGGCTCACCAAATGCCTCATGCTCTGCCGCGCGGCCGCTCAACATCATGAGGATCCGGTTGCGGATGTCTGGCGCCCGCGGAAAAATGGACGGCGCGACCTTCATCGCAGCACGGCCGCCACTATCTGCGGTGGCGAGTAGCGACACCACCTCGACTCCGCCAGGAAGGATTTGGGCAACCGCGGCCACGTGGCCCGCCTCGTGGACTGCCGCCAGCCACAGATCATCGGCGGACCTTGGATCGTTGCCGCCAATCTCATCGTGAAGGTCGGTCAACAGCATGGTCCGGCCAGCTTCACGCGCCCGCCGCCGGGCACCCCGGACCAGGCGCTCGCAATCCGCGCCCGAGGCGCCGGTCGCCGACATGGCAGCGCCGGACAGGTCCTCGCCAACCAGGTCATCACCCAGGTGCTCGGCCATGATTCTTGCCAGCCCGAGCCGGTCGGGAAGGCGGATGCGGCAGTGGCGGTCAAGACGGCCAGAGCGGATCAAGGCCGGATCCAGCTTCTCCGGGTGATTGCAGGCGGCGACCAGCACGACGCCGTCCCGGCCTTCTACGCCGTCGATCTCGGCCAGCAGTGCGTTGACCACTTGGATTTCCCAATCGGCATACTTATGGACGATTGTGCCACGGTTCGGGAAGCTGTCGATTTCGTCAATGAACAGGATGCTCGGGGCTTGGTCGCGGGCATCGGCGAAAGTTTTCCGCATGGCTTTCATGAGATCGCCCTGGTGTGCATGGCCTGATCCAAGCCACCCACCATACGAGCCGCTGATCAGCGGAACGCCGCATGTCGTCGCCAGGGCGCGTGCGAACAGGGTCTTGCCGCACCCTGGCGGCCCGGACAGCAGGCAGCCGCGGTCGACGTCGGCCCAGGCCAATGTGCCAGCCTTGTATGCCGCCAAATCAATGTTGACACGCATACCCCATTCGACCGCCTCGTCCAATCCGTGCAACCGGGCGAGCGTCGGCGCGTCCCGGATGTTCTTCGCCGCTGCGCCATGCACGATGGCGGCGGACGCCTCGCGTGGGACCAGGCTCCGGATTTTTGAGACGTAGGCATCGGCGGACTGGCCCAGCCGTCTGGCCAGCCGCAAAAGCCGGGGCGTCAGCAATGCCGCCTGGCCGTCCGACAGCCTCTCGGATGGCAACGCCGAACAGAGTTCCCGTGCGATTTCGGAAACGTCGGCCGGTGTGAGCATTGGCACGGTCAGCCTGTAATCGGCGGCATGCACCAGGTCCGGTGGCAGCCACGGCAGCGTCTCCTCCGAGGCAATGCCGACACAGTGACGGCCACGGGCAATGGCGCTGGCAAAGGTTTCGGCGATGTCTCTGATTTGGTGCGGCCGGGGATCCTCGTCCGGCGTCCAAACGAAGTACTTCTGGCGGTCAGACGCCCAGAAACGCTCGCGCGAGCCTACGAACGACTTTTCGCCGGGACGCGCGACGGCGCCCCATTCGTCGCTTGCGACCGGACGCCAGCATTCGGCTGGCACCAAGATAAGGCAGACCGCCCCGTCGCAACCCGCCTCGGCGGCCGTTGTCCCGGCTGCTGCCAGCGCATGTGCCAGCGTGATCGCCATTGCAACCCGGGCCGGGTCCTGGATGGGCTTTGTAGCTGGAGCGTCCGCGTCGTCCGGAAATGCGAGCTCGCCGCAGGAATCCGGAACCAGGTCGATGTCGGCGATTGTCATGGAGGTCACCTGCTGCTGCGGTCGTGGGGCGCGCAGGTGACCGCGAGGGCTACCTGCGGGAGTTTCGGGCGACCGTGGTTATGCGCAGGCAGCAGTGCATGGGAGAGCTCCGGTGAGGATTGTTGGATAGCCGGGAAATCGATCTAAGTCAACGAGTTAAGTCCACCCTGATGATGGCGCTTCAATTATGGCGGCCCATCATGCACGCCGCCTCCTCCAACCAGGCGGCAGGACATGGCGGAAGGCAACGTATTCACCACCGGGTTTTCCGGCGCCGTGCACATCTATGCCATCATCTGGGATGGTGTTCGTCGACGTGAAAATCCCGTCCAGACAGTGCCCTTGGCAGTCGACAAAACCGTCTGCCCATCTTTCATGCGCAGGCCATGGAGTGGTCGCGCGCCGCCAGCACGCCATTGACCAGACGCCTTAAGCCACGAAGCGAGCCGCCTGACCATGTGTCACCGAGGGCCTGGAGCTCCACGCCGTCAAGCGGCAGCGCCCACTCAGCCGACTGGCCAAGTTCTTCGACCGCCTTGCGCAGGAGGGCGGCGGCCAAGGTTGGCATGTGCTCTGGTCCCGGCGACGGAAACCGGAGGACGCGGCACCGGTCGCGCAGCGGCGCGGGCACGCCATCGAGGGTGTTTGCGGTCCCGAGCCAGATGACGTGCGACAGGTCGCATTCCGACTGCGTGTAAGGGTCCAGCCAGCGGACGGCCGACACCGGCTCGAGCATGGCCAGCAGCGAGTCCATCAGATTGCCGTTATGCCGCGAGGTGGCGACCTTCTCAACCTCATCGAGGATGATGCCGGGCGCAGCGGTCCGATGACGTGCGACCAGGGACACGGGCACGGATGGCGAGCCCGTCGACCATTGTCTGGGCGTTCCAGCAATCGAGGAGTCGGCTGCGCCGCCGCAAGGGTAGACCTGGTGGCCGATGCCCAGGGCTGTCAGCAACCGGACGGCCAGGGTCGTCTTGCCGCATCCGGGCTCGCCGACAAGGATTGTCGGACGCAGCCGCACGGTGTCACGGCTGCCCAAATCGCGCAGGATGCTGTCGATGACCACGGCAGCATGCGGAAATTCGGCGACCAAGTTGCGGCGCACCGCGGCGAGGTCAGGAACCGGCGGCAAAGGCAGGCGGACGCCGACAACGGGCTTGTAGGACTCTAGGATTCGCTTGCCTTCGTGCGTCCCGATATTGCCCACGTCGGGGATGACAACAATGCCCTTCTCCGTCTCAGCGACATCATCGGTCTCGTCCAGGTCCAGGTTCTCCATGCCATGGTCAGATGTGGCCTGACGACGCGGCGTCTTGGTGGCATCGCTCACTGCCTCCTTGTCGGCGGCATCGAGCTCGTGATGGCGCAGAACCTCGCGCACGAGCATGTCGCCATGACGCCGGACATCGTCCCGCAGGTCACTCCATCGGTGCGCCGGACGCTTCCTGCTGAGCCAAACCGGTCGGCAATCTTGGGAGGCGGCCAGCCAGCCGACGGCGGCTTCGACCAGCATACTCGCCTCGTCGATTGATGCACCGGCACTCTGGGCGAGCACCAACGCATGACCGGCGACGGCCAGGCACGAGGCAGGGTCCCCGGCCGCCGCCGCATAGAGCTGGCAACGAAGTTCTCCGGCCGCGGCGTCGGGTCCTGCATAGACAGCTTTCTTGGCGTCCAGATAGTCACTCGGCACGAAACCAGGAGCGTCCGCCGTTAGCAGAAAATTCCCAATATCTAACGCACGACTGAACGCAGTTGCGGCGGCGATGAAATCAGGCGTCCTCGGCTCGACCGTGAGCGCGGACAAGGCTGCGATGACCTCGGCGCCGGGCAGCGTCGTCGCGTCAATGCGCGGCATGAACCGTTCGGCGTAAACCTTGGCGTCTGCAACGAGGTCGTTGCCGAGCCATTTGCAACCGAGAAGGAGTTCGTGGACATCGGGCAGGTGCAAGCCATCCGCAGCTTGGCGGCTGCTGTCGGCGCGAAGCTGGGCGCGGCGCTCGCGGTCGGCGCGGCCGGATGCGCCTGAGTCATCGTCATTGGAAGACATTGGGGGCCACCTGCATTGCAGTCGGAGGGCGCGCAGGTGACCGGGCGGCTACCTGCGAAGGCGTCTCTCGGCGGCTATGCTTCGATTGCAGGCAGGCATGGGAGTTGCTCCGGTTGAGAAGGTTTGTAGGCCAGGAAAGTGATCTGTGTCAACCTATTAGCCGTTGTGGATTCGCGGGTTTCAAACTCGACTTCCACCATTCATGCTGCTTGCCTCATCATGGGCAGCGCGACACTGTAGACGGTGACGTATTTACCATCTCGTACCCCGGCGCGGTTCACATCCACGTCATTATCTAGCGCGTCGAGCGGCAGATCCGGAGCGGTGAGGCAAACCTGAAGGGCGCTTACTATGACGACCTCGCCGTCTTGGTTTTCAGGGCAACGTGGGTAGAGGGCTATGTCAACTTTATTGAGGAAATCCTTGAGCCGCACCTGTGGACAAACAAGCGCAAGTCTTTCCCGGGCGGCATCTCTCAAAAGCTAGGAGCCATTTCAGCCACAGGAGTACCGGAGCCGGACCGCGGCACGACTCGCTACAAGGCTGTATGGGATCTAAAAGCGTTGTGCGATCAGATTACGCATCCCAAGCCGGTGTAGCGGTCAGGAACGCACACCGGCAATCATGCTGGCGAGATGATGGCGGAGGGCCAGCGAGGAGCAGTAGCAGGCGCCGCGCAGTTCGTCCGGCACAATCAGGTGTTCGACCAAAAGGCGAGTTGCGGCAGCTAGTGTGACCCGCTCCCGGCTCTTCATGGGCACGGTCGCCTCTGCTGACCTACGCCTCTTCGCCTCACCCATGGCTATCTCCCGTCAAAGCCATTCCACGCGCACTGGCCGAAATTCCTCCGGCTACATCGCACACATGTGACGACCAATTTTAGACTTCGGACGCCCATGCCAGGCCCCCGGCTAACGATTAGAGAAATTGCGTCCAGCCTTCCCTCGCGGCGGCACGCTCTGCAATTGATGACCAGGATGGCCTCGGCATGGAGCAGGTTACCAGCGACAGAGATTGGAAGCGTATGACTGGAGAGGAACCGTTGGATCGAGATATGCCGAGAACCGCAGGATAGGCCGACGGCGGGAACAAGACATGAATCTTAAGGCATGCTTGTGCCGACCCCTGTGCCGACCCCCCTGCGCTCACGGCGCTGTAAGCGGCGTATGCTGCCCTTAAGTAGTTGATTTTATGGAATTTGCAGAAAGCCCCTATGTGCCGTATAACGCTCGAAGCGGTTTGCTAAACCGCCGTACGGCGTCAAGCCGTACCGTGAGTTCGAATCTCATCCCCTCCGCCAACTCTCACGTTGAGACGCTTGCACGCTTGTGTGATCCAAACCCGCTATATATGTCATACACAATGATCTGATTGCGATATAGTGAGGCGATCTAATCGCCTGGGTTGCACCAGCCTTGAGTTGTGGATCTATCCGAAGTGCGTGTCGGGTAGGTTTGGCGGCCCTTGGTCAGCCCTACTCAAGCAGTGCAGGACGCACCGAGGTCTCACATGATCCTATTGGTCGATGACGACGAGACGGTGCGCGAGACCTCCGCCGACATGTTGGAAGAGCTTGGGCATACCGTACTCCAGGCGGCCGATGGGGACAGCGCCTTAATATTGCTTGACGAGCACGATGAGATCGATGTCATGGTCACTGACATCCGTATGCCGGGGATGTCAGGATTGGAGTTGTCGGAACTCGCTGGACAGCGTTTCCGCGACCTTAAGATTATTTTGATATCGGGCTACTTCTTGCCCCAGCCGATCAACCGGCGCTTTTTGCAAAAACCTTTTCGCATCCGTGACCTCGACCAAGCCATACGGACCGAGTTGTCGCCGTCGGGATACGTCTGAAATCCAAAAAAGAGACATTGGTAGGAGTCATTTCAGCATTAAATAGAGAAAACAGCTTCAGCGGAATTTATTGTGAACGTTACCATACAAGTTCGAGCAAGCTCTACGCAAACAGTAGTTGCGATACCGGCCCACAATGAAGCAGACTGGATCACACGTTGCCTAACAGCACTCGATAAGCAAGAAGGCCAGGTCGTTTCCCGCGTTGTACTGCTGGTCAACAATTCGACAGACCAGACGGCACCGATTGCCCGTAGGCTACAGCAGACATTGGCGTTCCCTTTGGAGATCATCGAACACCAGTTCTTGCCCGAACACCAGAATGCCGGGCAGGCCCGTCGTTTGGCCATGGAGCACGCAGCAAGCTGGGTGCCCGCAGACGGCGTCCTGCTCTGCACCGATGCGGACGGCCAGGTTGCGCCAGACTGGTTATCAACGAACATGTCCCACATCCGCAACGGCGCCGATGCGGTCGCTGGCCGCGCCATCATCGATCCCGTCGATGCCGCGGCCATTCCAGCGATCCTGCATGAGGACGATGCGCGCGAGTGCGCCTATGCGGCACTGCTGGACGAGATCGACTGCCTTATAGACCCTGATCCCGCTGACCCCTGGCCGCGTCATAACGAGCACTCAGGCGCCAGCATCTGCGTCACGGCCAAGGCGTTCCACTGCTCAGGTGGCATCCCGCCGCTTCCGGTGGGCGAGGACCGCGCCTTCTTCAACGCCCTGCGCCGGGCCGATGCCCGGCTTCGGCATGCGATGGATGTCCAAGTGACGGTGTCCGGGCGCATCCACGGACGGGCAGCGGGGGGCATGGCCGACACCATCCGCCGCCGGCTAGTGGCACCCGACTTGTTCTTGGATGACGTGCTGGAACCCGCCATGGCCAGGGTCCGGCGTGCCCGGCTGCGGCGCGAAATCCGCGGCTTGTTCAATGGGGACGGCCAGATTGCGGCACGGCTGCTCAACGACCTCCGGTGTGCGCCCGCCATATTGGCGGCGGCACTGGGTCAGGCTACGTTCGGCATGGCTTGGGAGATGGTCGAGGCGCACGCGGCTGCGCTGAGCCGCACGCCGGTTCCAGTTTCCGCGCTGCCGCGGGAGACGGCACAGGCTGAACGCATCCTTGCTGCGCTGCGCAGTGACCGGCCAGCCGTCAGCCGGCGGCATCGGCCTGAGCCGCAGGTCTTGCGGCCACGAACCAAGCAGCCGCAAACGTCCGGAATGGCTGGCTGAACCCATCAGGCGTGACCCGGCTCATGCCTGCAACGCATGGTGCGCCGCCTCGGTCAGGACGGCATCGGGCGCGGGCTGCCGCAAGTACACCGCGAGGTCGCGCAATAGACGCTCAACGGGGTTGGGCCGCACGAAGGCGGAAAGGCCCAACGCCCGCTGCGCCAGCCGCATGGCATCCAGGCACGCTGCCTCAACCGCAACCCGCGCGAGGTTCACATACGCCACGCGGTCAGCGACTGACCCCTCGGCGCGTTCGGCGCGTTGGGCAGCGGCACCTGTCCAGAGCCGCGCCGTTTCCTGTGCAATGAGCATCCGGCCAAAGCGGTCCTGCTGCAACGGCGCATCCTGGTGGCGCTTTCGAACGAGTTGGTCACGGGTCGCCGCAGTCAGCGCGTCCAGGCCTCCTAGGGTGACGGCGGTGGTGCGCCAGGCTCCGCACGACAGGCGCGGTTCACGCAGGTAGTCGCCGGGCTGACCGATCAGCGCGTCCACAGGCAGCGCCGCGCCGTCGAAGTGGACAACGCCGTTCGCGGCGGCGCGCATGCCTTGCAGGACGCCCCGCATCGGTTCGACCGCCATCGAGCCGTCCACGGCCAAAACCGCCATCCGTGTCCCAGCCGCGGTCGACACCGTGACCAACGCTCGCGTCGCGTGCCCGGCGCCGGAGCACGGACCCTTGCTGCCCCGCAACGTGCCGGCGTCGAGGGTCAGGGTGCGCCCAACGGGGTCAGTGACCCAAAGGCCGAACAGGTGGCCAGCCCGGACGTCCGCAGCCGCGCGTTCGGTCTGGCTGGCGCTGCCGAATGCCATGATGAGCTGTAGCGCGTTCACGTGCGCCTCGAACAGCCGGCCCACGGCGAGGTTGCCCTGGCCCGACGCGCGCAGCAAACCCAGGAGCAGATCGGCCCCGATGGCCTCGGTTCCAGCGCCGCATCCGCCGAGTCCGACGGGCAACGGCGCCAGCAGCGCCCCAAGTTCGCGCAGTAGTTGGAAGTCCTGCTCCGGGAAAGCCTCGCTTGCGTCGAGTTCGACCGCCCTTGCCTGCATTGCGGGAACGAGCTGGATGACGTCAGCCAGCATCGCGTCCCGTGGGGGTGATATCATATTGCAAAAGCGTCATCCTCAGTCTGCGGTTGCGCCAATTTTGTTGGCCAGGACGGGTATAATGGTCTGCCGCGCGGGCAATGCCGCCCATCTTATGAAGTCGGGCTCACGAGGTCGGGTTCGGTCTGCCGGGCATCACCCGAGCAGCAAGCTGGGTCGGCATGGCACGATAGGCCGCAAGCCCCCGGCCAACCAGCGCGCCAGGCGAACCAGGGACGGAGGACGGCAAAGGGATAATCCGGGCGTTGCTGGCGAATGCCAACGTGGTGCTCGCGGGCGGGACCGGGGACGGCGGCACCCAGGGCTGCAACTTGGCTTGCTGCGTGGGAGCCTCGGCAACAGGCGGCTGGCGCCCTGCCGGCCTGGCCCAGATCGCCAGCACCTTGCGCGCATAGTCCGCCCCGATGTCGGGCGTCAGCGAGTGATACCCCGCCGTGGCGCCGGGCCATGAACCCGTCCGCGCGAGCAGTTGGTTGAGGAACTGGCCGGCGTAGCGGGCATTGGCTCCGGGGTCGAACGCCTCCTCCAAGGAGGAGAACGCGCTGCCGTGATGCATCAGGTTGACCTGCATGCAGCCTACGTCGATGGACCGCACGCCCTGGCTTTGCAGCGCCGCGACCGCCGCGACCGCCTCCGCCTTGGTGGCGAAGAATGCGCCGATCCCCTCGTGGTTGATGGTCCAGGGCCAGGCTGACGCCGCACCGGCCCCGTCGCGCCGTCCGCTCTCCATGATGCCGATGGACTGCATCAGGCGGTCCGGCACGCTGGACGAACGCTCGGCCGCCGCGATGGCCGCCCGGCACTGCGCAAAGGGCGCTTCGGGCAAATCCGCCCAGGCAGCCGATGAAAGGGCCAACGGAGCGAGAGCGAGCAGGGCGGCGAGGACCAATGGACGCATAGCCCGCAGAATGCGCCACCGCGGTGAAGAAACCGTGAACGGATCAAGCCGCCAGCAACTCCGCCGCCGAGGCCGCCAGGTCGGCCGCGAGTTCGCCGAGATGCTGCCGGATGGCCTCGAACGCACTGGCCCGCTCCAGCCGCGCCTCATTCATATAGAGGCCACGGGCGATCTCGATCTGCAAGGCGTGGAAATGCTCGCGCGGGCGGCCGTAGTGGCGGGTCACATAGCCGCCGGCGTAGGGGTCGTTGCGGCGGACCTGGTAGCCGAAGCCGGTCAGCGCCGCCTCGACCCTCCGGGTCACGCGGGGGGAGCAGGTAGTGCCGTGCGCGTCGCCCAGCACGAAATCCGGTGCATCGCCGCGGCGCCCCGTAGAGCCTTGGCCCGGCATGGAATGGCAATCGATCAACAGGCAGGCGCCGAACCGCTGCCGGGTGGCGTCGATCAGGCCCGACAGGCCGGCGTGGTAGGGTTCCCAGCAGGTTCGTACCCGCTCGGTGGCCTCGCTGAACCGCAGCTTGCGATGGTAGATCGCCTCTCCAGAGGCCACGACACGGGCGATCGTGCCCAGCCCGGCGCCGACGCGGGCGCTGGTGGTGTTGACCCAGGGCGGCAGGGCGTCGTCGAACATGGCGGGGTCAAGCTCCCAAGCCTCCCGGTTCGGGTCGCAGTAGGCGCGCGGGAACGTGGCGGAGATCATCGGGGCGCCATGCAGCGGCGCCAGGCCGAACAGGTCATCGACGAAGCTGTCCTCGCTGCGGCGCAGGCCCGCCGGGTCCAGCCGCGCCGCACGCTGGAACTCGGGCGAGTAGTTCCGTCCCGAGTGCGGCGATGCGAACACCAGCGGCGCGGTTTGCCGCGCGGGGCGGATGATCAAGAAGGGAGGGATCGCCGATTGAGACGGCGCCGCGATCGGCAGGTCCATGGTCCGCATTCAACCCGTCATCGCCGCGCCTGTCATCCACTTGAAGCACATGGGCATCCACTTGGAGCACGAAGGCCGCAGGATGCCTTGCATCACTGGGCCAGTCCGTTCTAAAAAGCCGCCGGACCGGGCGGTTAGCTCAGCGGTAGAGCATCGTGTTGACATCGCGAGGGTCACAGGTTCGATCCCTGTACCGCCCACCACTTCATGCATATCAGGATGGAAGCAGGCCAGCGAGGCGCTCGGCAACCTGCGGGATGTCGGCCGTTTCCGTGTTGGCGAAGGCGATCCGCAGGTGCCCGTCCTGGCGGGGGCCGAATGCGCTGCCCGGCAGGCACAAGGCGCCGCGGCGCACCGCAAGCGCCTCGGCCACCTGCAGCGACGGCGTGCCGGGCGCGGGATGCCGGACATAGGCGAAATAGGCGCCGAGCGACTCCAACCGCCACCCTGGCAACTGCTCAAATGCCTGCCGCATCGCCACGGCCCGGCCGTTGATCCTACGCCGGTTGGCTGCGCGCCACTCTGGCAACGTCTCGATGGCCCAACGGAGCGCCGCTTGCCCGGCGCGCTGCGGGCAGATGTGCATGCAGTCCAGCACCTTCATGAACTGCCGCACCAGCGCCGCGCCAGCCACCACCGCGCCAAGGCGGTAGCCGGGGATGCAGTACGCCTTCGAAAAACTGTAAAGCTGGATCACGTTCTCTGCCCATGACGGCTCGGCGAACAACCCGTGGGCGCGCTCAAGCCCGTCGGGCAGGAAATCGCGGTAGGTTTCGTCCAGGATGAGCCAGATGCGGCGCCGTTGGCAGAGGGCGGCAAAACCAGCGATCAAAGCTGGCGGGTAGACCGCGCCGGTCGGATTGTTGGGAGTAATGAGTACGATGGCACGGACACTCGGGTCCAACAGCGCCTCCGCGCGTTCAAGACTAGGCGCAAACCCGTCGTCGGCGTGGCAGGGCAGCGCACGCGCCCCGATCCCCAGCATCGCGCAGGTTTGCTGGTGGTTCCAGAACCAGGGCGTGGGCAGCAGCACCGTGTCGCCGGTTCGGGCGATGGTCATGAGCGCCAGGAAGAACGCCTGGTTGCACCCGGCGGTGATCGCAACCTGGTCTGGCTGGACTTTCCCGCCGTAGGCCGCCGAGACCTGGGCGGCATAAGCCTCGCGCAACCCGGCATCGCCGTTGATGAGGCCGTACTTCGCTGACGCCGGATCATGGGCGGCGGCGGCAAGGCGCTCAAGGATTTCGGGATGTGGGGGATAGCCGGGCACCGCCTGGCACAGATCGAGCATGGGACCGCACGATCCGTCGTAACGGGCCGCCCATGCGTGCGCAGCCGGGATCGGCGGTTCGGTCACGTCGGTCACGCCGGGGTTGAGTTCAGGCGTGGAAGGCCCGGTTGCGTCTAACATGTCACGTATATGCCTTACAGAAGTGGGCCACCAAGGATTGGGCGCGGTCATTGGCTGCCTTGTGATCACCGTGCATAATCGTGGGAAACCACAAAGGGAACGCGACCATGGAATACCCCGACATACTGCTGCATATCGACGGGAAATGGACCGGCGCCGAGGCGGGCAAGACGCTGCCCGTCATGAACCCGGCGACTGGCGAGACCAACGGCCTCGTCGCCCATGCGGAGCGGGCCGACCTCGATCTCGCCTTGGCGGCGACTGAGCGCGGTTTCGCGGCCTGGCGGCGGGTTTCGGCCTTCGACCGCTCCAAGCTCATGCGCCGGGCCGCTGACCTGCTGCGCAGCCGGGCCGACGAGATCGCGCCGCTGATGACGATGGAACAGGGCAAGCCGCTGCCGGAGGCACGGGCCGAGACGCTCGCCGGGGCGGACATCATCGATTGGTTTGCCGAGGAGGCCCGGCGCACCTACGGCCGGGTGATTCCGGCCAGGGCAGAGGGCGTTTACCAGCTCTCGCTGCGGGAGCCGGTGGGTCCGGTCGCGGCGTTCACGCCCTGGAACTTTCCGATCAACCAGGCCAACCGCAAGATCGCGATCGCCCTGGCGGCGGGCTGCTCGGTGATCGTGAAGGGGCCGGAGGAGACGCCGGCGTCGCTCGCGGCGCTGGTGCGCTGCTATGTGGACGCCGGGCTGCCGCCGGGGGTGGTGCAGTTGGTGTTCGGCGTGCCGGCGGAGATTTCTGGGTACTTGATCCCGCATCCGGTCATCCGGAAGATCTCGTTCACTGGGTCGACCGCGGTGGGCAAGCAGCTTTCGGCGCTGGCTGGCGCGCACATGAAGCGGGTGACGATGGAGCTGGGCGGCCATGCCCCGGCAATCGTGTTCGACGACGCCGACATTGAGGCGGCGACGAAGCAGCTCGCGGCGGCGAAGTTCCGCAACGCCGGGCAGGTCTGCGTCAGCCCGACGCGCTTCCTGGTGCAGAACAGCGTGTTCGACCGCTTCCTGGAGGGCTTCACGGCGGCGGCGGGCGCGTTGAGGGTGGGCGACGGCATGACGCCGGGCACGCAGATGGGACCGCTGGCCAACCCGCGCCGGGTGCAGGCGATGGAGGCGCTGATCGCCGACGCCGTGCAGAAGGGCGCCGAGGTGCGGACCGGCGGCAAGCGCATTGGCAACAAGGGCAACTTCTTCGAGCCAACGGTGCTCACGGGCGCCACGCTGGAGATGCGGGTGATGAACGAGGAGCCGTTTGGCCCGCTGGCGGTCGTTGCGCCGTTCCACGGGTTCGACGACGTGGTCGAGGAGGCGAACCGGCTGCCGTTCGGGCTGGCGAGCTATGCCTTCACCCGGTCGGCCAAGACGGCGGCCTCGATCGGCGCGGCGCTGGAGGCGGGGATGGTGACGATCAACCATATCGGCCTGGCATTGCCAGAGGTGCCGTTTGGCGGGGTGAAGGACAGCGGCTATGGGTCCGAGGGCGGAATGGAGGCGATCGAAGGTTATCTAAACATCAAGTTCGTGACGCAGGCCGGCCTGTAGGTGTGGAGGCCGTCAATGCAAAGCGGCCTCGGCGCGGCAATCTGGGCACCATAGGCTGATGTTGGCGCCTTGCCTGAACTGGCGGGTGAGCATGGCCGGTCAGGAGTGGTTTGACGGACAGCCACTCGTGGCGACGCTGGTGTTATCCTTGCTGCCAAGCATTGTCCGAAGCTTTGAGCTGGAACCGGGGAAGCACCGTGTCGCTCGCGTCCCTATGCTGCCCACCTAAGTCAGGAGAGCCAATGGGTCAGACAGCCTCGGAGTGTTGCATCATACGCGCGCCCTCAAACCTTGGGTTGCGCCCCCCCGCGTCGAGACGCCAGCCGGGAACATGGCGGGCGCCACAGGCTCTCACAGTAGCCGGAATGGTCGAGGCAATCCTGCCGGCGGCGGTCCTTGACCTCGACCGCCCTGTTTACGATCCAAGGCTGGAGGCAGGCACCCGCCTGTACAACGGCCATAGGATACGCACTTTCAATCTTGCTTTGGCGGAGCTTGTCGAACGTGCTTCAGCTCGGAACCAGTTCCCTCTCGTCGTCGGCGGAGACTGCTCTATCCTGCTAGGCGCCCTTGCCGGCGTGCGTCGAACTGGCCCCGTGTCCTTGATCCATGTGGACGGCCACAGCGACTTCCGCCACCCAGGGAACTATGATCCTACGGCGACACTCGGCGCAGTTGCAGGCATGGACCTGGCGCTGGCAACGGGCCGTGGCGAGGCTTTGATGACCGATTGGCCCGGCGTGGCCTCTCCGTTGGTTCCTGACAAGCAGGTCATCCAGATTGGTGAACGCGAGGGGTGCAGCCCTGACTTTGCATGGCCCGACGTGAAAGAAACAGCTATGACGCGCATCGATGTGTTTGCAGCGCGCCAGCTTGGACCGCAAGCCGTGATTGACCAAACCAATACGACGCTCGACCAGGAGCCTGATTGGCCCTTCTGGATCCACTTCGACGTTGACGTGCTGGACCACGCGGTAATGCCAGCAGTTGACACGCCGGGAAGCCCAGGGATCGACTTAAAGGATACCACGGCCATTCTGCGATCGCTTGTCGCCGCGCCACGCTGCTGCGGCATGAGTGTGACGATCTTCGATCCGGACCTCGACCCGACCGGAAGTCTTGCCGTGCTGCTCGTGCATTTGCTCAAAGGCGTGCTGGACGACCGCTTTAGAAACGCCTAACTGGATGGCCCAAAGCTATAACTGTCCGCCTGACCTTCGTTTGCCGAACAGGGACCATACATAGCAGCTCACAGCGAACATCTACGTCTCAGCAGACTTGGTTGTAGTGCCGTTGAGGCTATCGAGCGCCCACCGCAACTGGCCCTGGTGCCGGCGAAGCGTCGCTTGCGCATCTGCTTGGCTCAGGCCGTGCAGGATCAGCACGGCCACTTTGACGCTGCCGTCAGCCTGCGACAATGCGGCCGTTGCGGCGTCCGGCGAACAGCCGGTCAGGTTCTGCAACATCCGCACCGCCCGGTCGCGAAGCTTGCTGTTGCGCGCGACCATGTCGACCATTTGGCCCTGATAAACCCGGCCCAACCGCGTCATCAGCAGCGTGCTGAACAGGTTCAGCGCCACCTTCTGCGCCGTGCCAGCCTTTAGTCTGGTGGACCCAGCAATCGGCTCCGCCCCGGTCTCGATTAGGACTGCATGGTCCGCGGCGGCGAGCAAAGGTGCGCCGGGGCTGTTCGCAACGGCGATCGTGAGCGCCCCGGCTGCCCGCCCAGCCCATAGGCACGCCAGCGTATAGGGCGTGGCCCCACTGGCAGCGAGGCCCACCACGACGTCCGACGGCCCCAAGCCCGCGGCGGCGACATCCCCCCGCGCCAGGTCGTCCCGGTCCTCCGCGTTCTCGACCGCCTGCGTTAGCGCCGCCTCGCCACCCGCCAGCAACAAGACAAGCCGGTCGCGCGGCCAATCGAAGGTGGGGGCAAGCTCGGCGCCATCCTGCACGCCGATCCGGCCGGAGGTCCCCGCGCCCGCATAGGCCAGGCGGCCCCCACCGCGAAGGCGGTCCGCAGCGGCCTCCGCCGCGGCGGCCAGCGCGGGCAACGCCGGACGCACGGCGGCCACCGCCGCCATCTGGCCCTCCAGCAACGCATCCAGGATGTCGGCGGACGGCCACGCATCCATCATTGCAAACCGCGGACTCGTCGCCTCCGTCGCGGGCAGCGGCCCGGCGGGCAGAGCATCAGACATCGACATCCTCGACCGTGCGGGCGCGGTCCTGGATGAACTGGAACCGCAGCTCCGGCCGGCGGCCCATCAGGCTCTCGACCAGGGTGTTGGTCGCATGGCGGTGCTCCGGCGCCGCCACGACTTTGAGCAGAGTGCGCTTGGCCGGGTCCATGGTGGTCTCCCGCAGCGCCATCATCGGCATTTCGCCCAGGCCCTTGAAGCGGCTCACCTCGACCTTGCTGCCGGCCTTGAAGCCGCGCTTCATCTGCCGGTCCTTGTCGGCGTCGTTCATCGCATAGACCGACTTGGCACCCTGGGTCAGCCGGTACAGCGGCGGCTGCGCCAGGTAGACATGGCCGTGCTGCACCAACTCCGGCAGCTCGCGGTAGAAGAACGTCATCAGCAACGAGGCGATGTGCGCGCCGTCCACGTCGGCGTCCGTCATGATGATAACGCGGCCGTAGCGCAGCCGGGTCCGGTCGAACCGGTCGCCCACGCCGCAGCCCAGGGCCTCGACCAGGTCCTTCAGCTCCTGGTTTTGCCGCAGCTTGTCGGCGCTGGCGCTGGCGACGTTCAGGATCTTGCCACGCAGCGGCAGCACCGCCTGCGTGTTGCGGTTGCGCGCCTGCTTGGCGGAGCCGCCGGCGCTGTCGCCTTCGACGAGGAAGATTTCCGTGCCGTCCTGGCTCTCCAGCGTGCAGTCCGCGAGCTTGCCCGGCAGGCGCAGCCGCCGCGTCGCGGTCTTGCGGCCGACGTCCTTGGTCTCGCGCCGGCGCAGCCGCTCCTCGGCGCGCTCGATAACAAAACTCAACAAATTATCGGCCTGGGCCGGGTTGCCGGCGAGCCAGTGGTCGAACCGGTCCCGCAGCGCCGTTTCCACCAGGCGCGTCGCCTCGGGGCTGGTCAGCTTCTCCTTGGTTTGGCCCTGGAACTGCGGCTCGCGGATGAAGGCCGACAGCTTCCCGGCCATCTGCCCCAGCAGGTCCTCGGCCGTAACCTGGGCGGCCCGCCGGTTGTTCCGCTGCTCTCCCCAGGCCCGCAAGCCCTTCAGCAGCGCCGCGCGGAACCCGGCCTCGTGCGTGCCGCCCTGCGCCGTCGGCACGGTGTTGCAGTAGGAGTGCAGGAAGCCGTCCGCGTTCTCCAGCCACGCCACCGCCCACTCGACCCGGCCGCCGGTCTTGCCGTTCGCCGTCGCGGGCAGGTTGGCGTCCCCGGCCCATAGCTCGGGCACGGCGCGCGGCAGGTCGCCGATGTCCTCTTGCAGGCTGTCGCGCAGGCCGCCGGGAAAGTGCAGCACGGCCTCGGCGGGCACGTCCTTGCTGCCGGCCAGCAAGCCAGGATCGCACGCCCAGCGTATGCGGACGCCGCGGAACAGATAGGCCTTCGAGCGGCAAAGCCGGTACAGCCGGGCCGGGATGAACGGCAGCGGGCCGAAGATTTCAGGGTCCGGATGGAAACGGATCGTCGTGCCCCGGCGGTTCTGCGTCGGCCCAGCGTTGATCAGCTTGGTGACGGGCTTGCCGCGCTTGTAGCCCTGCCGCCACAGCACGCGGTCCCGCGCCACCTCCACGTCCATGGCGTCGGACAGCGCGTTCACGACGGAACTGCCGACGCCGTGCAGCCCGCCCGATGTCGCATAGGCCTTGCCGCCGAACTTTCCGCCGGAGTGCAGCGTGGTCAGGATGACCTCCAGCGCGCTCAGGTTCTTGAACTTCGGATGCGGGTCAACAGGGATGCCCCGGCCGTTGTCGCGCACCGTCAGCCAGTTTCCGGCCTCAAGTGAGACCTCTATCGAACTGGCGTGCCCGGCGACCGCCTCGTCCATGGCGTTGTCCAGTATTTCGGCCGCCAAGTGATGCAACGCGGCCTCGTCGGTGCCGCCGATATACATGCCGGGGCGGCGCCGCACGGGTTCAAGGCCCTCAAGAACCTCAATGTCCCGTGCGGAGTAGCTGTCGCTGGCCACGTCGTCGGTCAGCTTGGTGAGCAAGTCGTTCATGCTGTGTTCCCGAGTCTGGCCCAAAGCTAGTGCTGTGGGCCAGGCCGGGCAAGGGTTGTGACGCAGGTGTGCGGCTTGACCTGACCGCGGCCCGCCTCGTCGCAGCCCGTTTTAGTTACGGAACGTCCCAGAAGGTTCCTGGGTGTGGGCCTCTAAGAACCAAAGCTGCTTGTCCAGCCCGCGCGACACCTCGGTCAGCAGGTCAGCCGTGTCGGCGTCGCCGGCCTCGTCGGTGTCCTCGATGTTCTTGCGAACGGCGTTGGCGCAGGCGGAGTAGCGCTCGATCAGCGCCTTGATGTGATCAGCGACGGCATAGATGTCCGTGGGATACGGCGGCAGGCTCGTCTCCCGGCCCACTTCCTGCACGGTGCCGCGGGCGGTGCCGCCGAGCTGGGTGATGCGCTCGGCCATCATGTCCGTCCACTCGTCCTGCTGGTCGCGGAAGCCGTCGAGCATCAGGTGAACCCCGATGAACTGCGGACCCTTGAGGTTCCAGTGCGCCTGCTTGGTGATCAAAGCGAGGTCGATGCTGTCGACCATGCGGGCCTGCAGGACCTCCATCGACACCGCCTTGGCGTTGTTCTTCAGGTTGTTGTTGGTCTTGTGCAGGCGTGCGCCCTGGGTCTGGTCTTTTATGTCGCTCGGATTTTCAGCCATCACGGCCTCCTTGGAAGTGTGAGCCGCGTCAACGCGCGGGCCTATCAAGCGTTGCCAGCCGCGCCGCATTGCGAACCGAGCGGTTCGTCCGCTCGCCGGGGTCGACGGCGATATAGCGGCAAGGCAGCGGGGCCTGCGCGTCGTGGAACGCGCTGACCCGCGCCAGCACCGCATGGTCCGTCTCCGACAGGCGGTTGGCCTCGCGCAGGTGGTCCGTCCAGTTCTGCGTCGACCACGCCTCAAGCCATCCATCGGGATGGGCCACGTCCTCGTACAGCCGCCAGTCGAGCGCCCCGGCACGCCCGCGGGCGCGCTGCACATGCTGCATCGCTTCGAGGAACGCCTCCCGGTCGGAGGGCCGGACGCGGTAGCGCATCGTCTCAAGGATGCGCCCGCGGGACTGCGGCAGCATGGTGGCGAGTTCGGGCGCGGGCGCCTCCGGCACGGGCGGGGCAGGGACCTGCGCCGCGCCGGCGCCCGGCTGGTCCAGGCTGAAACCGCGGGCGGCGACGGCCAGCGCCGCGACGGACACGGCAGCGATGGCCATCGTCGCCTGCAACCCGAGCGCGTCGCCGAGCCAGCCCCAGAGCATCGACCCGAACGCCAGCGCGCCGTTGAACGACAGTTGGTAGATGCCCAGCGCACGGGCGCGCACCCAGGGCGGCGCCACCAACTGCGCCGCCGCCTGCAACGTGCTCGCCGCCGCCACCCAGCCGACGCCGAACAGCATCATGCCGAACCCGGCCAGCGCCCAATGGTGGCCGCTGGCGATGCAGGCCATGCCGGCGCAGGAGAACAGGCTCGACCCGAACGTCGTGGCGCCGCGTCCGGCCCGGCCCCGCAGCAGCGGCAGCAGCATGCCGGATGTCACGCCGCCGACGCCCATCATGCCCAGCAGCAGCCCGAAGCTGCCGGCGCCCAGGCCCAGTTGCTCGCGCACGACCAGTGGCAGCAGCGCCCATGGCGCGGCGGAGGGCAGGAAGTAGGCGACGGCGCGCAGCATGGCGGCCTGCATGGCCGGGGTGTGCCGGGCGAAGCGCATGCCGGCGCGCATGGCGCTGAGCAGGTGTTCCCGCGGCAGCAGGCTGCGCTGCGGCGCACGGCGCCAGGCCAGCAGGGCGCCGATGCTGGCGAGGAACGAGGCGGCATAGAGCGAGAACGCCAGCGCCGGGCCGCCGAACAGCACCAGCACGCCGCCCAGCGCCGGGCCGAGCGCACGCGCCAGGTTGAAGCCAATGCCGTTGAGCGCGATGGCCTGCACCAGGTCGTGCCGCGGCACGACCTCGGGTACCGTGGCGCCCCAGCAGCCTGTCGGACTTAAGCAAAAATCGGGATTTTTTGGAATATTATGTCTCGCGTTCGCTTGGAAACATAGTGGAATTGCGCTCAGATCGGTATTCCTTTTAGATAGTTGCGTGACAGGCTTAAGTCCGACAGGCTCCCAGGCGGGCTGGTACATCGCCGATCCCATGCCGATCGCGAACGTCAGCGCGACCAGCCCGGTGGCGTTGATGAGCCCGGCGTAGGTCAAAATCGTCAGCGCCACCGCCGCGCACATCGTCCAGACCTGCGTGGCGATCAGGAACAGGCGGCGGTCCATGGTGTCGGCCAGCGCGCCCGCGGGCAGTGCCAGCAGCAGCACGGGAAAGATGGTGGCCGCCTGCACCAGGCTGACGCTCAGCGCGTCGGGCGACAGCGAGGTCATCAGCCAGCCGGCGCCGGTGTTCTGCATCCAGGTGCCCAGCGCCGTGACGACGTTGGCGATCCATAACGAGCGGAACACAGTGTGGCGCAGGGGCATCAGGGCGGGAGGGGCGCGCATCGGGCGATGGTGGTCCGTTACGGCTTTGGGGGGAAGCGGGGCCGCGCGGGACAGCTTGGGGGCGGGGCGGCCCGGCGGCCCAGCCTGCGCATACGCTCTTCCGCGCGTCCAAGCCCTTCACGCGCGGCCTGCCGTGGAGGACAGTGGCCGCAGATGCATCGTTGGAGACCATGATGACTGCTTCCGCAAAGAGCCTGGCCGGCAAGGTGGCGTTGGTGACGGGTTCCACGAGCGGGATCGGCCTTGGCATCGCCCAGTGCCTGGGTGAGCAAGGGGCCGACCTGATGCTGAACGGCTTCGGCGAGCCGGCGGCGGTCGAGGCGCTGCGGGCGAAGCTGGCGGAGGGCTGCGGCGTCCGGGTGGCCTATGATGGCGCCGACCTGTCCGATGCGGCGCAGGTGGCCGGGCTGGTGCAACGGACCCATGCCGCCCTGGGCGGGCTGGACGTGCTCGTGAACAATGCCGGCATCCAGTACACGGCCGAGATCAAGGATTTCCCGGCCGAGCGGTGGGACGCGGTCATTGCGATTAACCTTTCGGCAGCGTTCCATGCTATGCAGGCGGCGATCCCCGGCATGACGGCGAAGGGCTGGGGGCGGATCGTCAACATCGCCTCGGCGCACGGGCTGGTCGGCAGCGCGCAGAAGTCCGCCTATGTCGCGGCCAAGCATGGGCTGATTGGATTGACGAAGGTGGGAGCGATCGAATTGGCGAACAGCGGCGTGACCGTCAATGCGATCTGCCCCGGCTGGGTGCTGACGCCCCTGGTGCAGGCCCAGCTCGAGGCCAGGGCGGCGCGGGAGGGCTTGGACATCGAGGCCGTGAAGCACGCCTTGCTGACGGAGAAGCAGCCTATGGCGCAGTTCACCACGCCGGAGGGGATTGGTGGCCTGGTCGTGTTCCTGTGTTCGGAGGCGGCGCGAACCATCACGGGCGCACCGCTGTCCATTGATGGCGGCTGGGTCGCGACGTAGCCGCTGCCGCGGAGTCTGGAGGGGTGTTTGGTAACGATCGTCACCGGGGCGGCAGGATTCATCGGCTTTCATGTCTGCCGTGCGCTGCTGGCCCGGGGCGACGCGGTCGTCGGGATCGACAACCTCAACGACTACTATGACATAAGGCTGAAGGAGGTGCGGCTGGCGCAGTTGGCGCCGCAAGCCGGATTTCGCTTCAGGCGCGTGGACATCGCCGACAAGGCTGCGATGTTTGAGGTGTTCGACGAAGAACGGTCGGCAAACCGGGTGGTGCATCTGGCGGCCCAGGCCGGGGTGCGGCACTCGCTGGTCGACCCCTTTGCCTATGTCGCTTCCAACGTCATGGGCCATGTCACCGTGCTTGAGGCTGCCCGGCGGCTCAGCCGCCTTGAGCACATTGTCTACGCCAGTTCGTCGTCGGTTTATGGCGGCAACACGACGTTGCCGTTCGCGGAGGGCGACAGGGTGGACACGCCCGTGTCGCTCTATGCCGCGACGAAGCGGGCCGACGAGCTTATAAGCCACAGCTACAGCCACCTTTTCGGGCTGCCGCAGACGGGATTGCGGTTCTTTACGGTCTATGGGCCATGGGGCCGGCCTGACATGGCATATTTCGCGTTTGCTGAGGCAATCCTGCAGGGGCAGCCCATTACCCTTTACGAGAACGGCGCGTTGCGGCGGGATTTCACCTACATCGATGACATCGTGGCCGGGGTGGTGGCGTGCCTTGACTGCGTTCCTATGGCGGATGCTGCGCCCGGAGTGTTCAACATTGGCAACAACCATGGGGAGCCGGTGTCCGAACTGGTCCGGCTGCTGGAGCTGGCTTTGGGGCGGCCGGCGATCGTTCGATCGGCACCCCGGCCCAAGGTCGACGTGGTGGACACCTGCGCCGACCTGTCGGCGATCGAGCGGCACGTCGGCTATCGGCCGCTAACCTCGCTGGCGGTAGGGATTCCAAGATTTGTGGACTGGTTTGTAAAATTTCGCTTGGGGCGGCACGATTTCCCGCTTGACCTTTCATCTTTCTCGTCTTAGGTCTTTGTTCACCGGAGCGGGATTGGGCCTTGACGTTTGGTCCTGGGCTGGTGTAATTTCTTTCTCCCGCGTTGCCGAGTGCGTTGCGGGTTTATGATATTGGGATGGTGGGCGGCTCCTGGTTTTGTGGGCTGGCTTGCCGTTTCGGTGTTTTTGTTGGGTGTTGGCCTCTGTGTGGGGTTTGGCGCCTGTGTTCATTGACTCATAAATCTGTGTTTATGGAAGGGATACGTTGGCGGCGTCCTGTGGCTGCGCGGCATGTGAGTGCTGTTGTGGTGGCGCGTTGGTTTTGGCTGTGTGGTTTGGTTCGTGCGGGGTTGGGCCTTGGTTTTGGTTTGATTTCGTTTCGCTGATCACGGGCTGTAGTGTGCTGGACGTTGGCCTACGATATTGGTTTGGGTATTGTATGGTGATGGTTTAGTTTGGTTTGGCCTGTGGTTTGTGTGGGGCGTGGTTGGGCTTTAGTTCTGTCGTTTCACGGGTTCTGTTGGTTTCGGCTGGCGGGGTTTGTGGGATGTGATGAACCTGAGAGTTTGATCCTGGCTCAGAGCGAACGCTGGCGGCATGCTTAACACATGCAAGTCGCACGGTTGGGCCTTCGGGTCTGGCAGTGGCGGACGGGTGAGTATCGCGTAGGGACTTGTCGTTGGGTGGGGGACAACCGCGGGAAACTGCGGCTAATACCGCATGACGCCTTTGGGCCAAAGGTCTGCAAGGACTGCCTGACGAGGGGCCTGCGTCCGATTAGCTAGTAGGTTGGGTAATGGCTGACCTAGGCTGTGATCGGTAGCTGGTCTGAGAGGATGATCAGCCACACTGGGACTGAGACACGGCCCAGACTCCTACGGGAGGCAGCAGTGGGGAATATTGGACAATGGGCGCAAGCCTGATCCAGCAATGC
>JAABUP010004353.1_pt1 | contig 23251 bp, 21 predicted proteins | sample 5559201 | NCBI WGS metagenome assembly JAABUP01 (sample SAMN10711887, study PRJNA513373) | rock metagenome | isolation source: Antarctica rocks | place: Antarctica | reverse complement strand
GCACCAGCCACCCGAGGTCCACGCCGTCCTGGACTGGTCCCGCTGGCGACGACGCCATCAAGCCCGAGCCCGACACTGCCACTACAAAGCCCGAGGAGCCTCACCCTAACTGCGGCTGTAGTACTAGTGGCTGGCTGTGCTCTCACCAACCCTCTTGGTTGTGCCGGTGGGGTCCTTGGCAGCGCGGCGAGCAGTGTCTTCAACGACGCCTTGAGCGGTCTGGCGAAGGCGGTCTCTGAGGCTGTCGGCAAGGTGGTTGCCGCGCTGGGGACGGTGTGGCTGCATGTCGGTACTCCGCAGCTGACGACGACGGACGGCGGGTCTGCTCCGTCGGATGCGGTGGGGTTCATCCAAGGCTCGCTGTGGTGGTACGCGGCCGCGGCGGCGGTGCTGGCGGTGGTCGTCGGGGGTGCTCGGATGGCCTGGGAACGGCGGGCGCAGCCGGGTCAGGAGCTGCTGCGGGGCCTGCTGACGATGGTGGTGGTGTTCGGCGCCGGGCTGACCGCAATCTCGCTGCTGGTTGCCGCGTCGGATCAGTTCGCCGGCTGGATCGTGGACCGGTCCACGCAGAGGACGGACTTCGGGCAGAACATCACCGCAATGCTCAACCTCAGCAGCGCCGCGGGCAGCGGCTTGGGACCGCTGCTGGTGGTGATCTTCGGTCTGCTGGCGCTGTTCGCGTCGGCGGTGCAGATCATGTTGATGGTGGTCCGCGGCGGGATGCTGGTCATCCTGGCCGGGATTCTGCCGCTGGCGGCGAGTTTCACCAGCACCGAGATGGGCCGGACGTGGTTCCGAAAATGTGTGAGCTGGACGATCGCGTTCACCCTCTACAAGCCGGCGGCGGCGATTGTCTACGCCACCGCATTCCGCCTGGCGGGCAGCCATGTGCAAGGAGTCGGTGACGGGCAGGGGCTGATCAACGTGCTGACCGGCCTGGTGCTGATGATCGTGGCGCTGGTCGGGTTGCCTGCGCTGATGCGGTTCGTGACCCCGCTGGTGGGCTCGGTGGCCTCCGGCGGCGGTGCCGGCGCCGGGGCGCTGGCCGGCGGGGCGGTGGCGGCGTTGCCCACCGGCGCCATCTCACTCGGCGGAGGTGCGAGCGCGGCACCGAGGATCCCTCGGCAGGGATCGTCTTCAGCGCCTACCGGCGCCAGTGGCGATGGTCCGGCGGGCAGCGGCCCGACCGGCGGGCCGGGAGCGAACGGGAGCCAAGGGCCGTCCGGCAGCCCCGGATCGTCCGGGCCGGGCGGGGGGTCCAGCACCCCGGCGGGCAGCGGCCCGGGCGGGGGGTCGGGCAGCGCCGGTCCGCCGGCGGCCTCCTCCGCGGGTGGTGCTGGCACAGGCGCGGCCGGCGCCAGCCGTGCGGCCGCCTCGGGTCCGGCCGGTGCGGTCGCGTCCGGTGCCCAGGCGGCGCTGGGAGCAGTCAAGGGCGCCGCGCAGGGCGCGGCCGAACACGCAAGTGCAACTCCGGACGAGAAGGACGGTCCTCGTGGCAGTGCTTGAGCCGCCGCGCACCCCCCGCACCTACGGCAACTGGCGCCGCCCGGCGTCGGCCGGGCTCGGCACCCTCGGCACCCTCGGCACCGGTGTGCTGGTCGGCGGCCTGGTGGCGGTGATCGGAACCACGATGGTCGCCGGGCTGTTGCCGGCCCTGGTGCTGGCCGCGCTGATCGCCTGCTTCCTGGGGCTGCTGGCGGTCCGGGACCGGCACGGCCTGTCGGTGCTGAAACGGACCGCGGTCCTGCTCGGCTGGGGTCGGACCCGGCTGGCCGGCACCGAGCTGTACCGCTCCGGACCGCTGGGCCACACCGAGTGGGGAACCTTCCAGCTGCCCGGGCTGGCTGCCGGGTCCCGCCTCTCGGAGTGGGCCGACTCCTACGGCCGGCGCTTCGCGCTGCTGCACGTGCCGGCCGCCGGCCACTACACGGCGGTGCTGGTCGCCGAGCCGGACGGCGCCTCGCTGGTCGACGCCGAGCAGGTCGACTCCTGGGTGGCGCACTGGGGCGGCTGGCTCGCCTCGCTGGGTAACGAACCCGGGCTGGTCGCCGCGTCGGTGACGGTCGAGACCGCCCCGGACTCCGGCGCCCGGCTCCGCCGCCAGGTCGAGACAGCCGCCGACCCGGACGCGCCGGCGGTGGCGCAGGCGGTGCTCCGCGAGCTGGTCGAGACCTACCCCGCCGGGTCGGCGACGATCCGGGCGTCGATCGCGCTGACCTTCGCCGCCGCGCCGCGCCGCGGCGGCCGGCGCCGCGACGCCGCCGAGACGGCCCGCGACCTTGCCACCCGGCTGCCCGGGCTGACTCAGCGGCTGCACGCCACCGGCGCCGGCGCCGCCCGGCCGATGAGCGCCCAGGAGCTGTGCGAGACGGTCCGGATCGCCTACGACCCGCCCGCCGCCCGGCTGATCGACGCGGCCCGCGCCGAGCGGCAGGTCCCGGAGCTGTCCTGGTCCCAGGTCGGCCCGACCGCCCAGCAGGCCACCTGGGACGCGCTGCGCCACGACGGCGCCTGGTCGGTGAGCTGGTCGATGACCAGCGCCCCCCGCGGCGAGGTCTACAGCTCGGTGCTGACCCAGCTGCTCGCCCCGCACCCGGACATCGACCGCAAGCGGGTCACGCTGCTCTACCGGCCGCTGAACGCGGCCCGCGCCGCGCACATCGTCGAACAGGACAAACGCAACGCCGAGTTCAAGGTCAGCTCCACCCGGCGGCCGTCGGCGCGGGCGTTGAACGAGCAGCGCAGCACCGCCGCCACCGCCGAGGAGGAAGCCCGCGGCGCCGGGCTGATCAACTTCGGGATGGTGGTCACCGCCACCGTCGCCGACGCCGGCCGGCTCCCCGACGCCCGCGCCGCGGTCGACCACCTCGCCGCCACCGCCCGGGTGCAGCTGCGTCCGGTCTACGGCAGCCAAGACTCGGCGTTCGCCGCCGGCCTGCCGCTCGGGCTCGTGCTGCCCGAGCACCTCAACGTCCCCACCAGCATCCGGAACAGCCTGTGACCGCCGAGCCGGAGGCCAGCCGCCGGCCGCGGCGGCGCGCGCCGGCGGCCGCGGGCCAGCCCGGCCCCCGCGGCTGGCCCGGCCGGGGCCGCGGCCGCTCCACGTTCGTGCAGGCCGCCGACGAGTGGCGCGGCACCACCACCCAGGTCTGCGGGCTGTGGCCGTTCGCCGCCGGCACCGGCAGCCCGATGGTCGGGGTGCCGTTCGGGCTCAACCTGCTCTCGGGCGCCACCGTCTGCGCCGACCCGGTCAGCTGGTTCCAGTCCGCCCGGCTGATCTCCACCCCGATCCTGTTCGCCCTCGCCAGGCCGGGGCTCGGCAAGTCCACCTCGATCATGCGGATGATGCTCGGCCTGGCCGGCTACGGCGTGCTGCCGCTGGTCCTCGGCGACCTTCGCCCGGACTACGTCGAAGGCATCCGCGCCCTGGGCGGCCAGGTCATCAGGCTGGGCCGGGACCGCGGCCACCTGAACATCCTCGACCCCGGCGAGGCGACCGCCGCCGCCGCCCGGCTCACCGGCACCGCCCGGGTCGAGGTCCTCGCCGACGCCCGGACCCGGATCACGGCCAACCTGTCCGGGCTGATCACCATCTCCCGCGCCGCCCCGCCCAGCGACCGGGAGGAGACCATCCTCGACCGGGCGATGCGGGTGCTGGCCGACCGGCACGGCGGCGTCCCGGTCTTGCCCGACCTGCTGCAGGTGATCCGGGACGCGCCCGACGTGGTACGGCAGGTCGCCTTGGACCGCGGCCGCCTCGACCGCTACCACGACCTGACCGAAGACCTCGAGGCGACGCTGGTCGGGCTGATCAGCGGCGGCCGGTTCGGCGACATCTTCTCCCGGCCGACCAGCAACCCGATGCGCCGCGACCGGCCGGTGGTGTTCGACGTCTCCTCCATCGACGACGGCCAGGACGACCTGCAGGCCGCCGTGCTGCTGTCCTGCTGGTCCTACGGCTTCGGCGCGGTCAAGGTCGCCAACGCCCTTGCCGACGCCGGCCTGGAGCCCCGCCGGCACTACTTCGTCGTCCTCGACGAGCTGTGGCGGGCGCTGCGCGCCGGCCGCGGCATGGTCGACCGGGTCGACGCGCTGACCCGGATCAACCGCAAGCTCGGCGTCGGCGTCGCAATGATCTCCCACACCATGAGCGACCTGGAGGCGCTGCCGCACGAGGAAGACCGGATGAAGGCCCGCGGCTTCGTGGAGCGGGCCGGCATGGTGCTCTGCGGCGGGCTGCCCGCCGCCGAGATGCCTGCGCTGACCTCGGTGGTGCCGCTGTCCCGCGCCGAGCAGAACATGCTGATCAGCTGGACCGACCCACCGGCCTGGGACCCCGACACCGGCACCGAGGCCGACCCCCCCGGCCGCGGCAACTTCCTGATCAAGGTCGGGGGGCGGCCCGGCATCCCGGTGCACGTCGAGCTCACCGCGGTCGAGCGCGACCTGCGGCTGTCCGACACCAACCGGCTCTGGCACGACGTGTCCCGCATCGGCCAGGTCACCGACCCGCCCCCGGTCGACGGCCCGGACGACGCCGGCGGCGCCGGCGGGCAGGACCCGGGGTGAGCGCCACCGCACGGCGCACCCCCGGCCGGGATGGCCTGACCCCGGAGGCGGTTCTGCTGTGGGCCGTGCTCGCCGTGGTCGTGCTCGCCGCCGGGCTGGTCACCGGCGCAATGCAGCTCGCCAACCAGCTGGCCAGCCGGCCGCAGCGGCTGCCCGGCAACCCGGCCGCCCTGGTCGTCGCCCTGGCCCGCGGACAGCTGCGGTGGACAGCGGCCGCGACCGGCTCCCTCGCCGGGCTGGTCGTGCTGCTGCTGGGCGCCGGAGCCGGGATGCTGGTTCTGGTGCTGGGTCACCGCAGCGCCCGGTCCCGGGTCGACCGGGCCGCCCGGCACCTGGCCCGCGGCCGCGACCTCGGCGAACTGGCCGGCAAAGCCGCCCGGACCCGCGCCGCCCGGCTCGGGATGCCGAACGCGGTCGGGCTGGTCGTCGCCCGGGCCCTCGGCAGCCGGCAGCCGCTCTACCAGGGCTGGGAGGACACCTCGGTCGACGTGTGGGGACCTCGCACCGGCAAGACCACGAGTCGTGCGATCCCGGCGCTGCTCGCCGCTCCGGGTGCGGCGCTGGCGACGTCGAACAAGCGCGACCTGCTCGACGCCACCCGCGACCCTCGTGACGGCGCCGGCACCGTGTGGGTGTTCGACCCCCAAGCCATCGCCGACGAGCAGCCGGGCTGGTGGTGGAACCCGCTGTCCTACGTCGTCGACGAGGTCAAGGCCGCGATCCTCGCCGGCGTGCTGACCGGCGCCGCCCGGGAACCGGGCTCGCGCACCGACGCGTACTTCGAGCCCCGCGCGCAGCAGCTGCTCGCCGACCTGCTGCTCGCCGCCGCCCTCGACGGCCGGCAGCTGACCCAGGTCTACCTGTGGCTCACCTCGCCGACCGAGTACGAACCCGTCGCGATCCTGCAGGAGCACGGCTACCCGCTGAACGCCGCCGCGGTGGACGAGGCGCACACCATGCCCGACAAGCAGCGCGGCGGCGTCTACGGCACCGCGCAGCGCACCGTCGCGTTCATGACCAACCGCCAGGCGATGCGCTGGGTCACCAGCCACGGCCCGGCTGACAGCCGGCCAGAGTTCGACCCGGCCGCGTTCGTCGCCGGCTCCGACACCCTCTACAGCCTGTCCAAGGAGGGCCACGGCTCCGCCGGGCCGCTGGTCACCGCGCTCACCGTCGCCGTCACCGAAGCCGCCGAGCAGCGTGCGCGGCGATCACCGGGCGGCCGGCTGCCGACCCCGCTGGTCGCGGTGCTCGACGAGGCGGCCAACGTCTGCCGCTGGCGCGAGCTGCCCGACCTCTACAGCCACTACGGCTCCCGCGGCATCGTGCTGATGACCATCCTGCAGTCCTGGTCCCAAGGCGTGGAGGTATGGGGCCGGGACGGCATGCGCAAGCTGTGGTCCGCCGCCAACGTCAAGGTCTACGGCGGCGGGGTCCACGAACGGGAGTTCCTCGCCGAGCTCTCCGAGCTGATCGGCGACTACGAGCTCACCCAGACCAGCACCAGCCACGGCAAGACCGGCCGGTCGACCAGCACGTCCAGCCGCCGGGAACGGGTCCTCGACGTCGCCGACCTGGGCGCCCTGCCCCGCGGCCGGGTGATCGTGCTCGGCTCAGGCGCCCGGCCGACGCTGGCCGCCACCCTGCCGTGGATGGACGGCCCGCACGCCGCCGAGGTCCTCGCCTCCATCGCCGCCCACGACCCGGCCGCCGCCGCTGAACGCGCGACCGCGGGCACCGTGGCCGCCGGTGCGGACCGGGCGGCGCGCGCAGCGCCCGGCGACAATCCGTGGGTTCGGCACCCGTGAGCTCCGCCGACGCCGACGTCGAGCAGTGGGACGAACCCGACGACCACCCCGCGTCCCCGGCACCGGCCGGACGTTCGGGTACCCGTGGGGTCGTGCTCGAGCAGGCCGCCGCGCAGGCGCTGGACCGCCGCCTTGCCCGGCTCGCCGACACCGCCCTGGACGACGCACTCGACGCCGACCTCAGGCGCCGGCTGCGGACCGCGGCCGACGACGCGGCGGCCGCGGTCCTCGAGAAGTATGGCGAACCAGACCCCGGGCTGTTTCACCCGTCCCTGGACCGGTTCGTGGCCGGGTTCCTCGCCCCGACCTACCGCCGGCACGTCGACGGCCGCAGCCGCACCTGGTGTCCGGCGTGGTGGCGGCACGAGGAGGCGATCGCCCGGCTCGAGGCGCTGTGGCGCGCCTGGGAGCATCTGCGCCTGGACCCGGCCACCGGAGCGTCGGTGTGGTTCCGCGACCACGCCGATCACCACATGCCGATCCTGCTCGACCCGGACACCGGGCCGTTCAAGCACTGCTCGGCGGAGAAGGGGCACAGCTCCCGGATGGAACGGCTGCCGCTGGAGCAGCCGCCGCCGGGCCTGTTCCCCTCCGCCGCCCAGGACTGAGTCCGGCGCCTTCAGCCGGGCACGCCCCACTTTTGAGCTACCGACACTCCTGAGCTACCGGCCAGCGCCCATCGACGCCGAACCTCTCCCGCAGCGGGCTTCTGCACGGTCAGCGGCCCAGGCCGGGGGTGCGCTGCCGGCGGCGGCTCGCCGACGGCACCCCGCTGCGGGCCTGCGGCGCCGCAGGCGGCGGCCGCCGGACGGCTTCGGCGGCAGGTCGAGGCTGGATCGTGTCGGCGGTGACCCGGGCCGCGACGGCCTCGGCGTCGGCTACTGGTGTCACGGCGTCCGCACCAGGCCGCCGGCGCTCGCTCGTGTCCCCGCGGTCCTCGCCCGCCGCCCGGGCCGCGGCGGCCGGCTCCGGCTGCTGTAGCCGGTCAGCGCGGTCGGCGGCGGCCAGCAGCCGGGCGGCCGCGGCGTCCTCGGCTCGGGCGGTGCTGTACTGCGCGCCGGTGTCACGCTCGGCGATACCCCGCCGGGCGAGCGCGTCCCGGACCGCGGCCGGGTCCCCGCCCGGGGCGTCGACGTCGATGCCGTACCGGTCGGCGACCTCGCGGCGGATCCTGCCCGCCGCCCGCTCGGCCACCGGATCCAGCTGCTGCCAGCTGCGGGCGGTCTCCCACACCCCGGCGATGTCCTCCGGCCGGGCCTGCTGCCACCAGTCGGTCCGGTCGACCGGGGCGAGCTGAGCTCGCGCGGCAGCGCGCTCGGCCTGCAGCCGCCCGGCGAGCTCACCAGCCTGGGCCTCGGATGCGGCGCGGGCGTCCCGCGCGGCCTGCTCCCGGGCACGGGCGGCGACCTCGGCGACCCGGCCGGCGGTGGCCAGCCCGATCCGCAGCATCCCCTCGAGCGCCTCGTCGATCCCGTCATGCTCGTCGGCCATCGCCCGCCTCCTGCTCGCTGGTGGGTGTCACCGTTCGATGCCCCGCTTCCGGTCCCTGTCGCGGTCCGGTCCGCCCGTCCGGGTCGGGGGCCGAGCCGGTTCCAGCCGGGCCGGAACCGGTGATCCCGGTGCCCGCAGCGGCACCTGGCCGGCGCGGGCGATCCGCACCGCGGCAGCGGCTTGCGGATCGAGCTCGGCCGGGGCCGGGTCTGCTGCTGGTCCGCGGCCTGCCGTAGCGGTCGCCGGCCGCCGGGTCGGCGGTGCAGGCAGCGTGTCGCGGACCTGGGTCAGCTGGCTGTTCAGCACAGTGGCGATCTGCGCCGCACGGTGCGCTTCTCGCGCCGCGGCGTGCGCGTCCCGCAAGGCGATGGCGGTGTGCGCCAGCTGCCGCAGCAGTACCGCCTGCCCGACGGTGCCCTTGCCACCGCGGGCGGCGGAGGCCAGCAGCAGCGCCGCACCCTTGACCGACGGGGCCGGCGCCCGCGGGCTCGCCACGTCGCGGGCCCGCAGCTGCGCTGAGCGGGCCAGCGCGGCGGCGGTAGCCGCCAGCGGTCCCGGCGTCGGTTCGGTCGCCAGCGACCAGGCGGCGAACGCGCCCGACGTCTCCTTAGCGACCCGGGCCCACACCGCCCGGTCGCCCGGGTCGACCCCCGACAGACTGCGCCGGAACTCGGCGACCTGCTGGGTGTAGCGCTGCCACTGCTCCGGGTCCGGCACCGTCTGCTCCCGGCCGGGGGCGACGACCCGCCGGCCCCGTTTCGCGGCGGTCCATTCCCCCGCCGCCGTCGCCGCCGCCGCCGGGCTGTCCGGCCAGTCGCCGCGCAGCCGCGGCAGCGTCAGGTCCCGGGCCAGCTGCCCCCCGCCGTACCAGACCGGCCGCTGCCCCGCCGCTGGCTTCTGCGCCACCGAAAACCCCACCACCACGTCGTCCCGGCCGGCGGCATACCGAGGCCGGGCCAGCACCCCTGCGCGGCGCAGCCGGCGCACGAACTCACCCTCGTCAGCCGCCGCCGCCGCGCAGCCCCGCACCGCCCGGGCCAGCGCCACCCGGGCCGGCTCGACCGCCCCCGCCTTCGCGGTCTTGGCCAGCTCGGCCGGCTTGAGCCCGCGGTCCCCGCGGCCGGCGCTCCGGCTCTCCAGCACCAGCAGCCCGTGCCGGCGCTCCAGCTCACCGGCCAGCGTCTGCGCCTTGGGCCGGTCGTTCCACGTACTGGCCTTGGTGCCGTCCTCCCGCACCAGCGACACCGCCAGGTGGATGTGGTCGTTACCGGCGGCGGAGGTCCCGTGCCGGACCGCGACCCACCGGCACGGCGCCTTGCCCGAGCTGGCCGACAGGCCCATCCCGTCGACGAAGTCGGCCGCGACCGCCGCCCACCTCTCGTCGCTCAACTCGCCTTCCTCGGCGGCCAGCGACAGCGAGCAGTGCCACACCGACCCGCCCGGCACCTGCACCCCGAACAGCCGCCGCGGATGGTCCAGCTCGCGGGCGACCGCCAGGGCTGCGTCCCGGTCCAGCTCCACGTCGTCGTGCCACGCCAGGATCGCCGAATCCCCCGCGACCAGATGCGGCTCGGTGTGCTCGTTCGCCCGGCCCGGACCAGCCAGATACACCAGCAGCCCGCTCATCCGCTGCCCGCGGGTGATGTTGGGCATCACGGCAGCATCACGGCCTCGCCAGCCGGTCCAGCGTCTCGTCGAGCCGGCCCACCACCCGGCGGACCCCGACCAGAACCCCCGCCGCGTCCGCCGGAAACTCACTCCCGGCGTTGGCGGACCGGGCGATCTGGTTCACGTTGTTGCTCACCGCCGCCAGCAGCCGCCGCACCGCCAGCAGCTCCACCATCGCCTCCCGCCGCTGCGTCGGCGTCTCCCCCCGAGCCGCCAGCGCCGACTCCACCAGCAGCCGCGACACCGTCACCCGCTGCGCCGCCGCCAGCCGCGTCAGCCGCGCCTCCTCCTCCGGCGTCACCTTCACCTGATGCGCGTGTTGTCGGCCACCCGCCGCGTTCGCCCGCCGCCGCCCGAACCGGCGCCGCACCCGCCCCTCGACAGCTGCGGCCGTCTCGTCGGTCACGACACCCCCCTCCTCGGCCCAGCGCAGCGACCCGCCCATCCGGCGGGACCAGGACGAAGCATCGCGCCTCCACGCGGCGCTGTCCATGATCGACACGCATTTAGCAGGGCTAAATGCATAGCTTGCTCCCGTCGGGGACACCGCTTAACTCCCGTCGGGGACACCGCTTAAAGGACGCCAGCCCGACACCGAGCAGCGCGCGGCAGCGCTCCGGCGCAACAGCTCACAGCGACCCGGATCCGCCTGCAGCGGACCCTCTACCGCGACACGGCTGCCGGGACGATCCGGGACCGCCCCTCCACCCGCAAGGCCCACCCCCAAGATCCTTCCCAAGCGCTTCGCGGGAAGCATCTTGCCGGACCCGGCCTGGCCCGCGGCGCCTCTACGGCCCCTGCTGCAGGCCCTTGCGGGCAGGCAACCACGCCTTCCCCACCAGGACCTGGCAGCCGACGCACCCACCCTGGTTGGCCACCAGCCGACCTCTCCGGCCGCAACTAACCCGCCGCGGCTACCCCTGGCCCCAAGACGGACTCAGCTCAGTCGCCGATGCTGCGAGCTGCAAGCCCAGCCGCCCGGCGCGCCGCCGGGTGTGGGTGCGTACGCAGCCCCGTCGGCGCGTAGCGCACCAGCACGCCCTCGTCACGGCGCATCCGCTCGACCCCGGCGGCGGACAGCACCTCCCCGAACACCGTCGCCGCCGTCGCGTCGGCCCCTGCCTCCTCGGCCCGGTCCGGTCCGAGCAGCACCAGATACATGCCCGTCGCAGCGCCGCTCGCCGCCGTGAGAGGCACGCCGACATCGGTGCCGCCACTCACCGCGACGTAGCCCGCGGTCGCCAACCCCAGGACGGCGGCGGCGATCAGCGCAGCGCCGGCAACCAGCCGGGCTCGGCTGGGCCGCACCCGGGTGCCCTCCTGAGCGCGCAGGACGTGACTCAGCTCGTGTGCGATGGTCCACGCCCGCTCCGTCGGTGCCTGAGACAGCAGCTTGATCGCCAGCCGCACCCGCGGCGGCTCACGCCGGCCGGGGCCGCCGATGAAGGCCGCGCTGCCCTGGCGCCGGACGGGCAGCGGCCTCCAGAACGGGCAGCGGGTCCAGCGGCCGGCCGGCTGCAGCGGCACGAGCAGCGATATCGGCAACCTCAGCGCGCAGCCGGTCCGGCACCATCAGCCCCCACCCCCCCTTCCACCCGGGCTCACACGCTGCTGCCGCGCCTCGCCGGCTGGGACGTCCGAACCATGGCAGTCCTCCCCCGTCGTCAGCAGCCCGAGCAGCCCAGTGCTCGGGTAACGGTTGAACGTCCGACCCCGAGGGTGGCCGCGATCTGGTCGAGGGTCTTGTTCTGCGCCCGCATGGCCCGGGCGAGCTGGACCCGGTCCGGGGTCATCATCGTCCAGTCGAAGCCGACCGCGCCGGGTGCTGCGGCGATGACCACAGGCCGGCAACGAGCAGGACGACCACTCCTGAGATCGCAATCGACGTCGCCAGGGCGAGCAGGGCCAGAGCCTTCGCCCGCCGCCTGGGCGGGACGGCTCACAGTCTTAACCTCGTGGTGAGAACACCGAGGCCGAAGGTCACCACCCAGACCGCCCCGGCGATGAGCAGCGGCCGGTCGCCGAGCACGACGTCCTCCGGGGCGCCGCCCTGGCCGCGCTCGAGCAGCAGGCCGTAGCGCAGCAGTCCGAAGGTCATCGGCAGGATCGACAGCTGTCCCCAGGAGAAACCCTGAGCCGGTGCGCGTTCGAACGCCCACAGGCAGTAGGCCACGAGGGTGACAGCTGCGGACAGTTCACGCGTCTGACGCAGGAAGTTGAGCGGGTACTCGGCGAGGATCCGCCGGGCGCCGGCTGCGTTCTCACCGAGCCCGGTGGCTTCGGCGTACCGCTTGCCGACGACCATGTAAAGCGAGCCGAAGCCGGCGACGATCAGAAACCACCGCGACAGCGTCACGTGGGTGGCTGCAGCACCTGTCACGGTCCGCAACAGGAAGCCGGCGGCGACCATGAGCATCTCCAAGATGGCAATGTGCTTGAGCCAGGTGGAGTAGGTGAACGTGACGGCCAGGTAGACCACCAGCGAGGCGCTGAGCTCCCAGCCGCACAGCAGGCCGCCGGCGCCGAGTGCCATCACGGCCAGGACCAGTGCCGCGGCACGCGCCAGCCCGACCGGGACGATGCCGGCTGCGATCGGGCGATACCGCTTGGTCGGGTGCCGCCGGTCGGCGGCCACGTCGCCGGCGTCGTTCACGAGATACCCGGCGGCAGCGCACGCGGTGAAGGCCACCAGTGCGACGGCGGTGCGAGCGAGCACCGACGGCTCGAGCAGCACCCCGGCTGACGCCGGGGCCGCCACCACGAGCACGTTCTTGACCCATTGCTTGGGCCGAACCGCCTTCAACAGCCCGCGGGCCACCGTCCGCAGGCCTCTTGGCGGCTGCCCGCCTGGCTCCGGAGCGGTGAGGGCGGGCACCCCGGCTGTGATCGTCGCACCGGCCTCGGAGGCGGAGTTCAGCATCAGATGGTGACCTTCCTGGGGCAGGGACGTGGCTGCGTCAGGGGTGGCTGGGCGCGGCGGTCTGGTCGCGCCACAGTGACCACTCGTGGGATCCGGGCAGGGGGCGGGAAGCGGACCGCGAGGTGGCCCACCCCGCGCTGCTACCCGTTCCGGCCCAGTTCTCCCGAATGTGGCCCAGCCCAAGGTAGCGGTGGTCCGACAGGGAACCCGGGTGATGGCTTCGTCGTAGTGCTGCTGGGCGGCTGAAGGCCGGTGGACTGTTGGGTTTGTGCGTTAGCCGGTAGGCGTAGCTGTCCAGTCGAGCCAGGTGCCATGCGGATCGGTACGCGCGAGTTGCTCAAGTCCGTTGCGCACGAGCACGAAGCCGCCGTCCCGGTCGCCGGCGTCCCGTTCGTCGACCGTGTGCTCGGCGTTGGCGTCGGCGATGACGCCGGGTGCCTCGTTGGACAGCCAGACGGCGTCAAGCTGCCTGACGGCGTCGGCGAACGCGGCGCGCTTGGCCGGCTCGACGTAGGCCAGCACGGCGGTGTGGTAGACGACCAGGGTGGCCTCGTGCGGCGCGCCGGCGGCCACCTGGGCGAGGTCGTCGAGCAGGTCACCCCGGTGCAGCTGCGGTGGTGTCCGGCGGGTGGTGGCCGCTGCGGCGTAGAGCCGGTCGACCCGCCCCTGTTCGCCGGGCCAGATCAGCGACGCCAGCCAGTCCAGGTCCGCGTCGTTGCCGACATCGAGCGGGTTGAGATCAAGCCCCGCTCGCCAGACGACGCTCGGCGTGTGTTGCGGTAGCGGCGCCGGCCCGGACAGGTGGCAGGTAAGCGTCGGCGCCTGCGGGTCGCGGCCGGGGATGCGGTGTCCGTCGTAGTCGTAGGAGTACCTGTCGGGTAGCAGCGTCAGCCCGGCCGAGGCACCGACCTCGAGCAGCGCCAGCGGCGACGGTAGTTGCGCCAGGGCCGGGAGCAGGCAGGCGCAGCGGGCGGCTTCGTTGGTCTGCGTCCGCCGCGTGCGCATCACCTCGGCCAGCACCGTGCTGTGGGCGGCGACCAGCTCCACTAACGTCTCGGCTTCGGCCGGGACGCCGAGCAGGTGCCGGGCCGCAGCGAACAGCAGATTGGGCTGACGCTTGTCGGCCGGCATCCCGGCCAGGAAGCCGAGCAGCACGTCGCTGGTCGCGACGCACTCGGCCAGCCGCTGGTACGCCGGCGACCGGCCAGCCGCCTCGAGGCGGGCGAACCGGCGGTAGTTCGCGGCGATCGACAGCCGGTTGTCCAGGCCCACCATGCCCCCGACCGCTTCGCCACCGATGGACACCCCACCATCCTCGGCGACAAACCATCGACCCAGCGCACAGCCGCGGTCCCTACGGTGAACGCGTCCGGCTCTAGACCTTGTCGGCCCAGTACTCCCACGTGACGCCCCGGGACTACTGCTCCTGACGTCAGGTTGGGCTACACCGAGCACGACATCCCACCGAGGCCGTCCTTAGCGCACGATCCTGCAGCGCTGCTACTCAGACCCCGTGTAGCCGTCGGGGTCGAACGGGTCGGGGCTGGTCTGGGTGACGGTGACCGGGATCGGGGTCTCGATGCGGAGCAGCAGCGCCGGGGTGCCGCAGTGCGGGCAGCCGAGCAGCACCGGCCGGACACCGGCCTGCGTCTCAGTGTGAGCAGTGGTGGTTGTCATGTCAGAGCCTCCTGCAGCTCAGGCGTGCCGGGGCCGGCCGGGGAGCCGGGCGGCGGTGACGGTGCGTGGGGTCCAATCCAGGTCGCGTTCGACCAGCAGCCGGGGCAGCAGCCGGACGGTGCCGGGCGTGTGGCCGGGGGCGACGCCGCCGGGGGAGTGCAGGGCTTCGAGGTCGGCGAGGTTGGTGTAGCCCCATTCGGCGTTGCCCGGGTCACCAAGGCAGGCGTAGCCGAACGCGTCACCGGAGGCGGGGTCGTATTCAGCGACCCACCAGTCGCAGGGACCGGCGAAGTAGTGCAGCCAGATCGTCTTGTCGCCGGTGGGGACGGGTTCGGTGCGGTACAGCCCGGGAATCCGGGCGAGCACCTCGGCTGGGGGGTAGAAGTCGTGGCCGCGTACGGTGCGGTGCCGTTCGAGCGGGCTGCCGGTGGTGCTGTGGTGCCGGGTGGACATGCGGTCCTCCAACGGGGGTGGGGGAGACCGTGGTGGGTCTCCGGGCCAGGTGGGGCAGGCGCTGCTGCCTGCCCGCGAGGCCGCCCGGAGGAGCCGCAGAGGCTCCCGGTGCACGCACCCGACGCGGCCTCGGGGTCCCGGTGATGGTTGGCAGCGCCAGCGGCCCGCAGGGAGCCGGCGATTACGGGGTGCGGCGCGGCGGCGCTTGCGGCGGGAGGGGCGGCTACGCATCCTCCGGAGGCCCTTCCCGGCTGGGTCAGTACCGGCCGCAGGCCGGTTCCGCTCGGGGTTCGTGGCCGTGCCCGGCCCTGAGGGCGGTGGATTGTGACGGTGCCGCCCGGGTCACGGAATCTCTCGTCGGGACCGGGAAGGATGAGGGCGGGCAGCTGGTGCATCCTGCGGTCGAGCGCCTCGCCAGTTACCGCGCTGCTCTGGAACGCGGCTGGAGCCCGAACACGATGAACCTCACCGCTGGACAGGCCGAGGCGAAGCGCATCGACACCGATCCGGCGGGCTTTCTGGCCGCCCAAGACGAACGCGGATACGCCACCACCGCGCTGCGGCTACTGCTACCGGAGGCGCGAGCGCTCAGCCTGCCCTACGTCGAACTGACCACCGACCTGAACAACACGGCGTCGCAGAAGGTGATCACCACCAACGGTGGTGTGCTAATCGAACGCTTCGAAAGACCCGCCGCATACGGGTCCGACAGCGCTGCGTTCCGCTGGCGCATCAGGCTCCACAATCATCCGGCGGTGGGCCGCGTGGGTGGGTCTGTCTCAGGTGGGCTGAGGTTCGCCGAGTGCCCGGTAGAGGGTGGATCTGCCGAGGCCGAGGTGCCGGGAGATGGCGGTGACGGATTCGCCGCGAGCGCGGCGGGCGATGGCGACGGCAAGGGTGTCGGCGTCCAGAGCTGATGGGCGGCCGCCCCGGCGGCCTCGGGCGTGGGCGGCGGCCAGGCCGTCGAGGGTGCGTTCGCGGATGAGGTCGCGTTCCATTTCCGCGGCCATGGCCGGCGACCATGAACAGCATCTTGTCGGCGATGGCGGCGCCCACACACACGGCGATCCGCGCCCTGGGCCTGGCCCGCCGGACCTGGCTGCGGTACGGCGATCAGCGCAGCGCGCGGTAGCCGGCGCTGACGCGGGCGAGCGCCCCGATAAGGACCACGACGCCCCAGACGAGTGCGATGGCGCCGGCCGCGGTGTGGAAGATGAGCCAGGCACTGTGCACGGCGATCGTCTCAGTGCCCTCCGCCAGCCCGCCCAGGAACGACAGCGACCGGTCGTCGTCGCGCTGCCGCCCGGCCCGTTCGGCCAGCGAGGAGAAGGCCAGGAACGCCGCCCCGTTGACGTAGTACGCCAGCAGCACCAGCAGGTACGGCCAGCGACTGCCGCCCGCGCCGTAGGCGACCCCCAGCACGGTGGCGCCGTAGACCAAGAAGTCCGCGCAGATATCAAGCAGCCCACCGGCCCCCGCATCCGCAGGCCCGCGCCGGCGGGCCAGCGGTCCGTCGACACCGTCCGCTAGCCGCGAAAGCAACCACAGTGCCAGCGCCGCCGGCCACCACCGCAGCGCGGCCGCCCCGGCGCTGCCCAGGCCCAGCACCAGCCCGGCCGCGGTGACCGCCAGCGGCGACAGCCCGGCGCGGTCGGCCACGGCGGCGACCCGGTTGAGTGACCCGGCCAGCATCGGCCGCGCGCGCGCGTCGAGCACCGCCGGCCTCAGTCGCGGTCCGCAGCGACCACCGCGAGCAGCGGCGAGCCCCGCAGCCGCCGACGCAGACCCGGTACGGCGAGCAGCGCGACACCAAGCAGCACACTGCCGCCGGCCGCGACCACGATCGCCCCGAACGGCGCCTCCGGGAACGGCACGAACGTCCGGTACAGGACGTAGCCCATCACGGCCAGACCCAGCGTCAGCACCGCGACCGGCACCGGCCGACGCACCGTGCGCAATGTCCAGACCAGCGCGGCGAGCACCGTCATCCCGTACGCCACCAGCAGCAAGTACGCGCCGTAGGTGACGATCAGCGTCAACGCCCGGATCGCGGTCGCCTCGAAGGAGAAGGCCAGCAACGAGGCGAGCGCTGCGCCCGACACCACGCCCACCGCGCCGACCGGCGCGCCGGTGCGGGCCGAGGTGCGGGTCAGCAGGTTGCCGGGTCTGCCGGCCTCGCGGCCCAGCGCGTAGACCAATCGGGAGCCGGCCGTGATGCAGGCGAGCTGGGCGCCGAACGCCGACACGATTCCTGCCACGTTCACCACCTTCCCAACGCCCGAGCCCAGCGCGTGGACGGCCACCGTCACCAGCGGCGCCGGGTCGGCGGCCAGCGTCGCCGGGGAGGCGAACGAGCCGTAGGCGACCCAGGTCAGGAAGATGTAGACGGCCGCCGACAGCACCAGTGAAATCGCGATCGCGGCCGGCACGGTGCGGGTGCTGCGCCGTGACTCCTCGCCAAGGGTGGCCGCGCCCTCGAAGCCGGAGAACTGGCTGAAGGCGTTGACCACGCCGAGTGCCAGCACCGAGACACCGACCCCCGACGGCCGGAACGGCGCTGCGGACAGACCGTGCCCGTGATAGCCGCCCTGCACCACGACGGTCACCCCAACAATCAGGACCAACACGATCGCCAGTCCCTCGACGGCGAGTATCACCAGCTGCGACAGGCCGATCGACAGGTACGCGAGGGCGATCGCGACGACCGCCCCGACCAGCGCGAACCACAGCCACCAGGCGTGCAGGCCGAGCGAGGCGGCGAAGGACTGCGCGATTGACGCGGTGGAGGCGAAGACCGCCCCGGCGAATGATGTGTAGACAAGAAGCAGAAGCCAGGCCGACACGAAGCCGTAACCGGCGCCCAGGGCCGTGCCGTTGAAGGCCAGCACGGAGCCTGCGGTGTTGAACGAACGTGTGAACCGCCAGAACGCGTAGGCGACGAACGCCATGGCGACCAGACCCAGCACCTGCGCGAGCGCGCCCGGACCGCCGACGACGGACGCGATAACGGCCGGCCCGACGATCACGCCTGCGGTCGGGCCCTGGATGCCGACCGACAGGGCGATGGTGCGGGCGAAGCTCAGCGAACCGCGCCGCAGGCCATCCGGGGATTCGGCTGCGGCCGCCGCCTGTACCCGGTCGTCGAGACCCGCCGGGCGTACCCCCGTCGCGGTCACCGGCCGATCCGATGTCTCATAGGGGTTCTCGGCTCAATCGGCATCGTCATAGCGCGGTTATAGCGGGCTGCTGGCCTTACATCGCTGCACCGGTCGTCCCCGGATCGCGCCGGGTGTCGCGGTGTCGCGGTGTCGCGGTGTCGCGGCAGTAGATCACGTCAGGCCGGCTTCGTGCCTGCCAGCACGTGCAGGTGTCCACCACGCAGCGTCACGTGCGACACGTCAACGGCGTCTCGTTCCAGCAGCCGCCACGGTGCCCGGCGCAGGCCGGCGCCCCCGGTGAAGGCGGCGAAGCGGGCCAGTGGGCCCGGTGCAGATACTGACCACGCACCGCCTCGGCGGCGAAGTAGTGGTTGCCGTCGACCAGCACCGTGTTCCCGCGGGGGATCACGTGTCCGTTGAACACCACCTCGGTCAGCGGAACGTCACACCTCGCCTCGCTGTGGCGCCGCAGCCGGCACGTGCAAGCCGGCGCCTGCCCGTCCGCGGCCGGCCGAGTGCTCAGCATAGGAAGCTGCCGGTGCTGGGGGTAGCCGGGCTGGTCCAGTTGCGGTAGGTCGCGGACAGGGTGGCGTTGTAGGTGACCCCGCTGGTGATCGGGTAGGTGAGCTGCTCGGCGCCGGCCTGGACGAGGCCGGCTTCGTCGAGGACGTCTCCCGCCTCGTCGGCGAGCACGACGTCCCGGCCGACAGCTGGTCGCACGGGCCACGTGCGGAACCCATCGCCAGCGAGGTCCAGACCGCGACCGCAGGCATCAGCCGGCGCGGCGCCACGGCCGGAGTCCGATGACCGACGACGCGGTGACCGCACAGCTCGCCCGCCAGGCGCAGCAGCTCGACGACCTGGAGCAGACCGTCACCGACCTGCGCACCGCGCCGCCACCCGCGCAGCCGGCGACCGTCCCGCCCCGGTGGGCCACCCTCGCCGAGTTCGTCGAGCACGTCATCGCCCCGCTCTACGCCCAGCACCTCACTGGCAACGGGACATGGTGCGCCTCCTGGTGGGACCACGAGGACGCCCGCGTCCGCCTCGAGGCCGTCTGGCGCGCATGGGAAGTGCTACGGCTCGAGCCGACGACCGGGATCGCCCGGTGGCTGCGCGACGTCGCCGACCCCCAGATGGACCGGCTCCGCGACCGTGACCGTGGCCCGTTCCGGGCCTGCGGTGAGGGCAAGCACCTGAGCGCGCCGCCGCTGCCCGTCGAGGAGGCACCGCCCGGGTTCTGGGACGACCATTAGCACACCCGGGCGGCGTGTCCGCTCAGCGAGCGGTTCAGGCACCGAAAGGACCTCGCTACGCTCGGACCCTCCCACCTGGGGCCGCGTTCCCTGCCTACGCGAAACGCTCCTCCACCCTCAAGGGACCGCTGCGCTCGGCTCTGCCGCCCTTGACCGCGGAGCCTGCGGCCGCTGGAACGGGCAGGGGCGGGCAGGCGGAGCCTGCCCTGGCAAAAGGGACCGCGGCCGCGCATCCCACGGGCATCGAGCGCGGGACAGGCCGCCTGCGGCGCCCGGCCCGGACCAGGCTTGGCGTGCTCGTCGCCGGGTCGCTGTCCCCCGCCTGACGCGCGCCGACCCAGTGCTGCGCGTTCCGCTGGGGTGTCGGGCGGGCGTCTACTCGCCCATCAGCTCCTCGGGATGGTCGAGGTTGGCCGGGTCGACGCTCGGGCTCGGGCTCGGCCTGGCCGGAGGGCGACGCCTGCTCCTCGTCGTCGGGCACGGCGATGTCGACGTCTCCGGTGGGCGGCGGGCGGATCGCCGGGTTCGTCATGGCGCGAAAATACCCCCGCCGGCTGTCGGCTAGGCCGGCCGGGCCGGGCCGGCCCGGGCCGGGCCGGCGAGGATGGCGGCCTTAGACAGCCGTCATCGTCGGTGCAAACGCACGAGTCCTTAAGACAGACCTTCGTCCCACTGGCGGCGGTCTGAGCCTCAGCGGAACAGGATGATCCGGCGGTTAGCCGCCTGGGTGGGTCTGTCTCAGGTGGGCTGAGGTTCGCCGAGTGCCCGGTAGAGGGTGGATCTGCCGAGGCCGAGGTGCCGGGCGATTGGGAGCGGTAGGTACTGCTGCCGGGGTCTCGACGCTGGCTCGGCTGGCGGCCCGGGTCCGCGACAGCGCGACTCAGCGGCTCTACGACGCCCTGGCCGGGCAGGTCAGCGCCACGCAGGGGCGGGTGCTGGACGGGGAGCGGGTCTCGCAGCTGGAGCGCCGCGGCGGGCAGCTGTCCGACCGCTCCGCGCGCACCATCATCACCGAGCTCGGCGAGCAGGTCGGCCTCGGCGACGACCCCCGCGGCGGCGGGTTCGGGCCACACGTCCTGCGCCACACCTTCGCCACCCAACTCCTACGCGGCGGCGCCGACCCCGTCCTGGTCGCCGACCTACTCGGGCACGCCTCCCTGGGCACCTTGCGCCTGTACACCCAGCCCGATGACGCCGACCGCGAACGCGCCCTGAACCTGCTCACCACAGACCACTGAGCAATCTCCTTCTGCCCCGCTCGACGGCACCTCTCACCGTCGTGTGGAGCGGGAGCGGTGGCAGGATCGCCGTCGATGGCCACCACCTTCACCGCCCCGCCGGCACCAATTCGCTCCTCGCCACGGGTGGGGTGGCCGGTGCAGCGCGGCCTGGCGTGGGCGGCGGTGCTGACCCAGGCCGGGATCGCGGTCACCGGGTCGGTGGTGCGGGTGACCTCGTCGGGGCTGGGCTGTCCGACCTGGCCGCAGTGCTTCCCCGGCAGTCTGGTGCCGATCGCGTCGCCGACGGTGGCCGCGCTGCGCTCGTGGATCGAGTTCAGCAACCGACTGTTGATCATCCTGGTCGGCGGGGTCGCGGTGCTGTGTGTGGCCGCGGCGCTGCTCGCCCCGCAGGTCCGGCGGCGACACCTGCTGCTCGCGTTGGTGATGCCGCTCGGAGTCGTCGCCCAGGCGGTGATGGGCGGTGTCACCGTGCTCGTGCACCTGGCCTGGCCCGCGGTAGCCGCGCACTTCCTGGTCTCCCCGCTGCTGGTGTGGGTCGCGGTGCTGCTCGTGGCCGCCACCCAGGAAGGAGACCAACCCCCGACAGCCCTCGTCGCCGGTCCCGTGCGGGCCCTGGCTGGGGTGCTCGGCGGCGCCCTGGTGGCGCTGCTGGGCGCCGGCACGCTGGTGACCGCGGCCGGGCCGCACGCCGGCGACGCTGCCACCCCCCGGCTCGGTACCGGGGTGGAGACCGTGCTGACCGCGCACACCGGCATCGTCGCGGTGTTCGCCGGGCTGCTGGTCGCGGCCGGATTCGCGTTGCACGCGACCCGTGTGCCCGCGGCCCCGTGGCGGGCCTACCTGCTGGTGGTCGCGGCGTTCGCCGCCCAAGCCGTGATCGGCATCGTGCAGACCCTGCTCGGTGTCCCCGAGGTCCTGGTCAGCTTGCACGTCACCGGCGCTGTCGTGCTCACCGCCGCCGTCGCCTACCTCTGGACCACCACCCGCAGCCGCGGACCGCTCCCCGGCCCCAGCGGGAGCGACAATCACGTGGAGCCACGCCGCGGGCCGACGATCATCCACGTCAGTCGACCGCTCAGCTGACAAGGGCGGCGACGCCGACCGAGAACGCGCCCTGAACCTGCTCAGCCCTGAGCAACCCTCGCGCTCAACGCGACAGCCTCGCATCTGATGCGATCGGTGGGCACTCAGGCAAGGGCGTCAAGGACCTCCCGGCCTGGCTCCCCGTTCCGACGTAACTTTTCGTTCCACTGTTCCCCAGGTGCCTTGTCCGGGTGGGGCCGGGGCAGGTGCGAGCGTGCTTCGTGCCCCGGTTCGGTAGGCCCGGCTCAGGGGTCTGAGCCTCAGCGGAACAGGATCCGTCTAGCGTGATGCGTGCCTACAGTCCACAGCAAGCGACGCGAGCCCCACCATCACCGGGAGCAGGTCATGACCCTCCTTCACGAGCCCGCACCTGCAGCGGCCAGGCACATCGAACCGACAGAGCAGGAATCGCAGCACACCACCCTGCTGGGCTACATCACGACGACGAACCACAAGACCATCGGCATCATGTACACCTGCACGGCCTTCTTCTTTTTCATCCTGGCCGGGTTGATGGCCGAGGTGATGCGCACCGAGCTGGCGCGCCCTGGTCTGCAGTTCGTGTCCAACGAGCAGTACAACCAGCTGCTCACGATGCACGGCACGCTGATGATGTTCCTGTTCGCGCCGGCCCTGGCGTTGGGGTTCGCCAACTTCATCATTCCGCTGCAGATCGGCGCGCCAGACGTGTCCTTTCCCCGGCTGAACGCTCTGGCCTACTGGTTCTACCTGTTCGGCGGGCTGATCGTGGTGAGCGGTTTCCTGACCGCGGACGGCGCGGCCGACTTCGGCTGGTTCGCCTACGCCCCGTTGAACAGCGCGGTGTTCTCGCCCGGTGCGGGTGCCGACATGTGGATCTTCGGGCTGGCCATGTCCGGTATCGGCACGGTGCTCGGCGCGGTCAACCTGATCACCACGATGCTCACGCTGCGCGCCCCCGGCATGACGATGTTCCGGCTCTCGATCTTCTGCTGGGACATGCTGATCACCGCGATCCTGATCCTGATCGCCTTCCCGGTGCTCGCCGCCGCGCTCCTGGCGCTGGCCGCCGACCGGGTCCTGGGTGCGCACGTGTTCGACGCGTCCAACGGCGGCGCGATCCTGTGGCAGCACCTGTTCTGGTTCTTCGGCCACCCCGAGGTGTACATCATCGCCCTGCCGTTCTTCGGGGTCATCACCGAAGTCATCCCGGTGTTCAGCCGCAAGCCGGTGTTCGGCTACAAGGGGCTGGTCTTCGCCACCATCGGCATCGGGTCGCTGTCGATCGCGGTGTGGGCGCATCACATGTTCGCGACCGGGGCGGTGCTGCTGCCGTTCTTCTCCCTCATGTCGTTCCTGATCGCGGTGCCGACCGGGGTGAAGTTCTTCAACTGGATCGGCACGATGTGGCGGGGCCAGCTGACCTTCGAGACACCGATGCTGTGGTCGGTCTTCTTCCTGGTCACCTTCCTGTTCGGCGGCCTGACCGGTGTGCTGCTGGCCAGCCCGCCTATCGACTTCCACGTGACCGATTCCTACTTCGTGGTGGCGCACTTCCACTACGTGGTGTTCGGCTCGGCCGTGTTCGGCGGTTACGCCGGCATCTACTTCTGGTTCCCTAAGATGACCGGCCGGATGCTCGACGAGCGCCTCGGCAAGCTGCACGCGTGGACTCAGCTCATCGGTTTCCACATGACCTTCCTGATCCAGCACTGGCTCGGGATGAAGGGGATGCCGCGACGCGTCGCCGACTATCTGCCGACCGACGGTTTCACCACCTTCAACACCATCTCGACGGTCGGTGCCTTCCTGCTCGGGGCCAGCCAGTTGGTCTTCTTCTACAACGTGATCCACTCCTACCGGTATGGGGAGCTAGCTGCTGGGGACGACCCCTGGGGCTACGGCAACTCGCTGGAGTGGGCGACGTCCTGCCCGCCGCCGCGCCACA